>ENA-OQJT01000327-OQJT01000327.1-human-gut-metagenome-genome-assembly--contig:-NODE-327-length-12211-cov-0.867842_pt1 | contig 12211 bp, 17 predicted proteins | sample MGYA00242612_ERZ504779 | MGnify/ENA primary metagenome ERZ504779 (study PRJEB26092, sample SAMD00036366) | human gut metagenome | host: Homo sapiens | study: EMG produced TPA metagenomics assembly of...
CTGCCATTGGAGAAGGCGGTTTTTTGTGAGGCACCAAAGGAGAACTGACGGAACGCATGAGCCTTCCGGTGACGATTCATGAGACGTTTGAACCTAAAGAACTGCTTCATACTCCGGCCGGCGAGCTGGTCTTCGATATGGGGCAGGAGTTTACGGGAATTTTCAAGCTGCATGTCAACGTGCCGGCAGGAACCAAAATTCATGTTCAGACAGGTGAGATTTTGCAGCGCGGCAATTTCTACAATGACAATCTGCGGAGTGCAAAAATCCGAATACATCTATATTTCCGATGGAACCGAAATGGATCTTGTGCCGCATTTTACGTTCTACGGCTACCGTTACGTGAAGATCGAAGGCATTCCGGATCTGAAAAAAGAGGATTTCACGGGTCTTTCTTATTACAGCAACATCACAGCGACAGGCTGGATGAAAACAGGAAGTGATTTGGTCAATCAGCTCATCAGCAATGTGCGCTGGGGCTTAAAGTGCAATTTTGTAGATGTTCCGACCGACTGCCCGCAGCGTGACGAGCGTATGGGATGGACGGGAGATGCGCAGGTATTCTCGCCGACGGCAATGTATCTCGAAGATACGTATGCATTCTATGCAAAATACCTGTACGACATGGCAAAAGAGCAGAGCGTGCTCGGCGGAAAGGTGCCGTACGTGGTGCCGTCGTGCGGCGTCGAGGATGCAGCGTGTGTCTGGGGCGATGCGGCGTGCATCATTCCGTGGAATCTATATCTGTTTTACGGGGACAAGAGCATTCTGGAAGATCAGTTTGTGAGCATGAAATCGTGGGTGGAGTACATCACGAAAGTGGATGGGGACAACCATGGCTGGCGATCTGTTTTCCACTTCGGCGACTGGCTGGCACTGGACAATCCGGTACAGGGCGCGGAGCAGGTCATGGGTGCAACGGACGAGGAGTTTATTGCAAACCTGTATTATGCGATCAGTGCAGGAATCGTGGCAAAAGCGGCCGGTGTGCTGGGATACCGCGAGGAGCAGGAGAAGTATCAGAAGCTGTCCGAGGAGCAGTTTGCTGTGGTACAGGAAGAATATTACAGCGCAACAGGCCGCTGCTGCATCAAAACACAGACGGCGCTGCTGCTGACGCTGAAATACCATCTGTCAAAGAACGAAGAGCTGACAAAACGGCAGCTTCTGAAGCTGTTTGAGCAGAGTAACCACAAACTGAAGACGGGATTTGTCGGAACACCATTGCTGAACAATGTGCTCACCGACAACGGCATGAATGATCTTGCCTACGAACTGTTGCTGAACGAGGAATTTCCGGGTTGGCTTTATGAGGTTAAGCTTGGTGCAACTACCGTTTGGGAACGCTGGAATTCCCTTCTTGCGGACGGTACGATTTCCGGCATCAGTATGAACAGTATGAACCATTATGCTTACGGCTCCATCCAGGAATGGATGTTCCGTCACGTTGCCGGCATCAACACGATGGAATCCCATCCGGGTGCCAGGACCGTACAGTTTGCACCGACGCTGAACTGGGATTTGAGGTATGCAGAGGCAAAATATGATTCTGCATCGGGAATGTACAGCATTCGCTGGGAGCTTTCCGACAAAGAGCACGTGACCATCACCATGGATGTTCCGTTCGACTGTACCGCAGAGGCCATACTTCCAATGGTTGCCAAAAGTGAAAAAGAAGCGGTTGCAGAAGTGCTCGGATCAGAAGAAAACGGCAGATACCTGCTGGAGCCGGGACACTATGAGGTAAGCTATCAGCTTTCCGGTTGGAAAGAAAAAACGGCAGTATGTGTGGAATAAAACCGCAGTTTTTTCAAAAAATAAGAAGCGAGGTGAACGCTGCAATTTTGCAATGGGACAAAATGAGAAAATTGTTCCAATTATTATGAAAAGAATGTAAATAAAAACAAATAATTTGGAAAATATACAAATTCATTTGTCTTATGAAAACGTTTATGGTACAATCTGACTAAGCGGTTACAAAAATGGAAGACAGAACGCAGACCCGAAAGTCTGACAAAAAAGAGACGGCAGAAAGGGACAGGATATGAAGAAGTGGACGGGGATGATTACCAATCTCACAATGTTGACACAATTCGGACTGTCCCTTGTGACGCCTCTTTTTCTTTGTCTGGCACTTTGCTGGTGGCTTTGCGACCGCTTTTCGGTTGGAACATGGATTTATCTGCTCGGCTTTTTCTTTGGGATCGGAGGCGGTGCCGTGACAGCCTGGAAATTCGGGCAGAGCGTTCTGCGGCATCAGAAACGCATCGAGACGGAGCCGGACGGAAAAAAGAAGAAAAAGCGGGTGTCTTTCAACCGACATATTTTAGAACGTGTCTGAAAAAAGTTTCACAGTTGACGAAGATCAAGTGGCAGAGAAAAGATTTCAGACTGATTTTAAGGGGAAAATCCATTAGAAAGGAAACAAGGCGATATGAGCAATTTCGGAGACAAGGTCCAGCCGGCCGTAAAAAAAGGAGACGAAAAATGTTGCCATCTATACTGTTGTCGGCGTGGTTGTGATGTGGGTCGGGTTTCTGATCCTGCACCTGATCTGGCCGGAAAAATCCCATTTGACTATCGGGTGATCCTCGGGGGAATCGGAGGCGGTGCCGTTGCGGTGCTGAACTTTTTCCTGATGGGCATGGCAGTACAAAAAGCAGTGTCCGAGACAGACGAGGCGGGAGCAAAGCGACGGATGCAGGCAAGCTATTCGCAGAGAAATCTGATGCAGATGCTCTGGGCAGTTCTGGCGATTGTGCTTCCATGCTTCCAGTTTGCCGCAGGAATCCTGCCGCTTTTAATTCCGGGAACGGCCATCAAGCTGATGGGCATAAAAAACAGCATAAAGCGCTGAACCTGATCTCAGGCGAAAGCCGCAAAGACGGGACGGCGTTTTTAAACCGAAACTGCGAAGCAGCGATTCGGTTATGAGCAAGCAGCGAAGCGGATTGTGAAGATCCGCTTTGACAAAAGGTTCAAATTTTTTATTTTATCTCATACAGAGGAGGTGAGAAAAGAGAATGGAGGTTGATATCTCCGGTGCAAAAGTCTTTTTTACGATCCCGATCGATTTTCCGCTGTTCGGGAAAATTCAGATCAGCGAAACGCTGGTGGTAAGCTGGATTGTAATGGCACTCATTACCGGACTTTGCATCTGGCTCACAAGAGATTTGAAGATACGGAACATCTCCAAACGCCAGGCGGTGGCAGAAATGATTGTGGAAACCGCAAATAAATTCGTCATCGGCAACATGGGAGAAAAATTCCGGTATCTGATTCCTTTTGTGTCGGCGCTTTTCGCGACCAGCGTTGTCTCGAACCTGATCAGCCTGATCGGACTTCGAAGTCCGTACAGCAGATCTTTCTACCGAGGCGGCCTGGGCTGTTGTGGTTTTCATCATGATCACCACACAGAAGATCAAAACCAACGGTTTTGGCGGATATCTGAAGGGCTTCACGACTCCGATTGCGGTTATGACACCGTTTAACGTTTTGTCGGAGCTCGCAACGCCGATCAGTATGGCGTGCCGTCACTTTGGAAACATTCTTTCCGGCGTTGTCATCAATGCCTGATCTACGGATCGCTGGCACTGGCAAGTGGAAAGCTGCTGGGACTGCTTCCCGGCGTGCTCGGAAGAACCCTTTCACAGATCCCGATTCTGGACGTCGGTGTCCCGGCTGTTCTGTCGGTCTATTTTGACTGGTTCTCCGGCGTGATGCAGGCCTTTATTTTCTGTATGCTGACTGTCATGTACATTGCGAATGCAGCAGAAGAAGGCTAAAGAGATTAAAAAATGAGGTTTACAAAAAGAAAATACAGGAGGAAAACAAGATGGATTTTCAGATTTTAGCAAAAGGTATCGCTCTCGCAGGATGCGCAATCGGCGCAGGATGCTCCCTGATCGCAGGTATCGGACCTGGTATCGGTGAAGGTAACGCCGTAGCAAAGGCACTTGAGGCAATCGGACGTCAGCCGGAATGCAAAGGCGATGTAACAAGCACCATGCTTCTTGGATGCGCGATCGCAGAGACAACCGGTATTTACGGTTTCGTAACCGGCCTGCTTCTGATCTTCGTAGCACCGGGAATGTTCATGAACTTCCTGAAATAGTTGCAAGGAGTAAATGATTGCTAGGAGGAAAGAAACTATGCAGGTTCAGGAACTGGTAGGAATTGTCCCCTGGACTTTTATCGCACAGATCTGCAACCTCTTCATCCAGATGTATCTGATCAAACGGTTCCTTTTCAAACCGATCAATGAAATGCTGGAAAAACGGCGTGCGGCAGCCGATGCGGAGATCACAGACGCAGAGGCGGCAAAAAAAGAAAGCCAACGCCATCAAAGAGGAATATGAGCAGAATATGCAGGAGGCCAAGGAAAAGGCCAACGAGATTCTCGAAAGCGCCAGAAAGACAGCAACGCTGCAGAGCGAAGAAAATCGTAAAAGAGGCTTCCGAACAGGCGGCTGCCCTGAAAAACAAGGCAGAAAAAGAGATTGCCCAGGAGAAAAAGAAAGCGGTCAATGAAGTCAAAGGCGAGATCGGCGGCATTGCCATGGATATTGCCGGAAAGGTCATTGAACGTGAGATTAATGAAAAAGACCATGAGAAGCTGATAGATGAATTTATATCGAATGTAGGTGAAGCATCATGACAGAAACTGCCAGAGTATACGGTGGGAGCCTGTATGAGCTGGCCCAGGAGGAGCATCTCGAAGAGGAAATCCTTTCCGAGATGAAGGAGATCCGAGCTCTGTTCCGGGAAAACCCGAAGTATCCGCGCCTTTTATCGGAGCCTTCGATTCCGCGAAAAGAGCGGATCGGGCTGATCGACGCGGCATTTGGCAGCCAGGCGGAACCGTATTTGGTCAATTTTATCAAACTGCTGTGTGAAAAAAATCTTCTCCGTGAATTCGGCGGATGCCAGGAAGCATTCCAGCGCAGATACTACGCAGCCCACAATATTGCTGAGGCAGTTGTGACGAGCGCAGCATCCCTGTCGAAGGAACAGGAAGAGCTTCTGAAGAAAAAAACTGGAAACGATGAGCGGAAAAACGGTCGTGATGGAACTGAAAACCGATCCGTCCGTTCTGGCGGGTGTCCGTGTGGAGCTCGACGGAAAGCTGTTTGACGGAACCGTAAAGGGACGTTTGGCCGAGCTTTCCAGAAGAATCAGCGATACAGTGGTGTAGGAGGAAAACATGCAACTGAAACCAGAAGAAATATCCAAGGTCATCCGCAGCCAGATCAAATATTATGAAAATGCGATCCGGCAGGATGAGACAGGCACCGTTCTGATGGTCGGAGACGGAATCGCAAGAGCCAGCGGTCTTTCGAACTGCATGGCAGGCGAGCTGCTGGAATTTGAGGATGGAAGCTATGGAATGGCACAGAACCTCGAGGAAAACAGCGTATCTGTCGTTTTATTCGGTTCCGGCGAGAACATCAGCGAGGGACAGCTTGTAAAAAGAACGGGAAAAGTTGTTTCGGTTCCGGTCGGAGAAGGCATGATCGGACGCGTTGTCAACGCGCTCGGCCAGCCAATCGACGGCGCAGGCCCGATTACGGCAGCAGAGTACCGTCCGATTGAAAGCCCGGCACCGGGCATCTGTGAGAGAAAAGGTGTTAATCAGCCGCTGCAGACCGGTATTAAAGCGATCGATTCCATGGTTCCGATCGGAAGAGGTCAGCGAGAGCTGATCATCGGAGACCGTCAGACCGGAAAGACAACGATCGCAACCGATACCATTCTGAACCAGAAAGGCAAGGATGTGATCTGTATCTACGTTGCCATCGGACAGAAACGTTCGACAGTAGCGTCCTTAGTAGAAAATCTTGAGAAGAACGGCGCAATGGCGTACACCATCGTCGTGGCAGCGACGGCATCCGAAGCGAGCCCGCTGCAGTATATCGTACCGTATTCCGGCTGTGCCATGGGCGAGTACTTTATGTATCAGGGAAAAGATGTGCTGATCATTTATGATGACTTAAGTAAGCACGCGGTTGCATACCGTGCACTCTCCCTGCTGATCCGCCGTCCACCGGGACGTGAGGCTTATCCGGGAGATGTTTTCTATCTCCATTCCAGACTTCTGGAGCGTGCCGCAAAGCTGGACGATGAACACGGCGGCGGATCCATGACGGCCCTGCCGATCATTGAGACCCAGGCAGGCGATATTTCCGCTATATTCCGACGAATGTCATCTCCATCACAGACGGACAGATTTTCCTTGAGACAGAGCTGTTCCACTCGGGCGTTATGCCGGCGGTAAACCCTGGCGTATCCGTATCCCGTGTCGGTGGAAATGCGCAGATTAAGGCGATGAAGAAGGTAGCCGGAACTCTGAAACTGATCTATTCCCAGTACCGCGAGCTGGCAAGTTTTGCACAGTTCGGATCCGATCTGGATGCCGATACAAAGGCGCGTCTGGAGCAGGGTGTGCGTATCGTGGAAGTATTAAAACAGAACCAGAATGCACCGGTTCCGGTAGAAAAACAGGTGGCCATTCTTTATGCGGTAACGAAAGGAATTCTGTCAAAGGTTGCAGCTGAGGATGTCCGCGCCTATGAGGACGGACTGTATACCTGGCTTGATACCGACGCAGAGGGTGCTGCCGTGATGCAGGAGATTTCCGCAACCGGAAAACTCGAGGCAGATACCGAAGAGAAGCTGAAAAGTGCGCTCGAATCGTACACCGAAAACTTTATCAATACAAGACCTGCAAAATAAGGAAAGAAGGAGGAGCCTATGGCTGCAAATATGAAAGCCGTAAAGCTGCGGATCAAAAGTGTCGAAAGCACGATGCAGATTACCAAGGCGATGGAACTTGTAGCGTCCTCCAAGCTGCGAAAAGCGAAGGAGCGGGCTGATACCTGCCGTCCGTATTTTCAGGAGCTGTACCGCACTTTGCAGGATATTGCAAAAGGAAACACGGAATTTTATTCCATTTATGCAAAAGAGGCAAAAAACGAGAAATGCTGCTACGTGCTGGTTGCCGGAGACCGCGGCCTTGCGGGCGGATACAACGCGAATCTGTTCCGATGCTTTGAGGCAGATGCCAAAGGAAAAGAGATCTGTGTGGTTCCGGTCGGCAAAAAGGCAGTGGAGTATGCAAAATCCCGGAAGCTGGACATTCTGACGGACAGCTTTGCCGAGATCGCAAATCTTTCCGTGGCAGACAGCTTTGAGATCGCGCGCGCGCTGTGCCGTGAGTTCCGGAAAGGGACCTTCGGACATGTGGAGCTTTGTTACACAAAATTCGTGTCGATGCTGTCGCAGATGCCGGTTTCCGTGCCGATCCTGCCTCTGATTGACATTGCAAAAGAGGACGGAGAGGATCCGGAAGCGAAAAAAATCCGGAATCTGATCCTGTATGAGCCAAACGGTGTCGAGGTATTCGAAGCGATTGTGCCGGAATACTTAGGCGGCCTGATTTACGGCGGTATCTGTGAGAGTGTGGCAAGTGAGCTTGCGGCACGCCGTACCGCAATGGAGGCGGCAACGGGAAATGCAGAGGAGATGATTGAACAGCTCAATCTGTATTACAACCGTGCCCGTCAGGCAAGCATTACGCAGGAGATCACGGAGATTGTCGGCGGTGCGGAAGGCGTGTAAGAGTGGAAACAAGAAAAGTGAGGAGAAGTCGTTAAATGAGTGAAAAACACATTGGCGAGGTTGTGCAGGTAACGGGTCCTGTTCTGGACATCCGTTTTCCGGAAGGAGAGCTGCCGGCACTTCTGAATGCCATCGAGATAGACAACCACGGCGAGAAGCTGGTTGTGGAAGTGGCGCAGCAGACAGGCGACAACATGGTTCGCTGCATTGCCATGAAGTCCACAGACGGACTTGTCCGCGGAACGAAAGCAGTCGACACGGGCGGCCCGATCGCCGTTCCGGTCGGAGAGGAGTGCTTAGGCCGCGTGTTCAACCTGCTCGGTGAGACCGTAGACAATAAGCCGGCACCGGAAACAGCAGAAAAATGGCCGATCCACCGCGATCCGCCGTCCTATGAGGAACAGGTTCCGGCAACGGAAATCCTCGAAACCGGAATCAAGGTCGTTGACCTGATCTGCCCGTATGCCAAGGGCGGAAAAATCGGTCTGTTCGGTGGTGCCGGCGTTGGAAAAACAGTCCTTATCATGGAGCTGATCCACAACGTGGCAACGGCACACGGCGGACTTTCTGTTTTCACCGGTGTCGGAGAGCGTACCCGTGAAGGAAATGACCTTTACAACGAGATGAAAGAGAGCGGTGTTATCGACAAAACAGCACTGGTCTATGGACAGATGAACGAGCCGCCGGGAGCGCGTATGCGTGTCGGACTTTCCGGCCTTACCATGGCAGAATACTTCCGTGATGTGAAAAATCAGGATGTGCTGCTGTTCATCGATAATATTTTCCGATTTACGCAGGCAGGTTCCGAGGTTTCGGCTCTGCTTGGCCGTATGCCGTCCGCAGTAGGATACCAGCCGACGCTGGCAACCGAGATGGGCGCACTGCAGGAGCGTATTACTTCCACAAGAAAGGGATCCATCACATCGGTACAGGCTGTTTACGTGCCGGCCGATGACCTGACCGACCCGGCTCCGGCAACGACATTTACCCATCTGGATGCCACGACGGTACTTTCCCGTGAAATTTCCAGCCAGGGTATTTATCCGGCCGTTGATCCGCTTGATTCTACCAGCCGTATCCTGACACCGGAAATCGTAGGCCATGAGCACTATGAGGTAGCGCGTGCCGTACAGCAGGTGCTGCAGAGATACAAAGAGCTGCAGGATATCATCGCCATCATGGGTATGGACGAGCTGTCCGAAGAGGATAAGCTGACGGTCAGCCGTGCCCGTAAGGTACAGCGTTTCCTGTCCCAGAGCTTCTCGGTAGCGGAACAGTTTACCGGTATGGAAGGAAAATACGTGCCGTTAAAAAGAAACTCTGCGCGGATTCCGCATGATCCTTGACGGCGAGTGCGATGATCTTCCGGAGAGCTGCTTCCTGTTTGCAGGAACCATCGACGAGGTATTTGAAAAAGCAAAAGCACTGAATCAGTAAAGGAGGAATGACGTATGAGTACATTTCCTTTACGTGTCGGCACGCCGGACGGACTTCTCTATGAGGGTGACGTAGCGCGCGTTGTCTGCAGAACCATCAGCGGCGACCTGGCAATTCTGCCGGGGCACTGCAATTACTGCACTGCACTTGGTATGGGCGAGGCGCATATTGTGCTGGAGGACGGAACGAGAAGAAATGCCGCCTGCATCGGCGGAATGCTTTCCATGATGAACGGGGTCTGCCGTGTCCTGGCAACAACCTGGGAGTGGGAAGAGGATATTGATGCAGAGCGCGCCGAGGCTGACCAAACACAGGGCCGAGCAGGCGCTGGCAAACGGCGGTCTGACAGACAAAGAATACCGTATTGCCGAAGCCAAGCTGCAGCGTGCGCTGGTGCGGTTGAGTGTAAAAGAATAAAAAACAAAAAAAGCCTTCGACGAATCTGGGAAAATCCGATCGTCGAAGACTTTTTTATTTTAAGGGTGCTTTTTAAAGAGCAAAAATTCCGCAGATTAAAAATCCCGCTACGGCGAAAGCAGCACTGATCAGGACGTAAGGAAACTGCGACACGGCATGTGACATATTGTCAATCTCGCAGGTCGCGGAGGAAAGAACCGTTGCGTCGGAATAGAAGCATGCATGGCTTCCGAAAACACCGCCGGATACGACAGCGCCAAGTGCCAGAAGTACATTAGCATCAAGGGCGATGGCAAGCGGAACAACGATGGAAACGGCTACGGCCTCAATTCCCCAGAAAGAGCTGGTGACAAAGGTCAGAACTGCAATGACAACAAAAATAATAGCTGCCAGTGTTTTGGCATTCATGTACGGAACACACAGGTTGATGACGTATTCCGAGAGTCCCATTTCGCCGCAGGCAGTCTTGATCATAAAGGATGCAAGAAGAATGGCGAGAACCGGAAGAATATCTGCAAAGCCGGCAAAGAACAGTTCCACGTACCGCGTAAAGGTCATTTTTTTCCGCGGAAGATAAAGAATCATACAGGAAGCAAGAGCAAGAATGATCGCCTGCATCATATCCTGTGTGGCTACTGTCACACCGATCAGAATGCCAATAGGGATCAGAAAATCCAGTATATTTCCGGTATTGGTATTTTCGGGCGGGTAATCAACGCTCATTCCGGCCATGGCAAGGTCGACGGAAGGGGCATTGTGCATTTTGGGATGCTCCGGTGTCTGCTCTTCCTTTTCCAGATCTGCATAGGCAGCTTTCATTTTTCCGAGCTTTGGCATTAGTTTGCAGGCAAACAGAATCACAACCAGAAGGGCAGCCATGGGATAAAACATATAAGGAAGCACTTTTAAGTAAACACTCATACCGGTGGAAAAGCCCATGTTGAGAATATCCGGTTCCTGAATAAAAACACCGGAATAAAAGACCACCCAGGTGGAAAAGGGAATCAGTGCACAGACAGGTGCACCGGTTGAGTCAATGATATAGGCAAGCGCCTGTCTTGGGACTTTTCGTTTGTCACAGACATCCTTCATACAGGTTCCAACGGTCATGATGTTGAGATAATCATCGACAAAAATAATGATTCCGAGAAATACCGACATCATCATGGTGATCCGTTCATTTTTACAGAAGCGGCTTAACAGGTTGGAAAAACCAAGTGTTCCTTTTGCCTCGCGGAGCAGGAAGATGAAGCCTCCGAACAGTCCGCAGAGAAGAAGAATATACTGGTTATCTGCGTTGCTGATCTCCGAAAGCAGCAGATCACACCAGGGTCCGATAAAAGCCGTTTTATACATGATGAGATAGGCAACCAGGGTTCCGAAAATCAGAGCTTCGAAAGATTTTTTTGTTTTTAATGCAAAAATCAGCATCGCTGCAGGCGGCAGCAGACATAAAACTCCATATTGCATAGCGGTTCTCCTTTGTAGTTAGAATATGTGATGCAGCGTACCGCTGTAGGAAGCGACGGGGCTTTACTGTTTCGTCATGATACGGTAGGTTTCCGGCCGCCGGTCACGGAAAAGGCCCCAGGAAAAACGTTCTTCGCGCAGGTTATCCAGATCAAAGGAAGCATACAGGATTTCCTCGGTATCTCTTCCGGCAGATGCCACGAGTTCACCGGTTGCATCGGCAATAAAGGAAGAACCGTAGAAAGTAAGAGAAGAGGACTGGCCGCCATTTTCTTCACAGGGCATTACGGTTTCAGTACCAATCCGATTTGCAGCAGCAACCGGAACAAGATTTGCAGCCGCATGTCCCTGCATGACGCGTCGCCAGTGCCCGCTGCTGTCTACATTCAGGATCGGCTCACTTCCGATAGCGGTAGGATAGAGCAGGATTTCAGCACCCTGAACGGCCATGCATCGTGCTGTTTCCGGAAACCACTGATCCCAGCAGATGCCGACGCCGACGGCTCCGAAACGTGTTTCAAAGACCTTGAATCCCGTATCCCCGGGAGTGAAATAGAATTTTTCCTGATAAAAATGGTCGTCCGGGATATGAGTCTTGCGGTAAACGCCAAGAATGGATCCGTCTGCATCAATCATGGCAACCGAGTTGAACAGGCGCTGAACATCCCTTTCATAAAAGCTGACCGGAATCACGACCCCAAGTTCTCCGGCAACGGCCTGAAAACGCCGGACAGCGGGATTTTCTGTCAAAGGCAGGGCATAATCATAATAATCGTATCGCTTTTCCTGACAAAAATACGGTCTTTCAAATAATTCAGGAAGAAGGATGAGATTGGCGCCGTTGGAAGCGGCTTCACGGACCATGGTCTCTGCTTTGTCTATATTTTCCTGTACCTGACTGCAGCACGAAAACTGCAGTGCGGCAATTTTTATATTTCTCATAATCTGTTTCCTCTTTTCTTTGCCGGAATCTGCTGGGTAATACAGTGAATGTTGCCTCCGCCGGTCAGAATGACGCGTGCATCGATCGGAAGGATTCGTCGATCCGGGAAGCATTTTCCGAGAATTTCTGCAGCCGCGGTGTCGTTTTCATCGCCGAACCGGGGAAGAAGGACACAGTGATTGGCAAGGTAAAAATTGATATAACTGGCGGCAAGACGTTCGCCGGCTTCCCGCTGGTCTTCGCCAGCTTCAAAATCATAGCCGAGAAGATCTTCTTCTGTAATACAGATGGGTATGCTTTGGAATGGGGCAGCTTGTGAATCACAAA
>ENA-OQJT01000329-OQJT01000329.1-human-gut-metagenome-genome-assembly--contig:-NODE-329-length-12154-cov-0.834539_pt1 | contig 12154 bp, 16 predicted proteins | sample MGYA00242612_ERZ504779 | MGnify/ENA primary metagenome ERZ504779 (study PRJEB26092, sample SAMD00036366) | human gut metagenome | host: Homo sapiens | study: EMG produced TPA metagenomics assembly of...
ATGCCCATGATCGTGCTAGCAGTCTCAGTGCTCCGGTATATTCATAGCCCTCACAGATGAAATCACCTGTTTTGCCACATACTGTATCTGTGATGCATCGATAAATGCTTCCTTTGCTGTGTTAAAATGAACCTCAGCCTGATTGCCTACAGCACTCATTTTATCAAATCCAGCTATAACTTTTTTCAACGAAGGCTTTGCATTGCCGTATGCCTCGTTATTTCCGGTAAAGCTGATAAGCATTCTGTTTCTTGCAAACAGCTTTTTGGCTATTGCAGCAAGCTTATCTGACACACTCTTTGGTGACTCTGAAAGCTCCTTTTCTATGCGGCATATAGAGCGATAAAAAGGCAATTCCTTTTAGCTCGTCCTGATAAAGCGCGTAGCGCGAGAAGCTCGACATACTTCGCATAGCTGCAACCAAATGACCGGAACTGCTAAGGTTAGCCTGAAGCCTTGCCTTAATCTGCGCTACAAGCTCACCCAGTCTCTTTGTATCTGTAAAATCCGATGAAAGAAGCATCTGCTCCATAAGCTCAAGTGCCTTGTCAAGATTTTTTCTCCAATACCTTAAGCTTCACCTCAAACTTAAACACGAAATTATTTCTATCCTTAATATCCGGGTGACTTGCAGTACCTGTGCTGATTCCGCCGGTATATATGTTGGTAGCATTGGCTAAATTCGGTATAGCTGTACTTTTCGGTGCTCACCAGCCCGAGTGCGTTTGTGAAGAAGCCAAGATAGCCAAGCTCACTCTGGGCAAAATCACCTGCATCAAATAAAAAATGATATATAATCAATGCCGTTTGACTCTATGTCATGACGCACAACCTTTACATCCAAAAGCTCATCCTCAATGTTTGAAAAAGGCATAGCATTCTTTTTCATATCCGCTCTTGTAAGCATTGGAAGCTTGCGCAGGTCCTCATCCGACGAAGGCTCCTCCTGGTATTTCTTTAAATGCTCTGTATCCTCAATCAGCTTTTTAATCTCTTCATCCGAAAGAGATGCCTTATAATCGGAAAGCTCCTTTGCCAAAGCCTCCTCCCTCTCATTGCCAAGGCCACGCTTCGGCTTTACTGTGACAGATGAACCATGGGTATTGTCAAGCAGATACTCCTGTATAAGCTTTTCAAAATAATCAGTATCTACAGCCTTTCGAAGCTTTGCAAAGGTACCAAGACACTCCAGATGTATAAAAGGCTTCATATCATCAAACAGCCAGCTGTCTAAACAGTTTAATCCAAAAAGAAGACCCTTAGGGAACTGTCCGAAGTCAGCCTCCCTGAATTTGAACTCGCTGCTGTTGATTCCCGCGAGGAGTGCTTCTTTATTAATTCCTGTTTTAACAACTTCTTTAAGAGTGTTTTCTATAATACTTTCAAACTCATCCGCCTGAGATGCATTGGCATTCTTTGCCACAAACGAAAATACCGGCTGCAGAATACCCGCATCGTATGAGCCATACACATCATCACCGATTCCCGCATCTATCAATGCCTGTTTCACCGGTGCTCCCGGTGAGCTGACAAGTGCATAGTCAAGCACATCAAATGCCTGATAGAGCATCTCATCAAGCGTATCCCCTACCACACGGTATAAGATAGATAAGTCTTATTCTCCTGTGAATCATCCATGGTAATTGAATACTGCGCCTCAACATTCTTTATTTCATCAAATGCAGGCTGTTTATTAATTTCTGAATTAACTTTTTTATAATCATACAGGCTCAGATATTCCTTATCCAGCCACTCAAGTCTCTCGACAACATCCATATCACCATACAGATAAATGTATGAATTGGATGGATGATAATACTTGTGATAGAAGTCCAGATATGCTTCATACGTAAGCTTAGGAATATACTCTGGATTGCCGCCTGAATCCTTGCTGTAGGTATTGTCCGGAAACAATGAGCGATAAATCTGGCTTGAAAGCACCTCGTCAGGCGATGAGTATGCTCCCTTCATCTCATTGTACACCACTCCGTTTATCTTAAGCTCGTCATCCTTGCCTGTAAGCTCGTAGTGCCAGCCCTCCTGCTTGAAAATCTCCTCGTACTTTGTGATATTCGGATTAAACACTGCATCCAGATACACATCCATGAGATTCTTAAAATCCTGATCATTGCAGCTGGCAACAGGATAAACTGTCTTGTCAGGGTATGTCATGGCATTTAAAAATGTATTGAGCGAGCCCTTTGCCAGCTCAATGAAGGGATCCTTTACCGGGAACTTCTTTGAACCGCAGAGTGTGGTATGCTCAATAATATGCGGTACACCCGTCTCATCCTCCGGCGGAGTCCTGAAGCCTATATAAAAGACCTTGTTATCATCATTATTTGATAAAATGGCAATCCTTGCACCACTTTTTTTTGTGTCTCAGAATGAATCCGTCCGACTGGACATCCTCCACTCTGTGCTCATCTAAAATCTCGTATTCAGCCAAATCGTGAATTGTCATCAATTATTCCTCCTAAAATGCGATGATGATAGTATACCACATTTTTACATATTATAGTTAAATTATAAGTATATTTACCACAAAAAATCTGTTAAAGTAATATTCTGCAGCATCCGGCTTTAAAAGTCAGAGTCTATGCTCCTCTTCTGAATATTAACATCCATCTGTGGAAACGGAATTTCGATGTTATTTTTATCAAATGCTGTTTTAATTTCTTCTGTAAGCTGCCATTTTGTGTTCCAGTAATCCTCGTTCTTCACCCAGATTCTCGCACCGAGCTCTATTGCCGAATCCTGCAGCTCACTCACAAACACATTGCTCGGCTCATCGTGAAGCATCGTATCTGCTGATGTGACAACAGATTCCAGCACACTCTTTGCAAATGCTAAATCTGTGCTGTAGGATACTGTTACTCTCAAATCAAGCATCCTCTTATCCATCATAGATACATTTGTGATACACGAATCAGCAAGCTTTCCGTTTGGTATCATAACCATCTTGTTATCTATTGTCAAAAGCCTTGTATAAAACAGATTTATATCCTTTACAGTGCCCTCTGTACCACTTGAACCGTCAACTATGTAATCGCCCACGCCAAACGGCTTCATCAAAAGAATAAGCACGCCTCCTGACGAAATTCGACAGACTGCCCTGCAATGCCATACCTACAGTAAGTCCGGCAGAGCCAAGAACTGCTATAACAGAGCCTGTCGCCACTCCAAATCCCGAAAGCAGTGCCATGACAAGGATAAAATACAAAAAGTATTTAATAACATTTGCTAGAAATGATGCCACTGCAGCGTCCATTCTGCTTTTATCAAATCCTTTTTTTAATTATTTTTTACGACTGATTTAATCACCTTAATACCTATAAGCAGTATCACTATCGCAACAACAAGCTGCACGAGAAAGCTGATAAGCGATGGCATATACTTCTCCAGATATGTCTTTACAATGCCCGGGTTTTCAATAACCTGCTGTACCTCGGTATTTGCAACCGGCACTGATACTTCACCAAGAATTTGTCTGATCATATATCTCCTATATATCTCTTATTATATTTTCTATATTTGTTATTTCCTTATAACCCACTAAATCCCCCATATAAAATATGGGGGATCAGTATTTAAATCAAATATTAATTCACTATTTAATAACTCTCACTCTGAGCACTCCGTCAATGGCAGAAAGCTTCTCAACGGTAGAAGCATTCAATAGCTGAATCAAGATCAAGAAGTGAATATGCATAGTCACCCTTGCCCTTGTTTGTCAGATCAGATACATTGATATCAGCCTCTGCAAGAGCAGTTGTAATCTGTCCAATCATACCCTTAACATTCTTGTGAAGGATTCCGACTCTGCCTGAAGCTGTGCATGCACCCATGCTACAATCAGGGAAGTTGACTGAGTGAACGATATTACCATTCTCTAAGTAATCTCTCAGCTCCTTGACAGCCATAACTGCACAATTGTCCTCTGACTCTGCTGTAGATGCTCCAAGATGAGGTGTTACGATGCAGCCCTTTGCTCCAACAGTTGTGTTGTTAGGGAAATCTGAAACGTACTTCTTAACCTTTCCCTTGGCAAGTGCATCTACCATAGCCTCTTCGTCAACAAGAAGATCTCTGGCAAAGTTTAATACGATAGCGGTTGGCTTCATCATTGCAATAGCATCAGCGTTTACCATCTTCTTTGTTGAATCAAGAAGAGGTACATGGATTGTGATGAAATCACAGTTCTTGTAGATGTCCTCAACATTGCTGATATGCTTAACGCTTCTTGAAAGATTCCATGCGGCATTTACTGAGATGTATGGATCATATCCGTAAACATCCATGCCCATATGTACTGCAGCATTTGCAACAAGTACACCGATGGCTCCAAGTCCGATAACACCGAGCTTCTTGCCTGAAATCTCTGTTCCTGCAAAGTTCTTTTTCTGCTTCTCGGCTGTCTTTGCAATATTCTCATCGTTCTGGTTTGCAAGACACCAGTCGATACCTCCAACGATATCTCTTGATGCATAAAGCATTCCGGCAAACACAAGCTCCTTAACACCGTTTGCATTGGCTCCCGGTGTGTTGAATACAACAATTCCCTGCTCGGCACACTTGTCAAGCGGAATATTGTTTACTCCTGCTCCTGCTCTTGCCACAGCAAGCACCTTGTCACCAAGCTCCATGTCATGCATAGCGGCACTTCTTACAAGTGCTGCATCTGCATCCTTAATATCATCAACCTTTTTATAATCGTCAGAGAACAGGTCAAGTCCTACTCCTGCGATTGGGTTTAAGCATGTGTAATTAAACATTATGCATTCTCCTCCTCAAACTTCTTCATAAACTCTACAAGCTTCTCAACGCCCTCTTTTGGCATAGCATTGTAGATAGATGCTCTCATTCCGCCAACTGTACGGTGTCCCTTAAGGTTTACAAATCCGGCTGCAGTTGCCTCCTTTACAAACTTGGCATCAAGCTCTGCATCTCCTGTTACAAACGGAACATTCATGAGTGATCTGTCCTCTTTTCTTACTGTTCCCTTAAAGAGCTTGCTCTGATCAAGGAAATCGTAGAGAATCTTGGCCTTCTCCTCATTTCTCTCCTTCATAACTGAAAGACCGCCCATCTTCTTGAGCCATTTGAATACCTTGCCACAGATATAGATGCCGTAGCATGGTGGTGTATTGTAAAGAGAATCATTATCGGCCTGAGTCTTCCACTTGAGCATGGTTGGTGTGCCCGGTAGACAATCATCTGTGATAAGGTCCTCTCTGATAATTGCTATAACTACTCCGGCAGGTCCTACATTCTTCTGTACTCCGCCATAGATAACAGCATATTTTGATACATCTACAGGCTCTGATAAGAAGCATGAAGATACATCAGCTACAAGATTCTTTCCCTTTGTGTTTGGAAGCTTCTTGTACTTTGTTCCGTAGATAGTATTGTTCTCGCAGATGTATACATAATCCATATCATCTGTGATTGGTAAATCTGAGCAGTCAGGTATGTATGAGAAGGTCTCATCTGCAGACGAAGCAAGCTCTACGGCGTCTCCGTAAATCTTAGCTCGGCAAACGCCTTTTTAGCCCACTGACCTGTAATAATGTATCCTGCTTTTTTATTTTTCATAAGGTTCATCGGTACCTCAGCGAAGAACTGTGAAGCACCACCCTGAAGGAAAAGTACCTTGTAATTGTCAGGTATATTCATAAGCTCGCGGAGATCTTTCTCGGCATCCTTGATGATGTCATCAAACCATTTAGATCTGTGGCTCATCTCCATAACCGACATTCCGCTTCCCTTATAATCCATCATCTCTGCTGCTGCTTCCTGCAATACCTCCTCAGGTAAAACTGCAGGTCCTGCTGAAAAATTGTAAACTCTACTCACTCTAATTTCCTCCTTGTGTCGCATTGTAGTCCTCTTCATCGAAAGACTCGTTGATAGGCTTGCCCGGTGCAACCATAGGCCATACCTTGTCATCTGAATCAATGATACAATCGATGACAAACGGTGTCTTGCTCTTTAAGGCATCTGCAAATGCTTTTTCAAATTCTTCCTGGGTCTTAACACGTCGTGCGGTGGCTCCCATTGCTTCTGAAAGCTTTACATAATCCACCCCATCATCAAGTACGGTTGCCGAGTAATGCTTCTCGTAAAAAAGAGTCTGCCACTGGCGTACCATTCCAAGTACATGGTTGTTTATTATAACCTCGATAAGAGGAAGCTTTTCTCTTGAAGCTGTTGCAAGCTCGTTCATGTTCATTCTGAAGCATCCGTCACCTGCAATATTGACTACAGTCCTGTCAGGATTAGCTGTCTGGGCACCGATTGCAGCACCGAGACCGTATCCCATGGTACCAAGACCTCCTGATGTAAGAAGTGTTCTTGGCTTGCTGTATTTGTAATACTGGGCTGCCCACATCTGATGCTGGCCGACCTCAGTAACCATTATAGCATTTCCTTTTGTCATTTCATAGATTTTTTCAATAACAAATGGTCCGCTAAGTCCCTCCTTGTGATATGTAAGAGGAAAAGTCTTTGCATATGCAAGCACATGCTCAACCCATGAATTGTGGTCAAGCTGTGTGAGCTTTTTGTTGATGCGTGTAAGTATTTCCTTCACATCGCCTATAACACTCGATGTAACACGGATATTTTTATTAATCTCTGCTGCATCTACATCAAACTGTAATATCTTGGCCTGGTCTGCAAACTTTTTAGGATTGCCAAGCACTCTGTCCGAAAAACGTGTACCAACTGCAATCAAAAGGTCGCACTCTGAAACCCCAAGGTTTGAGGTCTTTGTGCCGTGCATACCAAGCATGCCTGTATAGTTATCACTTGTGCCGTCATATGCACCCTTGCCCATGAGCGTATCGCAAACCGGTGCATTCACCTTGTCTACAAACTCCTTAAGCTCTTTGCTTGCTCCTGAGAGAACCACTCCGCCTCCAACAAATATATATGGCTTTTTGGATGCTTTTATGAGTTCAATTGCATTATCAATGTCACTGTCTGTAATTGTTTCTGTCACACGCTCAGGAAGCTTTATCTCCTGCTTGGTGTACTCTACCAGCTCTGCCGTAACATTCTTTGGAATATCCACAAGTACAGGACCCGGTCTGCCTTTTCTTGCTATGTCAAAGGCTCTGCGTATTGTATCCGCAAGCTTCTCTACATCCTTTACAATAAAGCTGTATTTGGTTACAGGCGTTGTAATTCCGGCGATATCTATCTCCTGAAAGCTGTCCTTTCCAAGTAACGAGACTCCGACATTACATGTGATTGCGACGATTGGAATCGAATCCATGTATGCTGTCGAAATTCCTGTGACCAGATTTGTCGCACCCGGTCCGCTTGTAGCCAGACAGACGCCAACCTTTCCGGTGCTTCTCGCATAGCCGTCAGCCGCATGGCTTGCTCCCTGCTCATGTGAGGTCAGCACATGCTTAATCTCCGGATGCTTGTAGAGCTCGTCATAGACATTAAGGATGGCTCCTCCCGGATAACCGAATACTGTGTCAACACCCTGTTCTTTTAAGCATTCTATAATAACCTGTGATCCTGTTAACTGCATCTTGTATTCCTCTTTTTCTTATACGAATCCTTTACGATAATAGGTAAAAGCCTTATTCGTACTGAATTTTCTATCAAAATATATACTACGCGTTCTGCTCGCCCGGAAGTGCAAGGATGGCTCCTCTGTTTCCTGATGTAACAAGTGCTGCGTATCTCTTCAAATAGCCTGTTGTAACCTTCGGCTCTCTAGGCTGCCACTTTGCCTTACGCTCAGCAAGCACCTCATCTGACACGTCAAGCTCAAGCTTCATGTTTGGAATATCAATCTTTATGATATCTCCCTCTTCAACCAGGGCAATCGGTCCGCCTACTGCGGCCTCAGGTGAAACATGACCTATTGAAGCTCCTCTTGAAGCTCCTGAAAAACGTCCGTCTGTGATGAGTGCTACAGAGCTTCCAAGTCCCATTCCGGCAATAGCGGATGTAGGGTTAAGCATCTCTCTCATTCCAGGGCCGCCCTTTGGTCCCTCGTATCTGATGACAACCACATCACCCTCTACGATCTTGCCGCCCTTTATTGCTGCAATTGCATCCTCCTCGCAGTCAAATACTCTTGCAGGTCCTTCATGAACCATCATCTCATCGACAACTGCTGAACGCTTTACTACAGAGCCGTCCGGAGCCAGATTTCCTTTAAGCACTGCAAGTCCTCCGGTCTTTGAATATGGATTGTCTACCGGTCTGATGACCTCAGGGTCTCTATTGACTGCATTCTTTATATTCTCTCCAACTGTCTTTCCTGTAACGGTCATACAGTCTGTATTTAAAAGTCCGATATCAGCAAGCTCTTTCATGACAGCCCACACACCGCCGGCCTCATTTAAGTCCTCCATATATGTAGGGCCTGCTGGGGCAAGATGGCAGAGATTTGGTGTCCTCTCACTGATTGGATTTGCAAAGCTGATATCAAAATCAAAGCCTATCTCATGAGCGATAGCCGGAAGATGAAGCATAGAGTTTGTAGAGCAGCCGAGTGCCATATCAACTGTGAGTGCGTTCATTATTGCATCCTTTGTGATGATATCTCTCGCCTTGATGCCCTTGTTGTACATATCCATAACAGCCATTCCGGCATGCTTTGCAAGACGGATACGCTCTGAATATACAGCAGGTATTGTTCCGTTTCCGCGAAGTCCCATACCGAGCGCCTCTGTAAGACAGTTCATAGAGTTGGCTGTGTACATTCCAGAGCATGAACCGCAGGTAGGACATACCTTGTTCTCATACTCACATACATCATCCTCAGTCATAGTACCAGCAGCGTATGAGCCGACAGCCTCAAACATCGATGAAAGACTTCTCTTTCTGCCCTTTACGTGGCCTGCGAGCATTGGTCCGCCTGATACAAATACTGTAGGCAGATTAAGACGTGCAGCCGCCATCAGAAGTCCCGGCACGTTCTTGTCACAGTTTGGAACCATTACAAGTGCATCAAACTGATGAGCGATTGCCATACACTCTGTAGAATCTGCAATCAGATCTCTTGTGACAAGGGAATATTTCATACCCACATGTCCCATTGCAATACCATCGCAGACTGCGATTGCAGGAAATACTACAGGCACTCCTCCTGCCTCTGCAACTCCAAGCTTTACAGCCTCAACGATTTTGTCTATATTCATATGACCCGGAACAATCTCATTGAATGAGCTTACGATTCCTACCATAGGCTTTTTCATTTCCTCCGGTGTAAAACCAAGAGCATTAAATAAACTTCTTGCCGGTGCCTGCTGCATTCCGGCTCTTGCGTTATCACTTATCATATTTTATCTCCTTATTTATCTCCGACTATTTCTTTGAGTACTTCATCATTACTACTGTATACACAACAATCTGCATATCTATAACCTGTTAGCTGTCTATTATAAGTCATGCAGCTACACACGTTCTGCGATGAGATCACCCATCTGTGCTGTGCCTACCTGTGTGATACCCTCTGTAGTCTCACCCGGCTGTGGCATGATGTCGATTGTCCTGTAGCCCTCCTTAAGCACCTGCTTTACAGCATCCTCGATTGCCTGTGCTTCCTTGTCCAGATCAAATGAATAGCGAAGCATCATGGCTGCTGAAAGGATTGTTGCGATAGGATTTGCAATGCCCTTTCCTGCGATATCAGGAGCAGATCCGCCACTTGGCTCGTAAAGTCCGAACTTTGTATCGTTAAGGCTTGCTGATGAAAGCATACCGATTGAGCCTGTCACCATACTTGCTTCATCTGATAAAATATCGCCAAACATATTCTCTGTGAGGATAACATCAAACTGCTTAGGATCCTTTACAAGCTGCATTGCACAGTTATCAACAAGCATATGCTCGTATGTAACCTCCGGATAATCCTTAGCGACCTCCTCGACGATCTTTCTCCATAATCTGGAAGAATCAAGCACATTTGCCTTGTCTACGGATGTGACCTTTTTCCTTCTCTTCATAGCTATATCAAAGCCTCGCTTTGCGATTCTTCTGATTTCATTCTCATTGTATGTCAGTGTATCTGTGGCCGTAACAACTCCATCCACCTCTTTTGTCTCTCTGGCTCCGAAGTAAAGACCTCCTGTAGCTCACGCATAATCATCATATCAAAGCCGTCTCCGATGATATCGCTACGGAGCGGACATGCTGCAGCAAGCTCCTTGTACAGGTATGCCGGTCTAAGATTTGCAAACAGATTGAGCGACTTTCTAAGCTTTAAAAGTCCTGCCTCCGGACGAAGCTCAGGTGCCAGCTTGTACCATGGTGATGTGGCTGTGTTGCCACCGATAGAACCCATCAGCACCGCATCTGAATCAAGTGCAGTCGCAATAGCCTCATCTGTAAGAGGAACACCTGTAGCATCAATTGAGCAGCCACCCATAAGAATGTCTGTGTAGTTGAAGCTGTGTCCATACTTGTCTGCTATTTTGTCCAATACCTTTTTTGCCTCAGTGACTATCTCCGGTCCGATTCCATCTCCTGAAATTACACCAACTTTATATTCCATAATTTCTTACCTCTTTTACATAAAAATACATATTCTTATATTAAAGCATTAAAGTAGTTATTTCAATATGCCGGGATATTTTACTTTTCATGCAATTTATAACTGCAGCTTATAATAACTGCATACTATAATAACAGTTTTTTATTATTATTGCAAGAGATGCGGATAATAAGAAAACCGCCACTTATGTGACGGCTTTACAAATCTGCATTATTTAGCTGAATCCTCTGCTTTCTCAAGGTCAGCGATAGCTGCCTTCTGCATTGGAATACGGCAGTTCTTGTTGTTACCAAACTCAACGATTACAGTATCGTCCTCGATATCGATAACTGTACCGTAAAATCCACTTGTTGTAAGAACTGTGTCTCCTGTTGCAACCTCATTAAGCATAAGCTCCTTTTTCTTCTGCTCCTTCTTCTGTGGACGGATCATAAGAAAATACATAACTGCGAAAAGTACTTACTAACCAGACAATCATTCCAACTGTTCCTGCTGCCTGACCGTTTGCTAAAATTGATGTCATCAATTGTTCCTCCTAAATATTCTATAATTGATGTGTTCTAAGCACTATTACCATAATACACGTTAAACGTGCTAACGGCAAGGTCTTTTTTATCATTTTCGAGATTTTTTATATTTGCCTTCTAGCTCTGCTCTCCCTGTGTCATTCCATAGAGCTTTTCAGCCTTGTATGAGGCAAAACGGCCTGCATCAAGTGAATCCCTTATCTCCTCCATCATGTTGTTGTAGAAATACAAATTATGGAGCACGCACAGTCTCATTCCGAGCATCTCCTTTGCCTTTAAAAGATGCCTGATATATGCACGCGAATATGTGCGACAGGCAGGACAGTTACAGCCCTCCTCAATAGGGCGCATATCCTTCTGATACTTCTGGTTGAACAGATTAAGCTTGCCGTGATTCGTGTATACATGTCCGTGACGGCCATTTCTGCTTGGGTATACACAGTCAAAGAAGTCGATTCCTCTCTCTACACCCTCAAGTATATTGGCAGGAGTTCCTACTCCCATCAGGTATGTAGGTTTATTAACAGGCAGATGAGGCACTGTTTCATCAAGAATATGGTACATCTCCTCATGGCTCTCTCCTACCGCCAGTCCTCCGACAGCATATCCGTCCAGCTCAAGCTCAGAAATGCGCTTTGCATGGTCAATTCTTATATCATCATAAATAGCTCCCTGATTGATGCCGAATAAAAGCTGCTCCTTGTTGATAGTATCCGGTAAGCTGTTTAAGCGTGCCATCTCCTTTTTGCACCTCTCAAGCCAGCGCGCTGTCCTGTTTACAGAGTTTGTCACATACTGTCTGTCTGCAACACTAGATGGGCACTCGTCAAATGCCATAGCTATCGTGGAGCCGAGGTTTGACTGTATCTGCATGCTCTCCTCAGGTCCCATAAAAATCTTTGTCACCGTCAATATGCGAGTTGAAGTACACGCCTTCCTCCTTTATTTTGCGAAGACCCGCCAGTGAAAACACCTGGAATCCGCCGGAATCTGTAAGGATTGGTCTGTCCCACACCATGAATTTGTGCAGTCCGCCAAGCTCTTTTAATGATTTTGTCTCCGGTTCCTTACATGCAGGTGATATGTATTTGACAGCTCAACC
>ENA-OQJT01000332-OQJT01000332.1-human-gut-metagenome-genome-assembly--contig:-NODE-332-length-12099-cov-0.718510_pt1 | contig 12099 bp, 15 predicted proteins | sample MGYA00242612_ERZ504779 | MGnify/ENA primary metagenome ERZ504779 (study PRJEB26092, sample SAMD00036366) | human gut metagenome | host: Homo sapiens | study: EMG produced TPA metagenomics assembly of...
ATACAAGCTTCAGGCCTTTCAGTTTGCCGAAATTGTTCAACGTACTGTCAGCATATCTGCAAGCATCTGTGTCGGATGATACTCGTTTGTCAGGCCATTCCATACCGGTACACCTGCATGCTTCGCAAGCTCCTCAACAATATCCTGACCGAAGCCACGGTACTCGATTCCCTCATACATTCTTCCGAGAACTCTTGCAGTATCTGCAATGCTCTCCTTCTTTCCGATCTGGGAGCCTGTGGGATCCAGATAGGTAGAACCCATTCCCAGATCATGAGCTGCCACTTCGAAGGAACAGCGTGTTCTTGTGCTTGTTTTTTCAAAGATCAGGGCAATATTCTTACCTCTGTAATACTCATGAAGCTCTCCTGCTTTTTTCTTTGCCTTCAGATCTGCTGCAAGGTCGATCATGTAAGTGATCTCTTCCGGTGTAAAATCTTTCAGTGTCAGGAAATTTCTTCCTTTAAGATTCATAATATGTCCTCCTCATGGCTGCAGATTTATTTCTGCTCTGCCGGTTTATCTGTCATGATTTCCTTCAGGGATGTTGCCAGCCCTGCGATGCCCTGTATCTCGGACGGAATGATGATCTTCGTTGCCTTGCCGTCAGCAACCTTTGTAAGAGCCTCCAGGCTCTTCAGAGTAAGAACAGATTATCTGCTCCTGCTTCCTTGATCATACGAAGTCCTTCTGCAGTTGCCTGCTGTACTTTAAGGACTGCCTGTGCCTGTCCTTCAGCCTCTTTGATCATACGCTCCTTCTGAGCCTCCGCATGAAGGATCGCCGCCTGCTTCTCAGCCTCCGCATCCAGGATAGCGGACTGTTTTTTACCCTCTGCAACAAGGATGGTGGAACGTTTCTCTCCTTCTGCTTTCAGAATGGCTTCTCGTCTCTCACGCTCAGCCTTCATCTGTTTCTCCATGGCATCCTGGATGGCTGCCGGAGGAATGATGTTCTTAAGCTCCACACGGTTAACCTTGATTCCCCATGGATCTGTAGCCACATCAAGGGAAGCACGCATCTTGGTATTGATAACCTCTCGGGATGTCAGTGTCTCATCCAGCTCCATATCACCGATGATGTTACGAAGTGTTGTAGCAGAAAGATTCTCGATAGCCATGATCGGATTCTCAACGCCATATGCGTAAAGCTTCGGATCTGTGATCTGGAAAAATACAACCGTATCGATCTGCATGGTTACATTATCTTTGGTAATTACCGGCTGCGGTGGAAAATCCACAACCTGTTCTTTCAGGTTTACTCTTCTTGCAACACGCTCAATGAACGGAACCTTGAAATGGATTCCTGTACTCCAGGTAGCCTTGTAAGCGCCAAGACGTTCCAGTACCACTGCATAGGCCTGCGGTACAATGCGGATACAGGATGCAAGTACCCACAGCACAAGAACGATGACTACAAGCAAAACAACAACTCCACCCATAATTTAGCCCTCCTTGCTAATTTCTTTTACGATCAGCTTCACTCCGCGGATCTCTTCGATCTCAACCACTGCACCTGTTGGAATTTCTTCCCCGTCATCTGCGGTCCGTGCAGTCCACTCGATGTCATTGATCCTCACCTGCCCGGTCTGGGCCAGGTTGTTGACCGGCTGTATCACTACGGCTCTTTTTCCCAGAAGACTCTCTGCATTGGTCTTTTCCACGCCCTTGTTCATGTAGCGGACCGCCAGAGGTCTGGTAAAGATCAGAAGCACCACGGAAACTCCGAAAAATAAAAGGAGCTGTACAACAATTCCCCCACCAAGCCACGAGGCAATGCACGCCACAAGAGCACCGCCTGCAAACCAGACAGTGGTAAGTCCTACCGTGATTGCTTCAATTACCAGTAAAATTGCCAGTATTCCAAGCCAGGCCAAAGGTGTCATAAAACCCCTCCTCTCTTATTCTCTTCTCTGTCTTGCAGCTTCGTACATCAGGATTCCTGATGCCATGGCAGCATTCAGCGATTCTACCTTTCCGCACATGGGAATGCGGATCAGACAGTCTGCTGCCTCCGCCGCCTGATCAGTCAGGCCCTTTCCCTCGTTTCCGATGAAAAATGCGGTACCACCCTTATAGGATTCCTGATCATAGGAATTCTCACCCTTCAGATGAGCTGCAAAACTGCGGATTCCCTTTTCTTTCAGCTTCTTTTCTAATGATACCACATCTTCCACGTATAGAAAAGGCATTCTGTAAATAGAGCCATGGTAGAACGGATCACCTTGGGATTTGTGATATCCACGCAGGTTTTTGTGAGGAAAACTCCGCTTACGCCGGCGCCCTCACCGGTCCTGAGAATGGTTCCCGCATTTCCCGGATCCTGAAGATCCTCCAGAACCATGACCAGAGGATTTTTTCCCGCCAGTACCTCCTCCTCGCTCCAGGAAGGCAGCTTCAGAACTGTCAGGATCCCCTGGGGAGTCTTGGTATCACACATCTGACGGAATACGGAATCCTTCACGATCTCACAGGGATATTTTTCTGCCTGAGACATCAGCTCTCCATCCTGGGAAACGGTCTCGGAGACAAACACCTGGGAAACCCAGCTTTCCGGTGCTTCCAGAAACATTTTCCGGCCTTCTGCCACAAAAAGTCCCTGCTCTCTTCTGGCTTTTGCTTCTGGTTCAGCTGCATGACATTTTTTATTTTTGCATTTGATACACTGGTTATCATACTTTTATTTCTCTCCTTCCGGCAATCCGTATTCGGTTAACGTAATTCCTCACGACTTGCATTCAGATCCTTGTTTTTTCCGATGGCGATTATGGAACAGTTGTCCGGAAGCGGTTCGGAAGGATCCAGATCTACCGTGACATTTTCACCCTGCTTGATGCCAATGATATTAATGTGAAAACGCTCCCGTACATTCAGATCTGCCAGATTTTTTCCACTCCAGGATACCGGCATGGAAAACTCCGCCATACTGAACTCCGCTGAAAGCTCAAACACATCCAGATACCCGACCGGACATAAGATTTCTGGCAACTCGCAGTCCCATGGACTGTTCCGGATAAATGATCTTATCTGCACCAATTTTGTCAAGTATACGTCCATGAAGAGAATTCATACTTTTTGCAACTACAAAGGGCACTCCCAGATCCTTAGCCTGCATGGTCGCGGAAATACTGGCTTCCAGATTTTCGGCAACTGCGATAATGGCTACATCCACATTCTGAACTCCCAGAGCCTTCAGGATTCCCGGTTCACGGACATCTGCTTTTACCGCATAGGTTACTTTTTCGGAAATCTCTTCGATATTTTCTTCTTTGTCATCAATGGCAAGGACATCACAGTCTGACTCTGCCAGCGTCACCGCCAGAGTCATTCCAAACTGTCCAAGCCCGATCACGGCAAAAGATTTGTTTTTCATTCTATTCTCCTGTTTAACCGATCATGATATCTTCTTCACCGAGATGCGTTGTGCTTCCCGGCCTGTTGCGTACACGCATCACAACTGCTGTTCCAAGTGTCAGCGGTCCGATACGTCCCAGATACATGGTAAGGATCACGATCCACTTGCCTGCCACATTCAGCTGAGGTGTCAGTCCTCTGGAAAGTCCTACTGTAGCCCCCGCAGAAGTGATCTCATATAAAACATCTGCCAAATCCACTCCCGGCATTACTGCGGACAAAAGCACCGTCATGGTAAAAAGGATCAGCACACTGGTTCCTGCAACAACCATGGCAGAACGGAGATAGCTCTCACGGATCCTGCGGCCGTATACCTCTACATCCTTTTTTCCCTGAAGATATGCTGCAATAGAAAGGATCAGAACCGCAATGGTAGTAGTCTTCACACCACCGGCAGTGCCCATGGGTGATCCTCCGATAAACATCCACAGTAGGGAAATGATCACGGTAGGTGTGGACAAAAGCGACTGATCCATGGTATAAAATCCCGCCGTACGTGTTGTCACTGACTGGAAAAAGGATGCCATGAGCTTTGTTCCCAGTGGTGCCCCCTTCAGCGTGGAAGGTTTCCGGATTCAAAGATAAATACCAGAAATGCTCCTGAAAATACCAGGATCCCGGTCATCGTAAGGACCAGCTTGCTCTGAAGCCGCAGTACACGAAAAACTCTGGATGGGGAGAGCTCTTTTCTCAGAACCTTGCGGAATTTATCCCACAGATCCCACCAGACGATAAATCCAAGACCTGACACAATGATCAGGCCAATCGTAGTGATATTGACCAGCGGATTGCTCACATATACCGAAAGGCTTGTTTCCCCGAAAAGATCGATCCCTGCGTTGCAGAATGCAGATACCGCCAGAAATATGGCATGCACCAGACCTTTTTTATTTCCAAATTCCGGTACAAAGCAAAACGCATACAGGACCGCACCGATTCCTTCTGCAAGAAACACGCATTTCACCACACTGCGGACTACAGCCACGACTCCACCCATTTCATCCAGGTTGTAGGATTCCTTGATGATCCGCCGGTTTTTCAGGGAAATTTTCCGCCGGAGCTGATGAATATCATATTCGCCAGTGCGATCAGTCCGATCCCGCCGATCTGTATCAGGCACAGGATAAACCGCTTTTCCAAATGGGGCTCCACTGGACTGCCATAACAACTGTGGAAAGTCCTGTTACACATACGCTGGTCGCCGCTGTAAAAACAGCATCCGGGAAGGTAACAGCCTGCCCGGGTGCACTGCAGAACGGCATCCACAAAATAAGTCCACCTACAAAAATCACCCCCGCAAAGCCGAGGGCAATTATTTTGTGACGTATTCAGTTTATGCAATCCGTCTGAAACTTTTTTTAAGTTCATAAATATCTTTATTTTCTGTAATTATGAGAAAGAGAATTGCAGACCTCCCACATGTAGGAATCTACATTCTTCTGCATTGCAAGAGCCTCATTGATGTCGAAATCGACAAACTCACCATGACGGTATCCAACCACACGGCTGCGTTTTCCGGCAACAAGAAGATCTACTGCAAGAGCACCCATCATGGACGCATATACACGGTCCTTACATGTAGGGCTTCCACCACGCTGCATGTGACCAAGGATCGTTGCACGTGTCTCGATACCTGTTGCAGCCTCGATACGCTTCGCCATAGCCTCTGAATGGCCGATACCCTCAGCATTTACGATGATATGGTGTTTCTTGCCTTTCTTACGGCTCTCTACGATATTGTCAATAAGCTTCTGCTCGTCGTAATCATATTTCTCCGGGATCAGGATATCCTCAGCACCATTTGCGATGCCGCACCATACTGCAAGGTATCCGGCGTTACGTCCCATAACCTCGATGATACTGCATCTCTCATGGGATGTGGACGTATCACGTACCTTGTCAATAGCTTCCATAGCTGTATTTACAGCAGTATCGAAACCGATGGTGTACTCGGTACATGCGATATCAAGGTCAATAGTTCCCGGCAGGCCAATGGTATTGATTCCAAGGTTCGCAAGCTTCTGAGCACCTGCGAAGGATCCGTCTCCACCGATAACAACAAGGCCGTCGATTCCATGCTTTCTGCAGATCTCTGCAGCCTGCTGCTGTCCTTCCTCTGTTCTCATCTCTGCACATCTGGCAGTATAAAGAATTGTTCCGCCTCGCTCAATCGTATCGGAAACGTCCTTTGCTGTCATATCTCTGATCTCTTCATTTAAGAGACCGCTGTATCCTTTATAGATTCCCTTTACGTTCAGTCCGCTGCTTAATCCTCTTCTGACAACAGCACGGATTGCAGCATTCATTCCAGGTGCGTCACCGCCACTGGTCAAAACGCCGATCGTTTTGATTTTGTTCTCTGCCATATTGTTATCCTCCATCTTATGAAACAACCTATTGTAATACACATATTCGGGTATAGTTTATAGCATTTTTTTATAAGTTTTTTTCAATACTCTCTCCACAATTTTAACATTGGAACTTCCATATTTTTTACACATGCGCTCCAGCCAGGAATCCTCGATATGGACCTGATAAGCAGGGGGAAGCTTCTTCATTGCCTTGACATCTTTGAGATAAATAACCACCGTGCTGTTTCCTCTGGATTCCATCAGATCGTCTACCAGACCGGTCTCGGCTTTTGCGTACTCTTCCCGGCTTTCAAACTGGAGCCACAGTTCTCTTGGCATATCATCAAAAAGACGGACCTTTTCCAGGATCAGCTTGCTGGCTTTGTCGTCTTCTGCGGATACTCTTCCCTGAATAAAGAGCCGGGCATCTTCATTCAGGAACATCTGGCATTTTTCGTAATCACGTGGAAATACCACAACCTCCACGGTGCCTACCAGATCTTCCACTGTAAGGAACGCCATTACCTTATTATTCTTTGTATATTTTATGGTTTTATCCGTGATCATTCCACCCACGATCACTTTCTGGTTATCGTAAACCTCCGGTATCCCTGTTTCATCATCCGGCTGAAAATCAGAAGTTTTTGCAGAGATCATTTTTTCCATCATATTCCGGTAACGCTCCAGCGGATGACCGCTGAGATAGATGCCGAGAACTTCCTTCTCAAAGGTCAGTATCGTCTCCTTCGGATATTCTGCTGCCTGTGGCATACGGATTTCAAATTCCTTTTTATCTTCTTCAGGCGCAATATCAAAAAGACTCAGCTGTCCCGCCATGGTATGCTTCTTATCCTGGTTGATACTGTCTATGATCTGCGTATAAACCGTCATTTTCTGATTCCGGTTTCCCTCCAGGCAGTCCAGCGCTCCGGCCTTGATCAGATTTTCCACAACTCTCTTGTTGATCTGGTCGATATTTCGCTCAATAAATGTTTTCAGGGAGGTATATTCTCCGTGCTCCTCACGCTCCCGCACAATCCCCTCGATTACCGGACGGCCGATACTCTTGATGGCAGAAAGTGCATAACGAATGGAACCATTGTCAACAGAAAAGCCATAAACACCATGATTGATATCCGGAGGAAGGATCCGGATCCCCATCTGGCGGCATACAGAAATATACTCGGCAACCTTGTTCGGCATTTCCACAACGGATGTCATCAGTGCAGCCATAAATTCTACCGGATAGTAATATTTGAGATATGCCGTCTGGTAGGAAACCACTGCATAAGCGGCAGCGTGAGACTTATTGAAGGCATACTTTGCAAAATCTGTCATCTCATCGTAGATCTTGTTTGCGATCTCCTCGGAAATACCGTTGGCAATACATCCCGGTACTCCCTCTTCCACGTTTCCGTAAACGAAATTCTGGCGTTCTTTTGCCATAACAGAAGCTTTTTTCTTGGACATGGCACGGCGCACCAGGTCACTTCGTCCAAGGGTGTAGCCTGCAAGCTCACGGACGATCTGCATAACCTGCTCCTGGTATACGATACAGCCATAGGTCGGCTTCAGGATCGGCTCCATCTGCGGACAGTCATAACGGATGGTATCCGGACGGTTTTTTCCGCGGATGTACTGCGGAATGAAATCCATGGGACCCGGACGGTAAAGCGAAATTCCCGCGATCACGTCCTCAAGGCTCTGAGGCTTCAGCTCCTTCATGAAGCTTTTCATTCCGGCACTCTCCAGCTGGAACACACCGTCAGTACGTCCTGTTCCGAGAGAATCCAGTACCTTTTTGTCGTTGTAGTCGATCTTTTGCATATCCAGAAGCATACCGGTACTTTTTTCCACCATTTTCACAGCATTCTGGATAACCGTCAGGGTACGGAGACCCAGGAAATCCATTTTCAGAAGTCCCAGCTCTTCCAGTGTTGTCATGGTAAACTGCGTGACAATGGAACCATCCTGTGCTCTGGAAAGGGGTACGTATTCCGATACATCCTTCTGGCTGATCACAACACCTGCCGCATGCATGGAGGTATGCCTCGGAAGCCCCTCCAGACGTTTTGCCAGATCGATCAGACGATGGATATCGTCCTGTTCCTCGTAAGCCTTGCGAAACTCCGGATTCATTCCCAGTGCCTTGTCAATGGTGATATTCAGCTCCTGTGGAATCATCTTGGCGATGGTGTCCACCTGGGCATAAGGCATATCCAGAACACGGCCTACATCACGAATGACACCGCGGGCTGCCAGTGTACCGAAGGTAACGATCTGAACCACGCAGTCATCACCATATTTTCTTCTTACATAATCAATAACCTCCTGTCTCCGTTCGAAGCAAAAATCCACATCGATATCCGGCATGGATACTCGCTCCGGATTCAGGAAACGTTCAAAGAGCAGATCATACCGGATCGGGTCCAGCTGGGTGATCCCAAGTGTATAGGCAACCAGGCTTCCTGCGGCAGAGCCTCGTCCCGGACCGACCATGATATCGTTGTCCCTGGCATATTTGATAAAATCCCATACAATGAGAAAGTAATCTACATATCCCATGTTTTTGATCGTAGACAGCTCATAATCCAGGCGCTTTTTCAGCTCCTCTGTTACCGGATGATAACGCTGCTCAAGTCCCTCATGGCAAAGCTTGTTCAGATATTCCCAGGAGGTAAGTCCGTCCGGCACATCATATTTCGGCAGCTTGGTCACACCAAATTCAATCTCCACATGACATCTCTCCGCGATCCTGTGCGTGTTTTCCAGCGCTTCCAGCGCATATGGGAAAAGCCGCGCCATCTCCTCTGGCGATTTCACATAATACTGGCCGCCCTCATAGCGCATTCTGTTCTCATCGCTGAGCTTTTTCTGAGTCTGCAGACAAAGAAGAACATCATGTGGTTCCGCATCCTCTGCCATAGTGTAATGCACATCATTGGTGGCAACCAGATCGATCCCCGTCTCTCTGTGCATACGGAGAAGCTGCTGGTTTACGGTCTGCTGCTCCGGGATCCCATGATCCTGAAGCTCCAGAAAGAAATTTCCTTTTCCGAAAATATCCTGGTAACGTAATGCCGCGATCTTGGCATCCTCATACATTCCACGTGCAAGATATCTGGCGACCTCTCCCGCCAGGCAGGCACTTAAGGCAATGATACCCTCGTGATATTTTTCCAGAAGCTCCAGATCCACACGTGGCTTGTAATAAAACCCTTCCACGAATGCCTTGGATACAATTTTCATCAGGTTGCTGTATCCCTGATTATTCTCAGCCAGCAGGACCAGATGATAATAACGGTCATCCCCACTTCCCACTTCTCTGTCAAAACGGGAGCCCGGAGCCACATAAACCTCACATCCGAGGATCGGATTGATCCCGGCTTCTCTTGCAGCTCTGTAAAAAATCAATCACACCATACATAACGCCATGATCGGTGATCGCCGCACTGTCCATAACCCAGCTCTTTTACTCTGGCTACATATTCTTTGATCTTATTGGAGCCATCCAGAAGGCTGTATTCTGTATGGACATGTAAATGTGTAAACTCCAAATTTATTCTCCTTATCGTAAAAAACAGGGCTCCGGATCCTCCCCGCTCTGCACTTTTCTCTGAACGTGCCGGAGCGTGTCTGATCCGGAGCCGGTCAACACCTTGTTATTTTTTAATGTAGATCCTCTTGTCACGGATCTCTACTTTTCCTTCCTTCATCAGATGACCGACTGCACGCTTGAATGCGTTCTTACTGAGGCCAAACTCTCTCTTGATGACTTCCGGTGAGGCATGATCATCAAATGGCAACACCCCTGCAAATTCCTCGATCACGCTGAATACGCTCTCTGCATCCTCGTTGATCTGGATGTAAGCCTTCTGGCGGTCACTGACGTTCATCTTGCCATCCTCTTTCACCTCTGTGACACGAAGATCAAGAATAGCTCCCGGTCTGTACTTGCCTGTTGCCTCCCGTGCCGGGATCAGAGCGGAATATTTATCATCTACCGCAACAAAAACGCCGAAATTCCCACTGATCTCATAGACACGCCCCTTTACCGAATCTCCCGGTACATAAGGAGTTCTGGTGGAAAGATAATGATACACCTTCATGGTTGCACAGAGTCTGCTGCTCTTATCTACATAAAGAGCTACCAGACACTCCTCACCTTCACGGACCCGGTTGGTCTGCTCATGATACGGAAGAAGAAGATCCTTCTCCAGTCCCCAGTCAAGAAAAGCACCGATCCTGGTGACCTGTTTTACCTTAAGGACTGCTGTCTGTCCTACCTGAAGCATCGGCTCACGGGTAGTTGCGATCAGTCTGTCCTGGGAATCCTTATAGATGAATACTTCGATCTCATCACCTGCTTTGGTTCCTTCCGGTACCTGTTTGGACGGAAGAAGCACCCGCTCATTCTGAGGTGCGTTTCGGTCTTCTCCAAGATATATTCCGAAATCCACGGTTTTTACAACCAGTAATTTCTGTTTTTTACCTAATTCTATCATTCTTACTCCTGTTCCTTAAAACTATATATGATCATTTACTATTTGCTGTCTGTCCTGCATTATAACATAAGAGAATTATTATAGAAAGCACAAAAAAGGCAGCTTCGGAAATTTCTTTCCGTCACTGCCTTTTATTTGACATTCATGGGGGAATCTGCCCCACATTGGGTCAGTCTGTTATTCTGTTGGTTTCTCAACCGGCATCGGGTTCATCATTTTAATGACAAAAAGTACGATCAGCATCAGCACGATTCCCACCGGAAGAGCGATCCATGCTGTTTTTACAAAGCCTGCAACAATATAAGTTACAAAGGATACTGCTGCAGCCAGGATCGCATACGGAAGCTGTGTGGAAACGTGAGTCACATGATCACACTGTGCTCCTGCGGAAGCCATGATCGTTGTATCAGAGATCGGTGAGCAGTGGTCTCCGCAAACTGCACCTGCCATGCAGGCGGACATGGAAATGATCATCATCTCAGGACTGGATTTCTCAAATACCGCAACAACGGATCGGGATCAGGATACCAAAGGTCCCCAGGAAGTACCTGTAGCAAATGCAAGTCCGCATCCAACCAGGAAAATAATGGCCGGAAGGATAACTTCAATACCACCGGCAACAGAACGCATTGCTTCTTCTACGAATACTGCTGCACCAAGTGAGTCTGTCATAGCCTTCAGTGTCCATGCAAAGGTCAGGATCATGATCGCCGGTACCATAGCCTTGAAGCCTTCCGGGATGCATCCCATACAATCTCTGAAATTGATCACACGGCGGATCATATAGAAAATAATGGCAAACACCAGACCAAAAGCACTTCCCATTGCAAGGCCTGTAGAGGCATCACTCTGTGAAAATGCGGTAACAAAATCTGTTCCGCTGAAAAATCCTCCTGTGTAGATCATACTGATGACACAGCAGATAACAAGCACAACGATCGGGATCACAAGATCGATCACCTTTCCTCTCGGATTCGGTGTCGCATCATCCGTTGCATTCTCATACGGTCTTGCAGATGTTGTATAAAGATCTCCGTTCAGAGCATTGATCTCATGTGTTCTCATGGCACCAAACTCGGTTTTCATCAGTACCATGCCAACCATCATTACAATAGTAAGGATCGCGTAAAAGTTATACGGGATGGTTCTTACAAAAATCGCAAGTCCATCCTGTCCCTCTACGAATCCGCTGACTGCGGCAGCCCAGGATGAGATCGGTGCGATGATACATACCGGAGCGGCTGTCGCATCGATCAGGTATGCAAATTTTGCTCTGGATACATGATGTCTGTCTGTTACCGGACGCATAACACTTCCTACTGTCAGACAGTTAAAATAATCGTCAATGAAGATCAGAATTCCAAGGATGATCGATGCAAGCTCTGCACCCACACGTGTATGGATCTTTTTGCTGGCCCATCGTCCGAATGCGGCAGAGCCGCCGGCCTTGTTCATCATACATACCACAGATCCCAGGATAACAAGGAAGATCAGGATTCCTACGTTATAGCTGTCAGAAAGAACCTTGATGATTCCTCCCTCAAAAATCTGTGTTACCGTTCCTTCGAATTTAAATCCGGAATAGATCAGTGCTCCTACTACAATTCCCACAAACAGAGAACTGTATACTTCTTTCGTGATCAGCGCAAGGATGATCGCTACAAGAGGTGGAAGCAGTGCCCAGATCGTTGCATACAGAGCAGGCTGGTAAGTCTCCTCCGCATCCGCAGCCAGCACAGTCAAAGGACTTGCCAGTGCGCCCATGAATATCATTGCCATAACAGACAATGCTGTTTCCTGCTTTTTACTCATTTTTCTCCTCCCTTTTCG
>ENA-OQJT01000333-OQJT01000333.1-human-gut-metagenome-genome-assembly--contig:-NODE-333-length-12077-cov-0.778075_pt1 | contig 12077 bp, 18 predicted proteins | sample MGYA00242612_ERZ504779 | MGnify/ENA primary metagenome ERZ504779 (study PRJEB26092, sample SAMD00036366) | human gut metagenome | host: Homo sapiens | study: EMG produced TPA metagenomics assembly of...
ATTCGTTTGACCATGATATTATAATACACGGTTCGTTGGTCAAGCGGGTTAAGACGCCGCCCTCTCACGGCGGAAACACGGGTTCGATTCCCGTACGGACTGCTAAGTATTTAAAGCCGGTACATTCATGGAAGCATGATGTACCGGCTTTTTCGTTGTATATATTTATATGAGGCAGAGCTATTTATGAGCAGCTACAGCTGCTGTATGCTTTTTGAAGCCGTCAGGCGCTTTTGTGATGCGAAGGGCAACGACAATTATTGCGGCAGCAAACAGAAGCTGTATTCCCATGCATATTGAAATAAAGCCAAGCTCCCTGACCGGATGAAAGTCAATACTTTTTACAGCCTGGTTGTACCAGTAGGCAGGCAAAAAGTGAGCGGCCTTTATGATGCCATCGCTTAGAAATTCCTCCGGCACAAATATACCGCACAGGAATGCCATACCGAGTGACACGGTGTTCGCAAACATGTTCAGTATCTCACTGTTTGAGGTGATTTTGCTGATTAAAAAGGCAAATGCCAGTGAAACAAGCATGTAGCAGAGCATGTTGAGTGTGAACAGGAAACCTGAAAACGAGAATGTGCTGCCTTTAAACATGATTGTAGCTGAGACAAAAAATTTACAGCGCATACCACAAGTCCGGTTAAAATCACACCCAAAAGCAGCTCGCGGTTGTAGTTTGCAAATTTATAGGATGAGCAGGATATTCTCTCCTTGATTTCCTTTTTGGAGAAAACCTGAAGGACAGGAGCTATACCTGCAATCATCATGACAAGGAGCACCCATCCCAGATAACTGAAGCAGTAGAATATCCCTGAGTGCGAGGTGACACTTTTGCCGCTGAGCAGCGAGACAGAAGCCTTTTGGCTTAGCGAGGTGTTTACTGCGGCTAGAGCATCAGCTTCAGAGTAGCCGGAAGCAATGTAAGTATTGTACGTTTTCGTAAAGCTGTTTATGGCAGACTCAAAGGTGGTCGCTGCCTGCGTACCCGGTATGGTCACAACATCAAGCTTGAAGCCTTCTTTTATGATGAGAACACAGTTTACGTTTTCTGGCAAACAACTCATCCTGCATAGTTTCCTTTTTGTCATTTTTAATATTTTTTTGTGTGCATGTCTTTTTAAGATAGGCTGTCAGAGCTTTGCTTTCTGATGATTTGTCATAGTCAAACACCGCAAATTTGGGCTTGGTGGCTTCATAATCATCTTCAGCTTTGTTTGTGCGTGTCGCAGTGAGAACGACCATGACACCTATGAATATGGACAGGTACATAATCATCTGGCCCATATGTCTGTTGAGTATTTTGAAATATGATTTAAATACTTGCATATTTTTCCCTCCGAAGCAGTACAAAGGCAATGATTAAAAGAATCACTGATTCTACTGCCATGATTGATATGTTTCTGAAAAATCTGTCGTAGCTGTCATATACGTTGAGCGAGTAAAAGCAGTCGGATATGAGACAGGCTGGGTTGAGGCGGTTGGCAATAGGAAGCTTGTGCTCGACCATATCCTTTATACCGTTGGCACATAAATCCGCAAGCACGGAAAGCACCATGCCGATTCCGACAGAGATACCGATTTTGCTGCCCTCTGTGAGCTTAGGAATGGCACCGATTATAACTCCGATTGAAAGTCCGATCATGCAGCCGAAAAACAGTGTCAGGATGATTGCCGGATATTTATTTCCAAAAATCCACGCCAAGAAGAGTCATGTAGGCAAGTGCTATGAGCTCAACAGCAAAATGGATGCTTAAGAGTGAGATATACTCTGAAAAGATAAGGGTGTTTTTGCATGCCGGCACAAGGCTTTTTCGCATGCCGAGAGGGCTTGTATCAGCTAACAGCCTGCAGGTGGAGCTTACGGCTGAAAATGAGGCGAACAGGCAGCTCATCGCAAAAACAGCGTAAAAGTAATTGGTGTATTCATCCTGATTTCCCGATGAAAGTGAAATCTCTTTATACTCTGATGCGGTTTCAGAAAGCCCGGCAATTGCAGTCTCAAGCGCAGCCGGATTAGTCTTTGCTATGTTTGTAAATACGTCCTTTTGCTGTTTGTACTGTGTCAGGATGGATTCAAGGATTGTGGCATTGTATGAGTTTTCCTCCACGACTAAAGAAGCATCCTCTGTGTAAATAATGCCTGTCACTTTTTTGTTATTTAGTGCTTTTTTGGCTGCTGAGCTATCCATTAGCTTCATGTTTATGAGGTCTGAAAATGAATTTGTGCTATCGGACTTGTCGTCTGATTTACTGACGGAATCAGTATGGTTTACATCGAGAGACTCAAGCACGCTCATCAGAGTGTCATCATTTTCAGATTCAACCACTGCTACATTTATTGTCTTAAACATTTCATCCTTTTCAAACAGATTTCCGAATGCCATATACATAAAGGTGGCGAGCAACAGTGGAAATGCAAGTGTCCAGAACAGCGTAACTTTCAGGCGGAACATGCTTAGCATGGTGTATTTTGAGTTGTGAAAAAATAATTTTAGTCCATTCATTAATCCCTTAGCTCCTTTCCGGTAATCTCTAAGAATATATCGTTAAGAGTTGGAAGTTGCGTGTACACCTGACCGAAGGACAGATTATTCTGTTCTAGATAATCAAGCACATGGATTATATTGTGGCGTCCACCACTGAAATAAATCCGAAGCTGTCCGTTTTCAAAGCTGACCTGATATGCATTGTGCAGCTGCTTTAATGAGTCAAGCTGTGCTTCTGACAGGTCTGCAATTTCTACGTTTATTGTCTCTGTATTTTTGATCATGCGCTTTAGCTCATCCTTTGTGCCGAGCGCGAGAGCCTTGCCCTTGTCCATGATGAGTATTCGGTCACAGAGCTGCTCAACCTCCTCCATGTAGTGTGAGGTGTAGATGATTGTCGCACCATCACGGTTTAGTTTTTTGATGCCCTCCAGAATCTTGTTTCTGCTTTGAGGGTCAACAGCCACGGTCGGTTCATCGAAGAAGATGAGCCTTGGCTTGTGTGCTATGCCACACGCGATGTTGAGTCGTCTCAAAAGTCCGCCTGAGAGCTTCTTTGGCAGAAATTTGCTGTAATCCGCTATGTCCACGAAATCCATTGCTTCCTTTACATATTTTTCGCGGAGCTTTTTGTCACTTACGTAAAGACCGCAGAAATAGTCGATATTTTCATATACAGTCAGCTCGTCGTACACGGCCACATTCTGCATGACCACGCCGATTTCGCGTTTGATATCGTAGCTGTTTGAGTACATTTCCTGCCCGAATACCTTTATATCTCCCTTATCGTATGTGAGCAGGGAAAGTATGCAGTTTATAGTTGTGGTTTTTCCGGAGCCGTTTGGTCCGAGCAATCCGAAAATCTCGCCGGTTTTAACGGTCAGATTGAAATGGTCGAGTGCCACAAGCTCCTTGTAGCGTTTTACAAGGTTGGTTACTTCTATCGCATTTTTGGTTGTATCCATTGAATTGCCTCCATAATGTTGTATTTTTGGTTGCAAGCCTGATATTTGGCTCAATAACAGATTACTATATGGCGTGCCGGAAAGTAAGTGTCAAATGTCACATTCGTATTTATGTTTGGATGAGGCATTGTTGTGTAAAAAATGACATTTGTCATAGTGACGTTTGATGGAATTTGTTGTAAGCTTATTTTACGGAAATGGAGGCTTTTGATGTATAAGATATGTAGTCAGTTTTTAATAGTTCTATCATGCGTGATGCTTATGGTGGTATCCCTTCAGGTCGATTACGTCATGATAGCGTGCATACTTACAGGAATAATCGTGTGTACATTTATAGACATGCAGGATGTGCCGCAGATGAGTCCTGCTAAGGAGAGCAAAACGGCAGACCGGGCTTTTGATTTGATTCTGGCGGTTTATATTCTGTCCGGAGTATTTTTTGCACCATCATTTTTTATGCTGCCGTATGCAGCGATGGTATTCAGAAAGAGAAAATACACGGCATCGAGGATGGCTGCAGCCTTAGTGGGGATAGTTGTATCGGTGGACTGTATTTTAAAGATAAAACATATAGCACCCGGGATTTTTTATATCCTGGAGGTTGTACTTCTCATGGCTTTTGCGGTAATGCTTTCGTATTTCACAGAGCTGCTTTTGGGGTATCAGATGAAGATGCACAGCATGAGAGATGCGTCCATGGAGCACGACATGCTTATGGAGCAGATGAATCACCAGCTTATCGAGAAGCAGAATGCGCAGATATACAATGCCACGCTAAAGGAGAGAAACCGTATCGCAAGGGAGATACACGACAACGTGGGTCACATGATTACGCGCTCTATTTGCAGGTGGGAGCAATCGGTGTGATAAATACTGATGAAAAGCTTAAAGCGCCTATCGCAGACCTAAAGAGTACACTCGATACGGCAATGGACAGCATGAGAAAAAGTGTTCATGATTTGTACGATGAATCGGTCGATTTGCGTCAGGCGTTTGCGAAGCTTAAGCCTACAGACAGTACATTTGCATTTTCACTCGAATACGACTGTGAGGATGATGTGCCCAGAGATGTCAAGTATGCTTTTATTGCAATTGCAAAGGAAGCGGTAAACAACGCAGTTAAGCACAGTAACGGCGATGAAATCAGGATAATAGTCAGAGAGCATCCCGCCTTTTACCAGCTTGAGATAAATGACAACGGCACATCGGCTGACGAAAGAAGACTTTCGGGAGAAACAGGAGATGGAATAGGCATAAAAAATATAAAGGAGCGTGTTGCAGCTATAGGAGGAACCATGCGGATAAAGGCAGACGATGGTTTCATGATATTTGTGACGCTCATGAAGAAGTGAGGATATACAAAATGCATAAAAATCAAGGCTTGAAAAAGAAAGGAACAGGACATGAAAATAGTAATAATAGATGATGATAATCTCGTATCACTTTCGCTGAATACAATACTGAGCGCACAGGATGACATAGAGGTGTCTGCGGTTGGAGACAGCGGGCAGCAGGCGGTAAAGCTGTACGAGGAGCATATGCCGATGTGATGCTCATGGATATAAGGATGCAGGGCATGACAGGTCTTGAAGCAGCAGAAAAAATACTCGGAAAATATCCCGATGCCAAAATACTTCTTCTGACCACATTTTCGGATGATGAATACATAGTAAAAGCAATCTCGCTGGGGGCGAAGGGCTATATACTAAAAACAGGCCTTTGAGAGTATTGCCCCGGCACTTAGAGCTGTAAACAACGGACAGACAGTGTTTGGAACACAGATAATGGACAGGATACCACACCTGTTCGGAGCTGATGGTAAAGCTTCATCAGGCACCGGTTAGGCCCGGTTCATTGACGCAATGAAGAGCTATGATATAAGCGGCAAGGAGCTTTCAATCATAGAGCTGGTTGCAGAAGGACTAAACAACAAGGAAATAGCGGATGAGCTGTATCTGAGTGAGGGAACCGTACGAAACTATATCAGTGTCATACTTGAAAAGCTGCAGCTGAGGGACAGGACACAGCTTGCATGCTTTTATTATAAAAGTATGGTATAACATGAAACTTTTTCTATGGTGTGGGACACATATATAGTGAAGGGAGGGATGCAGATTGATTAATCAGGCACAGGATGACTTTTTTAATGAGCTATATGCCTCAACCAATCAGAAGGTTTTAGCGTACATCATTGTAAAATGTGGAAAAACTGAAGATGTAGCAGATATATTTCAGGAAACCTATACAGAGGTTGTTAAAATAATACAAAAACATGGAATATCATATTTTAAGCAGCCGGATGCACTTGTAATGCAAATAGCAAAGAGAAAATTTTTCGTCATTATAAATTAAAAGAAAAGCTGCGTGGCATTGAAAAAATGAACTATTATAATATTTTGTCGTCAGATGAAAATGATATAGCTGTACAACAGACTTCGTTTGACGATATAGCAATATCAAAAGAAACAGTACAAAGTGTGTTTACATATCTTTCTGCGAAGGATGAACTTACTAAAAAAAATATTTTATCTATATTATTATATGGATAAAAATATTTCAGAAATAGCACTCCTTTTTTCTGTAAAGGAATCAACCATAAAAAACAGATTATATCGTACCCTAAGGGAGCTTAGGCAAAATTTGGATAAGGAGGATTGATGCAGAATGAAAAAAAATGATATTTTTAGACAGGCAGCGCAGCATGAAATGCCTGATATTGAGCAGGTAAGAAAAGAATGTATCGAGGAATTACATACCACTCACAGCTCAAAAACGATATCCTGCATATTTTGCTGCGATAGCGGTTGTGACTGTAGTTGTCTTGTGTATGTGTATCACGCCGGTGAGGTCATTTGCAGCCGATATGATTGAACATATTCAGGCATTAATTGATGTTAATAATGATTCGGTACGTGATCTGGTGTATAGAAAATATAGCGGTCCGACTGTTTATTTGGAAAAAGATGAAACGGTAAGCATATACTCATATACAGGTTATGAGGATGTATATATTTTGCCGGCGGAGGCAAAAGAAGCTGAAAAACTGGGAGCTATAAGCAGAGACGTTAAGGTGAGCTATAAAGTGCCGTATAGTGGGGAGTATTATATTCTTGATGGAGAAAATAAGGAGAATATAACAGACCGGGTTATTGTAGAACATGAGGGAGGAGCAGAAGATAACATGAAAATTTCTCAATAAGGAAATCTGCCCTTGCAATATACCCCACCGGGGTATATAATGCTCTTGAAGACGGATACCCATAAGGGGTATGGTTAGACGTATGAAACAAATGCATAATGCGGAACAAAGAACAAATGGAGGTACCCATGACAGAAAAAGAAACCAAATGCTGTTGCTGCAACCGCAAAAAAGAGCGGTCAGAGAAGGAATATAAGGATCTCATCAACAGACTTAGCCGTATAGAGGGGCAGATCCGTGGAATCAAGCGTATGCTGGATGAGGATTGCTACTGCCCTGACATCATCACACAGGTGGCGGCCGCAAATGCTGCACTCAACAGCTTCAATAAAAGTCCTTTTGGCCAATCATATAAAGACGTGTGTGGCAGATGACATAAGAGCCGGCAAGGATGAGACAATAGATGAGCTTTTGAACACACTGCAGAAGCTTATGAAGTAGTATTATAAGAAGGCAGGTATAAAAATGAGTACAATAATCACAATATTAATAATAGCAATAATTGCCGCACTGGTGATTGTGGGCTTAAAGGAGACTATTAAGCATTCAAAGGGCGAGGGCGCCTGCTGTGGCGGTGGAGCCATGAAGGAGGACGAGGAAGCCACAGTACAGCTTACAGGAGAGATAGTCACGAGAGCAGATGTGCACATAGACGGAATGCACTGCTTGAACTGCAAGAACTCAGTCACACGCTCGCTTCAGAAGATGAGCGGAGTATCGGCAGATGTGGATTTAAAGCATGGAGTGGCACATGTTGAGGCAACCAGAGAGCTAAGCGATGAGGAAATCACATTTGCCATCGAAAGACTGGATTTCAAGGTGACAGGAATTGAGAGATTTTAGAAAAGGCTTCTGAATAGTTAGATTCGAATATTAGAAAGAAGGAAATACAGACAGTATGAAGCAATATACAGTTACAGGAATGAGCTGTGCGGCATGCTCTGCCAGAGTGGAAAAGGCGGTCTCTAATGTTGATGGTGTGACGAGCTGCTCTGTCAGTCTTTTGACCAACTCGATGGGAGTCGAGGGAAGCGCGACAGATGCGCAGATAGTGGAGGCAGTAGAGCAGGCGGGCTATGGAGCGAGTCCCAAAGGCACAGCAACAGAATCAGAAAATGACAAAGCAAATAACAGCTTAGAGCAGCTAAAGGCAGCGCAGGATGCGCTTGTAGACAGAGAGACACCGAAGTTGCGCAACAGGCTTATAGCATCGCTCATATTCTTAGTTGTTCTCATGTATTTTTCCATGGGACATATGATGTGGGGCTGGCCGCTGCCTGAGTTTTTCAATGGAAACCATGTGGCTATGGGGCTTTTGCAGCTTCTGCTTACAGTGGCGGTAATGGTCATAAACCAGAAGTTTTTTATCAGTGGCTTTAAGGGCTTGATTCACGGCGCTCCCAACATGGATACGCTTGTTGCGCTTGGCTCTGCGGCATCGTTTGGATACAGCGTGTATGCACTTTTTGCCATGACAGCTGCGCAGGTGAATGGCGATATGGATGCGGTCATGTCATATATGCATGAGTTTTATTTTGAATCCGCAGCCATGATTTTGGCACTGATTACTGTCGGAAAAATGCTTGAAGCGCACTCAAAGGGCAAAACAACAGACGCTTTAAAGAGCCTGATGCAGCTTGCCCCAAAGACAGCAACTGTTGTAAGGGATGGCGTGGAGCAGGAAATTTCTGTGGATGCAGTGAAAAAGGGCGATATTTTCGTGGTCAGACCGGGGGAAAATATCCCCGTGGACGGTGAAATAATAGATGGAACAACCGCTGTCAACGAATCGGCACTCACAGGAGAGAGCATCCCTGTGGATAAGCAGCCGAAAGATGCAGTAAGCGCTGCCACAGTGAACCAGTCAGGCTTTATAAGATGCCGCGCAACCAGAGTAGGCGAAGACACCACACTCTCACAGATTATACAGATGGTTTCTGATGCCGCAGCGACAAAGGCACCTATTGCAAAAATCGCTGACAGGGTATCGGGAGTATTTGTGCCGGCGGTTATTACAATTGCAATCATTACAATAATAGCATGGCTTATAGCCGGTGAGACCGTGGGCTTTGCACTTGCCAGAGGCATTTCGGTGCTCGTGATAAGCTGTCCGTGTGCACTTGGACTGGCAACTCCTGTTGCGATAATGGTAGGAAACGGCAAGGGCGCAAAGAGCGGTATACTCTTCAAGACAGCGGCAAGCCTTGAGGCGACAGGCCGCACACAGATTGTGGCGCTTGATAAGACAGGCACCATAACAAGCGGTGAGCCGAAGGTGACGGATATCGTGCCGGATGAGACATTTTTTGAGGAAATCGGCAATAATGCCGGAAAGCTTCTTGCAATAGCCGCATCAGTGGAGGCCAAGAGCGAGCATCCGCTTGCAAAGGCCATTATGGAGCGCGCTAAAACGGATGAAATCGCTGCTGCAGAGGTGACGGATTTTAGCGCTGTTGTAGGAAATGGTCTGACTGCAATACTTGCAGGCAAAATGATAAAAGCGGGAAATCTTGCTTTTGTCAGCAAATTTGTAAAAGTGTCAGATGATATGCGCGCGAAAGCTGTCGAATTTTCAAAGGAAGGAAAAACTCCTCTGTTCTTTGCCACAGATGACAGGCTTTGCGGTATCATAGCCGTTGCAGATACAATAAAGGAGGACAGTCCGGAAGCTGTCAGACAGCTTAAAAATATGGGTATCAGAGTTGTTATGCTCACCGGTGACAACGAGCAGACTGCCAATGCCATTGGAAAGCAGGCGGGAGTGGACGAAGTCATCGCAGGTGTGCTTCCGGATGGTAAGGAGGCTGTCATAAGGAAGCTAAAAAAAACAGGGCAGGGTAGCCATGGTTGGTGACGGAATCAATGATGCACCGGCGCTCACACGTGCGGATATGGGAATTGCAATCGGCGCGGGAAGTGATGTGGCAATAGATGCAGCGGATGTTGTCCTGATGAAGAGCCGCCTGATAGATGTACCGGCAGCAGTGCGGTTAAGCCGTGCTACATTGACAAATATACACGAAAATCTGTTCTGGGCATTTTTCTATAATGTAATAGGTATTCCACTTGCGGCCGGTTTGTGGTATCCTTTATTAGGATGGAAGCTCAATCCGATGTTTGGAGCGGCGGCGATGAGCCTGTCGAGCTTCTGCGTTGTTACCAATGCCCTGCGGCTGAATCTGTGCAGGGTGTATGATCCTAAGCATGACAGAAAAGCAACACCAGATAGAAAAAACAAAGCAAATGAACCAAATGAAAGTGAGGAAAAATCAATGACAAAGACAATGAATATCGAAGGAATGATGTGCGGCCACTGCGAGGCAAGAGTAAAGAAGGCACTCGAGGCGCTTGATGCAGTTAGTGAGGCAGCAGTAAGCCATGAGAGCGGAACTGCAGTAGTGACATTAAGCTCTGACATTTCCGATGAGAAATTAAAGGAGACTGTAGAGGCTGAGGACTACAAGGTTACATCAATTCAGTAATCAGTCAGACAGTATAACAATATGAAGAAATATATAGCATTGGTATTGGCTGCAGTGCTGGTGCTTGGGATTTTTACAGGATGCGGTAACAAGGGCAACAAAGAGACAGAATCACAGACCGGTGAGAAGGCTACTGAGTCGGTGAACTCTACAGAAAATAATACAGAGGGCAGTACGGAAAATCAGAATGCGGCTGACACAGAGCAGCTCACCACAGAAAACGGACAGGAGAGCTCAGTTCTTGCCTGTCCGTCAGTAAACGGTAAGCTGCATGTGGAGGGCAGCAAGCTCGTTGACCAAAATAATAACGAGGTGCAGCTTCGCGGGGTCAGCACGCACGGTCTTGCGTGGTATCCACAGTATGTGACCAATGATTGCTTTGCCACGCTGAAAAGTTTTGGAGCAAACGTGGTGAGCTCGCCATGTACACCTACGAAAGCGGTGGCTACTGCACAGATGGTGACAGGCAGCAGCTTGAGACACTTGTGCAAAACGGAGTGCAGTACGCGTTCAACAACGACATGTATGTCATCATCGATTGGCATGTGCTAAACGAGGGCAATCCAAACCGCTACAGTGATGTGGCAAAGACATTTTTTGCCAAAATGGCACAGCAGTATGCCTCTTACAACAACGTGATTTACGAGATTTGTAATGAGCCGTGCAACGGTGCGACCTGGGGCGATGTGAAGTTTTACGCCAGCGAGGTCATTCCATCAATCAGAAGCTACGACAAGGATGCGGTCATACTGATAGGCACACCTAACTGGAGCCAGGATGTGGATGAGGCAGTCAAGGACCCTGTCACAGGCTATGACAATATCATGTACACACTGCATTTCTATGCCGCAACCCACAAGGAGGACTTGCAGAACAAGCTAAAATCGGCGGCAGACGCCGGACTGCCGATATTTGTATCAGAGTTCGGCATCTGCAGCGCCGACGGAAACGGTCAGGTGGACATAGACTCCGCAAACAGCTGGATCAGCCTGCTCGACAGCTACGGCATCAGCTATGTGTGCTGGAATCTGTCCAATAAGGACGAAAAATCAGCACTTCTAACACCTGCCTGCGATAAGACAAGCAGCTTTACCTATGAGGATCTAAGCGATGAGGGCAAGTGGCTGTACGGTGTGCTCACAAGTCATGTGACACCGGTCTTGAATTAACGAAAATCCTCAGATGTACGGAAAACGGCGCACCTGGCAATGCGGGGATAGAAGCATCCATGCACTCAGCCGGCATGCACATGAGGCAGATGCAGATACTTCTCTCTGGTGGCAAGTCCGCCGCGGATATGGCGCTCGGACTTGTTGATATCGAGAATGTGACGCGCTTTTGCGGCAAGCTCCGGGTCAATGCGAAGCAGCCTGTCAGCATCAGTGATATCCTTGTGCACAGTGGATTTGCTGATGCCAAACTGCTTAGCGGCCTGGCGCACCGTGGCATTGTTTTCGACTATGTAGTTGGCGATTTCCACCGCCCTTGTCTCAATATATGATTTCAAAAAATACTCCTGCATATTCTGTTGTTACAGTTTATGCAGGAGTATTTTTAATATTACACACAGCTTGTAATTCTATTTATGTTATGCGTATGCAGCTGCGATGAGCTCAATGCATTTGTCATACCCTAGTACAGAGCTGTTGAGCACCAGGTCATAGTTTTTTCGGTTGCCCCACTCATTGTCGGTGAAGTAGCGGTAATTTACCGAGCGCTTTTTATCGACATCCTTTAGCAGCTTTTTGACCTCGTCATCGCTCTTATGGTAGAGATTTTTTTATCCTTGCAGCTTTCTCAGGCTTGTTTGCCTCTATAAAAACATTCAGCACATCATCCCTGTCAGAAAGAATGTAGTCTGCGCAACGCCCCCACAATGACGCATGGCTCTTTTTGCGCAATGTCCTTGATAAGCTTCTGCTGGATACTGAAAATCTGG
>ENA-OQJT01000334-OQJT01000334.1-human-gut-metagenome-genome-assembly--contig:-NODE-334-length-12076-cov-0.758222_pt1 | contig 12076 bp, 9 predicted proteins | sample MGYA00242612_ERZ504779 | MGnify/ENA primary metagenome ERZ504779 (study PRJEB26092, sample SAMD00036366) | human gut metagenome | host: Homo sapiens | study: EMG produced TPA metagenomics assembly of...
CCCATTTCCAAACCTGCACTCTTTTCTATCTTTTGTCCCGGCTGCAACTTTTTTTCTTTTATCGTAAACCCTGAAAATAATTAAAAAAAGCGGTACTGACTCTTTTGCATTATTTGGCGGCTTACTATAAATCCGGAAACACGCCGGATTTTTGTCTCCGACGCATTTCCAGTCATATCTGAAAAATCATTTCCGTAACTCGGATCTTCCCCTTCATAGAAACCGTTCAAACACGCTTTGGGAACTCGTTTTTCTTCACTATAGGACGAAATCTTATTTTTGTAAAGCCTGTCTCTTATTCATTTACCAGATTATAGTCCTCGATGGAGCTGTTGATCTGGGAAGCCATTGATTCTACTGCTTTCTCCGGAGTCTCGTTTCCGTTGATCATATTCTCGATTTCTGTTTCCACAATCTGTCTTGCCTCCGGGAATACAGAGAGAAGTGCGCCGGCGTACTGCGGCTTGGAATCGTGCAGCTGGTCGATTGCGGTCTGGAACTGCGGATACTGTGCTACATTATCTTTAAAGGTCTGCTCCTCATCAGCAGCTGTTGTTACCGGGAAGTAACCCGTCTCGGCATTCCAGTATGCCTGAGATTCCGGGGAAATCAGGAATTTAATAAATTTCCAGGTAGCTGCTGCTTTCATATCATCGTTGTTGTTCGATGCCCAGAGAGAGGCTCCTCCGATGGAAACACCGCCCTCATCGCCGTCCTTGATTGTCGGGAAATATGCGGTTCCAACTTCGAAGCTTCCATTGACATCCTGTAAAATCTGCTTCAGAGATGCGGTAGAGCCAAGGGTGATCGCTGCTTTTCCGGAAGTAAAGTCTGTCGTTGCGGTATCACTTCCGGCACGGCCTACGTTTGGTGCAACGTCGGCATCGTTCAGGCTTTCCACTCATTTAAGATGTTGAGCGCTCCGCCGTTGGAATCAAATTCAACTGCAGTAGCAGCGGCATCACGGCCATTTCCATTATCCGCATAGGAAAGTCCCTGTTTACAGAGCCACTGTTCGAAATACCATCCATAGATGGAGAGTGCCAGCGGTTCACCGGCTCCGCCCTTTGTTTTCAGATCATCACCGATAGCAAGAATTCCTTCCAGGCTTGTCGGAACCTCAGTGATCCCTGCTTTTTCAAACATATCTTTGTTGTAATACAGAATCGGTGTGGACGAATTGAATGGCATCGAGTACAGCTCATTGTTTACCGTATAATAAGCAGCGATATTCGGCTCGATCTGGGAAATGTCATAGCCATCTGCATTAATCAGCTCCTGCATCGGAATGACCCAGCCGGAATCAATCATAAAGCGTGTTCCGATATCATAAATCTGTACCAGGTCTGCTCCCATATTTCCGATCTGTGCACTTTTCAGTTTGTTAATCGTATCATCATATTCTCCCTGATAAACCGCCTCAACGGTAATGCCATCGGTATTCTCTTCATTGAATTTATTGACAAGATAATCCATTGCCTCGCCATTGACACCGCCCATGGAATGCCAGAAGGTAATCGTGGTTCCCTTCATATCCTGGTTTAAATCCGGTGCTTCTGCGCCATCTGCCGTACTTCCTGCCTCTGTGCTGGCTGTGGTTTCATCTGTTGTCGCACTCTGTGCCTCACTCGTTGTTTTTCCGCCTCCGCATCCGGTAAGCGCCATAGCTGCCATAGAAGCCGCAAGAATCGATGCAATCACTTTTTTCTTCATTTTTTTCTCCTCGTTTTTCATACAGTTTTCTATTCTTTTTTCTGTCACAGGAATCAGCCCTTGACTGCTCCTGAAAACATTCCTTTGATTAAGGCCTTCTGGCCTACGATAAAGATGGAAATGGATGGAATGATAATCATTACCACGCCCGCCAGCATCAGGGTAATCGACTGTGCGTCGACGCTGTTCAGCATACTGATACCAATCTGTACGGTACGCTTGCTGTCCGAACCTGTAACCAGCAACGGCCACATGTACATATTCCATGCATTGATAAAGGTGTAAACCGCCATTGCTCCCATTGCTGACTTTGTCAGCGGCATCAGGATTTTTACGATAAACCGCAGATTCCCGCAGCCGTCCAGCTTCGCCGATTCATAAAGCGAAATCGGAAAGGTCATGTAGAACTGGCGGAACAGGAAAATTCCCATTGCAGAGGTAAGAGAAGGCAGGATCAGAACAATATAGGTATCGAGCAATCCGAGACTTCCTACTGTCAGATAATTGGAAATAATGGTTGCCTCACCCGGCACCATCATGGTCGCCATGACCAGCATAAACAGAACATTTTTTCCTTTGAAATTCAGGAAAGAGAAGGCAAATGCCGCAAGAGAACATGTTACAATCTGACCCAGCGTAATGCTGCCCGCAACCAAAAATGAGTTCAGGACAAAGCGTACCAGCGGAATTTTATGAAATGCTTCCACGAAATTTTCCAGCGTCGGATGTTTTTGGCACGATGTTCATTGCCATTGTGTAAAGCTCGCCGGACGGCATAAACGCTACACTGATGGTATAAAGCAGCGGAAACAGCATAAACAGACAAACGATCAGGTTCATGGTAACCAACGCTGTTTTCTGAAGCATTTTCTTTCTTTTTGCTTTTGCATTCATTGCCAGATGCAGTGCCTGCAGCTCCTCTGCAGAATAAGTTTTTGGTCCGGCAATCGTAGTTGCTATTGTAGACATCAGTATTTTACTCCTCTCTTTTCCATGCGGAACATAACCAAGGTAAGCGCCATGACAATCAGAAACAAAACAACGGACTGTGCGGCTGCGCTTCCAAACCGGTAATTAAAAAAACGCATCACGGTATATCGAATATACAATCAGGTTCGTGGATTCTCCCGGTCCTCCCTGTGTCAGGATTTTCACCTGTCCGAATGACTGGAATGCCTGAATAATGTTAACAACCAGTGTGTAGAACATGATCGGAGAAAGTCCCGGCAGTGTCAGCTTAAAAAAATTTCTGTACTGCATTCGCTCCATCTACAGAAGCACGCTCATAAATCGAATCATCAATGTTTCCAAGTCCCGCCGAAAAATACAGGAAATTGATGCCACTGTTCAGCCATGCCGTAAGGACAGCCACACAGATCAGCGCATATTTCGGATCACTGACCCAATTAATGCTCACATGCAGCAGTTTGTTTACGATACCGATCGTGGGATTTAAGATAATCTTGAAAATCATGGCGCCTGAGCTCGATGCTACTGCCATTGGGAGTGCATAGGAAGTACTGAATACCCGGATTCCCGGGAAAGCCTTGCTGCAAAGAACTGCTCCCAGAAGGCCAAGCGCCATACTTCCGACTACAACAATCGCCACAAATTCCAGTGTAACCCAGAGACTGTTGTAAAAGGATGGATTCGATAATAAGCTTTTATAGTTGTCCAGTCCCACATACAATTTCGCTTCTCCAAGCTTGTTTGTCTTATACAGGCTCAGATAAATGGTTTTAAAAAACGGATAAAACAGAAAGATGCTAAAGATCACCATACTCGGGATAGATACATATAAACTTCTGCTTTTTTACACTTTTCGATTACTTTTTTCACTTCTTGCTCCTTCTTATGCTGTTGCACGTTTTTCTTTTTCAACCGGCAGAGATAAAATATTTTCTTCTGTAAACGGATCAAAGATCTGTGCTTTCTCCATATCTGCATACAATGTAATGCTTTCCTTTACAGCAACCGGTGCCTCGGAAGGCACTCTTGCTGTAATCAGATTTCTTCCGGTATTCATATGCAGATACGCTTCTGCACCGATCATCTCCCGCAGGTCAACAAATGCCTTCAACTGATTCTCTTCGTAACAGATCCGATGTGCGGAAGCGGTTGTTTCGTCCTGTAAATCCTCCGGTCTCAGACCTAAGATCACCATTTTTCCGAGATAAGCGCGACGAAGCACCATTTCGTTCTCTCCTTTTGCACGAAGGGTAACTCCTCCGTCTGCCTCCAGATAAACCGCTCCGTTTCTTTCCGTCACCATCGTTTCCATAAAATTCATACTCGGAGCTCCGATAAAACCAGCCACAAATTTGTTTGTCGGATGGCGGTAAATCCGCTCCGGTGTATCCGCCTGCTGCACAACACCGTCTTTCATAACAATAATTTTTGTACCAAGCGTCATCGCCTCCGTCTGGTCATGGGTAACATAAATCACCGTCGTTTTCAGTTCCTTATGTAATTTTGCCAGCTCCACCCGCATCTGTGCCCGCAGCTTCGCATCCAGGTTCGAAAGCGGCTCATCCATTAAAAATGCTTTCGGCCGTCTCATAATTGCACTTCCAATCGCAACTCTTTGTTTCTGACCGCCGGAAAGTGCTGCCGGTCTCCGGTCAAGTAAATGCTCAATTCCAAGCATTTTAGCTGCTTCATGTACCTTTTTATCAACTTCATCCTTGGGCTGTTTCCGGATTTTCATAGAAAACGCCATGTTTTCATATACCGTCATATTCGGATAAAGCGCGTAGTTCTGAAATACCATCGAAAGATCGCGATCCTTTGCTTCTACATAATTACAAAGCTGTCCATCGATCCAGAGCTCCCCGCTCGTAATCTCCTCAAGACCGGCAATCATCCGAAGCGTCGTCGATTTTCCGCAGCCGGAAGGTCCAACAAAAATCACAAACTCCCGATCCGGTATTTCAAGTGAAAAATCCTGAACCGCATAATGCTCCTTATCATAAGATTTACAGACATTCTTCAACACAATATTTGACATTCGTTTTTCTTCCTCCTCGTCTTGTCGAGACTCATTATACCTTTCCTTCCGTAAAGCCCACTACCACCGCTTTGTAAAATACCCGTTAATAAAATAACCGGTTACTTTACAAAAAAATGTCCACATTTTTCCCTTATCTCCGTCTCCATCTCCTTCTTTTCCAGCCACTCTTCCAGATCACTCTTTGTAAAATCCCCGAAAATCACCCGCAAAACCAATTTTCAAAACAAAATTCTGAATAGCCATTCCTTTTCCCAATACCCAACAGATTATTTTTGACACAAAAAAACGCCGCAACTCTCAAAGCTGCAGCTCTTTCTCATCACAACATACCATATTCTTCTTTCATGTCAACGCAGTGGGCGCTCCCGCTCCCACATCCGTGTCCGTCCTTCACACAGCCCCGTAACGCACACAAGGGTGATGCGCATTTGCAGGGAGCGTGTATTCTTAGGTTCTGGCATTTTGCGTTATGCGAAAATCAACTGTCTGAGCGACAGCGAGTTTTGATTTTTGGCGCATGGTTTAGCAAAATGACAGAGCCTTAGAATTACTAGCTCCCGAAATCGCGCATCACCCTTGTGTGCGTTACGGGGCGTCCGTCCAAACCTATTCCACTGGTTCCGCCGGCACAAACACCCTGCTGTTTTCCTGTTCTTTCGGTTTTTCCGCTCTTTCCGTTGCCTCCCTGCAGAAATACTCCTGTGAATTCACCAGCATCTTTCCGCGCTTATCCGGCTTTGTATACGTTCCGTCTGCCTGTAAAATACTGGCTTTCACATTATCCTTCATCTGGATATCAAGAATATGCATTACTTCTTTCTTGATCTGCTCATCCTCAACCGGGAACACAATCTCCACCCGTTTTTCCAGATTTCGCGGCATCCAGTCCGCGCTTCCCATAAACACCTCTTCATTTCCACCACTGTAGAAGTAGAAAATCCGCGCATGTTCCAGGAAATTGCCGACAATCGAGCGAACGGTAATATTCTCGCTGACACCCGGGATTCCAACCTTCAGACAACAGATTCCCCGGATAATCAGGTCAATCTTTACTCCGGCTGCCGAAGCACTGTAAAGCGCCGCAATAATATCGCGGTCGCATAACGAGTTCATCTTCGCAATAATATGCGCTTTCTGTCCCTTCTTCGCGTGTTCCTCCTCCATAGCAATCAGATGCAGGAATCTGTCTTTCATCCAGAGTGGCGCAACCACCAGTTTGTTCCAGTGATCCGGCTCCGAATAGCCCGAAAGCATGTTAAATACTGCTGTTGCATCCTCACCGATCTTTGCATTGCATGTCAACAGGCCACAGTCCGTATACAGCTTTGCCGTAGAATCGTTATAGTTTCCCGTGCCAAGATGTACATATCTGCGAATGCCTGTCTCCTCGCGCCGAACCACCAGTGTAATCTTACTGTGTGTTTTCAGTCCCAGAAGACCATAAATCACATGGCATCCCGCCTTTTCCAGCATCTTCGCCCAGACAATATTGTTTTCTTCGTCGAACCGTGCCTTTAATTCCACCAGTACGGAAACCTGTTTGCCATTTTCCGCCGCCTGAGCCAGTGCTGCAATAATCGGAGAATTGCCGCTCACACGGTACAGTGTCTGTTTGATCGCCAGTACATCCGGATCCTTTGCTGCCTGCTGTACAAATTGCACGACCGGATCAAACGTCATATAAGGATGATGCAGTAAGATGTCTCCTTTTCGGATGTTTGTAAAAATGTCATCCTCATTCATCAGCGCCGGAACTGCTGCTGGAATGTATTTTGGAATTTTATACTCATCAAAGCCGTCGAGCCCATACATTTTCATTAAAAACGTCAGATCGAGCGGTCCCGGAATCCGGAACAGATCGTCTTCATCGATGTCAAACTCTTTTTCCAGCATCTTCAGGAGCCGCTTATCCATCTTATCTTCCACTTCCAGACGGATCACTTCGCCCCACTGACGTTTTTTAAGCTGCTTCTGGATCTCTTTTAACAGGTCGGAAGCCTCATCCTCATCGATCGAAAGATCTGCATTTCGCATAACACGGTACGGATGCGCGCAGACCACATCGTAGCTTAAGAACAGCTTTCCAATGTTCCGCTCGATGATCTCCTCCAGAAGAATCACATACCGCTGTCCCGTCTTTTCATCCTGCGGAAGCAGAATAAAACGCGGCAGTACCGAAGGAACCTGAACCGTCGCAAATTCCAGTTCTTTCTCTTTTTCCTTCTCCTTGCCTTTCTTCTCTTTCTTATCCTCCGCACGGCTCAGAAGCGAATCCTCTTTCTTCTGCACCAGTGCACCGATATTCAATGTTTTGTTCCGGATCAACGGGAACGGGCGGGCCGAATCCATGGCCATCGGGGTCAGAACCGGGTAAATGTTTTCCTCAAAATAGGAATCCACATACTCCGCCTGCTCCTTCGTCAGCTTCTCGTGCTCACTGATAATCGTAAGGCCAACGTGCTCCAGAGACGGAACCGCCGAGCGATTGTACGTATTGTACTGCAGCTGCACCAGCTCATGCGTCCGTTTGCTGATTTCGGTAAGCTGCTCCTTCGCATCCATGCCGGACAGATCCTTTTTCGTATAGTTTGCATGCACCTGGTCTTTTAGTGAAGCCACACGAACCATATAAAACTCATCCAGGTTGGAGGAGGTAATGCTGATAAATTTCAGACGTTCAAACAGCGGAATACTCTTATCCCGCGCCTCGTTTAAAACACGCTCGTCGAAGCTGATCCAGCTCAATTCCCGGTTTCGAAAATATTCCGGTTTCTTATATGGTGTTACATCCATCTTGTTCGCCTCCTTACATCTGCCGTTTCATCTTAATAATCGGCTGTATGCTGAATACCTCATTGAAAAAAATCTAATTTATCCTGGCACAGTCCCTGCTCCAGTGTGAAATCACGGTCAACCGTCAGAGACAGATGCAGTTCTCTCTCCTTTAAGGCAGCGCGGATCGACTGGATTTTCTGCAGGTGACTCCGATCTAGTGCATTCGCCAGACGGACGATTGCTGTCAGCTCCGATACGGTCAGATACTGTTCTGCACTAAGCGACGATTCCATCACCAGCTCATCGTAGGATGGAAGCACTGCCGTATTGTATTTTGCAATCAGTGCGACCATCTCCCGTTCAATATGGGACAGTCCGATGATTTCGTTTGACATGATAATATTATAGGAAGAATCCGCTACATTATTAAGGCTGATGTATTTTCCGACATCGTGCAGCATCACCGCCATCCGAAGCAGCAGCCGCTCGCGTTCTTTCATGCCGTGCATCTTTTTCGTCGCATCAAACATGGCAAGGGCCGTCATCTCCAGGTTCTGGACGTGCGGGCGATTCACCGCGTACCGTTTTCCGATATTTTTTGCCGCCATCAGAATATCATTTTCGAAATTATGACCGCCTTTCAGCAGTTTCATCTGCTCCGCATACTCGTATGCAATACCACGTGTCATATGCACGCCCGGAATCCAGATATGCTCCGCACCCATCATATCAATCAGACATTTATAAATCACAGCAGACGGGTACATCAGTGAAGCGTTTTCCAGCGGAATACCAAGTTTTACAGCAAGCTCCATCGGTGACTGACGGATAATTTTCTCATACCAGGTATTAAAGTTTTCACGGGAAATGATTTTTGTCGTTTTTTTCTTCGATATTCTGATAAACACTGTCGGTGAAAACATCGCCGATCAGCATAATGTTTTCGATTTTACGGTCTTTCAGATACATCTTTTTAAAGCTCGATACTTCATTCCAAATCAGCTCTTCGACCATCTCTTCGTAATGTTCCGTCTCACTCTGAATTCCGGCAAGACGCTCGCGGATGCGAAGACTTCCCATGCGGATGTTCTGTGTTGTGACAAGTGCATCCTTGTCGAACAGGGAAATCTGAAAACTGCCACCGTCAAGATCGAGAATCGCAGTTCCCTTTTCAATGACCTTGTTGAAATTGTCCTCCATCGCCGCGAGCGCTTTATAGCTAAGAAAACGCTGCTCCGAGTTGGAGAGAACAGTGACAGAAAAACCGGTCAGCTGATGAATTTTTCCAAGGACATAGAGACTGTTCGACGCCTCACTGATCGCACTGGATGCCGTTGCACGGTAATCGTCCACGCGATAGCCTTCCATAATCCGCACAAAATCTGCGAGTACACGGCACAGCTCTTCTTCCATTTCAGGGCGAATTTTTCCCAACGTGTACGTATCTTTTCCAAGCTCCATCCGATGGCAGATCTTATCCACGCTTCGGATACCCTGCTTTTTGGAGATCTCGAAAATCTCCAGAATGACGTCGTAGCTGCCGATATCAATGGCAGCAAATGTGGAATACTGCATATACGCTTCTCCTCTTTCTTTTTTCAAGGATATCCCAAAAATCCCGCTCCCAATACCAAGCGGACTTTTTGACCTTTTTCTTTTTACTGTTTTCCGAGCAGATAATCGATAAACTGCTGTGCGGTACGGCCGGACAGACCGCCGTGGGACAGTTCCCATTTGTTCGCTTCTGCCAAAAGCTCTTCCTCACGCAGCGTCACGCCGTATCGTTCGGCCAGTGTGGAAACAATCTTCTGGAATTCTTTCTTATCCGGTGCACCAAAATAGATGCTGACGCCGAAACGGTATACCAAGGATAGTTTCTCCTGTACGGTGTCGGAAGTATGCATATCCTGTCTTGTTCCTTCTTTATCACTGTAATCCTCTTTAATCAGATGGCGACGATTGGAGGTTGCATAAATAAGAATATTGTCCGGACGTTTTTCCAGGCCTCCCTCAATGACAGCTTTCAGGTATTTGTACTCAATCTCAAACTCTTCAAAGGAAAGGTCATCCATGTAAATAATGAATTTATAATTTCTGTTTTTGATCTGTGCAATCAGCTCATTTAGATCCTGAAACTGATGCTTGTAAACCTCGATCATTCGCAGTCCCTGATCGTAATATTCATTCAGGATGCCCTTGATGCTGGAGGATTTTCCGGTTCCGGCATCACCAAAAAGCAGGCAGTTGTTGGCTTTTTTGCCCTCGACGAACGCTTTCGTGTTGTCGATCAGCTTCTGCTTTGGAATTTCGTAGCCGACAAGGTCGGAAAGGCGCACATCCGGGATGTTGGTGATCGGGATGATCTCAACATTTTCGCCAACGTGTGCGATGCGGAATGCTTTGTGCAGTCCCAGTTTTCCTACTCCAAAGTCTTTGTAGAACTGAATCATATCATCCATAAATTCGTCGACAGATTCTGCTTTTGCAAGACGTATGGCCAGTTCGCAGATGCGGTCGCGGACTTCTTTGTTGAACAGCTTGTTCGGGCTGTCGGTGTTCTCGTAATCGCTGATGACGGAAGCATCGCCGGATTCGAAAATTTCGTCGAAAACACAGATATCGAAATCGAACAGCTCTTTGAAACGGACAAAATCATGTTTTGCCATCTGGTTGATGCTTCCCTCGACTTTTCCGACAATCTCGCAGGAGGTAGAAAATGCATTTTCTTTGTTGACCAGAAGATATGTCAGATAATCGTGCCAGAGATTTCCGGAGAAGCCGTAGCGGTTTGCCATCTCGACAAGGCGGTTCAGTGCCTCATAAAACTGCGGCTCATATGCGCTCATATTCTCACGGAACCGGCGGTCCTTCAGGGAAATCTGAGCATTGACCAGTTTTTTGTAGGTCTCCACCAGTATCGTCATATCGCGCAGTACCTCCCCCTCTGCGAAATCGCGGTAGAGGATACATTCTTCTATTCTAATCATCTTTTGTCTCTTCCTTCCTGTCATTTTTCATTTTATTTATGCGAAAAGGCCGCTTGGTACGGCCCTCTCTTCTGGATTAATAATTTCCGAAAATCCGGAATTTCGCGGATTCTGCCTGCAATCCGCGCAGTGCGTTTTTGACTGCCGGATCGCTTAAGTTCCCCTCGAAATCCACGAAGAAACGGTACTCCCATTTCCGCTGCGGAATCGGGCGGGACTCGATTTTGGTCATGTTCAGATCGTTGTAAATAAAATGTGCCAGTGCGTTGTAAAGAGAACCGCTCTGATGCGGCAGTTCCATGCATACGCTGATTTTCTGTGCATCTTTTACAAAGCGTTTCTGCCCAGAAATGATAACAAAGCGTGTCGTATTTCCCTGGGCATCAAAAATACCTTCTTTTAAGATCTGCAGTCCGAAATGCTCTGCAGCGTACGGACTTCCGACGGCTGCCATCGTAAGATCACCGCTCTCGGATACTTCTTTTGCAGCGGCGGCTGTATTGAGACGCTCTTCCGTCTTCCAGTTTTCATTGGAATCCAGGAAACGGCGGCACTGCGCCAGCGCCTGCGGATGGGAAATCACGGTGCGGATCTCCTCAGCCTTTGCTCCCGGCAGTGCCATCAGCACATGCTCCACCGGCAATTCCTGCTCACCGACGATGTAGTGCGGATATTCCACCAGAAGATCATAAATATCGGATACAATGCCTGCTGTGGAGTTCTCGATCGGAAGCACGGCATAATCGGCTTCGCCCCTCGTAATCGCCTCCATCGCCTCTTTCCAGGTATCTACGTGAAAGCTTGTAATCGTATCATCGAAAAATTCTTTCATCGCACCGAAACTGTAGGCGCCCTCCACACCCTGGAAAACAACTCTTTTGCCGTGTGTCGGGAGGTGGTCAACCTGCGTGTAATCGGTCATCTCCTCGCCGCCGTTTTCTGTCAGCAGCTGATACTGACGCTTCCGGCTGATCGACATGATCTGCTGGAACAGCTCCTGGATGCCTTTTATATTGAATGCATTTGTTCCCTCGCCTGTCAGCTTTTCCAGCTTCTGGCGCTCACGTTCCGCATCAAAAACGGCTTTTCCTGTCTCTATCTTGTACTGCGCAACCTCCGCCGTCAGCGCCATCCGGTGCTGGAACAGGCGGACGATCTCGTCATCGGTGGCATCGATCTCGTCGCGGATTTTTCCTAAGTCTAGCATATCTGGTCCTCCTGATACTCTGCATTTGTTGCAGATATCAATATTTTACTCCATCTCCGTTTAATTTACAAGAAAAGATCTTCCGAAATTCGGCTTTTTGTACAATCTTTTTCCTTTTTGACTGCTATTTCACTTTATTTTTTCACATTTCATATTACTCTGCTTTTCGACCTTTTTCCTGCCATTTTTTTATCTTGCATTTATCCTGTTTTTGTGTTAAGGTGGAACACAGAAAAAATAAGTTACTGTTCACTCAGCAGGGAAACACCTGCTGTTTCGCTGCGTAAGAAAGTGATTCAGGCGTGAGCCAGTCCCTCCTTTTGCGAAAGCAAAACTTTAAATGAGGGCTGCGAATGTTACCGTTCACAGGTTCCCTGCGAACGG
>ENA-OQJT01000335-OQJT01000335.1-human-gut-metagenome-genome-assembly--contig:-NODE-335-length-12059-cov-1.504274_pt1 | contig 12059 bp, 16 predicted proteins | sample MGYA00242612_ERZ504779 | MGnify/ENA primary metagenome ERZ504779 (study PRJEB26092, sample SAMD00036366) | human gut metagenome | host: Homo sapiens | study: EMG produced TPA metagenomics assembly of...
AATTTTAATCACCAATGGAAAAAAACACAAAATTTACTTGCAAGCTGCATAAAACTGCCAGCAGATAATTTCTACTGGCAGGAAAAATTTATATTTTTTCAATTGTCTACTTGACGGGGAGCAGTTCAAAATGATTACTCTATTTTGCAACAGCCCTTCATACCTACCACATCGTTCATACAACAGTTGTCACAGAGCAAGGTCACGTCAACCGCTTCATCTGTAGAGAACATACGGGAGACCTCTGCCGTATATTTAGATACGTTATATCCCTTCGGCTTCTTAACAGCCTTCTCAGTCAGCAGCTCCAGCTGTTTCTTGATTTGGTCTACTCTATATGTACGAACAAACTCTCTCTCATCACAGTAACCGGTCAGATAGTAATAGTCGCCATCCCAGATCAGATCAAATGGACTGACTGTATATAGTTTCACATCGTTCCTGAGCACTTCCTTCTTCTTACCATTAAGTTCAGAATAATAGAAGGAAATCTTCACGCCGACATTGATGGCCTCATTGATTGCATCCACGATGTAATAGCCCTTTTCATTCTCTGACTTCACACGGCTGATGATATGCACAGATCTCTTTAACTTATCTATAACCGATGTCAGAACTCTAAACTATCCGAACATATACTCTTCTATCAACTTATGTCTATTGCATTTTGGCGTTTAATCCATAATACATACGTTTGATATATTACTAGACAATGTATTGCTATCTCAAGTACAAGTCTAACCGTGCTATTCATAGACAGATACTGATTTGCATGAACTATAAGATTATAATTTGAATAAATGATGCGGAACATTCCCCAAATCGTAACCAAATAAATCATTATAGAATATATCTTACTTTTCTTACCCGAAACAAAATAAGCGAATGTTGCTACAGCACCAACTATATTCGGGATAATTAAAACAATCCACCATAAAACAATCTGAACATTTGAATTAATTACCATATTTCCAGTTCCAGTAATACAGGTCGCAGCAAAAAATGCAACAATTACGGCACCCATCCTTTTTGGTGATAGCATTCCTCGTATAGCATTAACAAAACCATACGCAAAGAAAAAAATCTGAATAAGCAATGCCAATACATTTATTACAATCGCTTGAATATCATTATAATCAATCATCTCTGATTGCAACGGGAATCTAATTATAATGTCCACAATAGTGATAAAAAATGAAATTACCACAAACGCATAAAGAGCTATCATTATGTTATTGACGCTTTTCTTTTCAATAACAGGGTTACGTTCTACTACTTTTTCCATTTCTTTTCCAGATAACAGGTCGTCAAGACTCACTTCCAGAATCTGCGATATTTTTTTAGTAGTAAGTAAATCAGGGTAACGATCCCCACATTCCCACCTTGATACCGCCTGTCTAGTTACATATAATTGCTCGGCAAGAGACTGTTGGGTCATTCCCTTTTCTTCTCTCGCTCTTCTTAGTTGTTCGCCAAATTCGACCATATTAAATCTACTCCTTTCATAATCAGTTCATCTGCAGATATAACCTTAGTATCACAAATTACTAGAACAACTTCAAGCAACACCTCAATAACGCATGTCACCATTATGGTGCGGCCGCTAAAATCAAGCATTTATCCCATTTACAAATCTATCGTTAAGTAAATCGGGAGTTGTCGGCTTCCCCAAAAGATTCTTTCTAGCATGCATCTTCTTTCGCCTTTGATAAGAACTATCTCAACTTCACAACATCCATCCAAGCAACATTCCCATTACCACTGTTCCTACCGAAACGATTTGCCAAAACTTCAGTTCCCTTTTCATACAGGCAACTTTGATATTCGTCTTTTTATTAATTCTGTTGATTTCTTCTCTACAATTTTGCTTTGCCATAAACGTCTTCTGTTGTCCTGATTGTGAATATCTTCTTCATACAGAAGATGGGAATAGATTTCTTTGTTGCAAACCGAATAAGTTTCACCACATTTCTAGACCTTTCATCAAGATTTAAGGGTAAAGAAAAACCCCAGAACCGAAGTTCTGAGGTTTGTAATCTCTTTGAATTGTAATTCTCTTGCGAGATAATTATCTCTTTGAGAACTGTGGTGCTCTACGAGCAGCCTTGAGACCTGGTTGCGCGAGTTTTTGAGCTGTTTTCCCTTGATATTCCTGGCTTTTCCGGCTTTCTGCATCTCAGTTATCCGGTGTGCGGACCATAAAAAACGGCCTTTTTTCATTCAGCGATAGCCTGATGAAACGCACCATTTACTACCCCAAACAGCTCTTCTGGTTTATTGTACTTCACTTTTGCATAGATGTCCATAGTTGTTTTACTGTTTTCGTGTCCGGCAAGGTATTGCACTGTCTTTGGATCGACACCCGCATAAAGAAGATTGGTGATGTAAGTGTGCCGCAGCTGATGAGGTGTCACATCGAAGTCCAGCGTATATTTGATTTTGGGTTGATTCTTCTGGGTCATACCCAGCGTTGGAGTAACCGTATATTTGATACTCTCCCCATTTACATACTTATAATAGTTCCGGGGCTTAGTGGAGCGGACAACTACATACTGCCACACTCTTTGAAACTGCGAAGCAGCCAGCGGCTCCCCTTTGCTGTCAGCAATCACATAATCTGATATGGAATTTTCTTTCGCTTCTCTCAGACACTCTACCAAACACTTTGGTATCGGAATATCCCTTTTTGCTGCCGGAGTTTTTAGCACCGTAGAAATCACGGGTCTGTTATGCTCTGTACGCCAAGCCCGCCTTACCGATAGATAAGGTGTATCCTCGTCCAAAAATACACAATCCCATTGCAGTGCAAGAATTTCTTCCCGGCGCAGACCGGAATACAAACCGAGCACAATAAACAAATATGGAGGAAGCCCCTTGACTGTATCCAGAAGCACGGCTACCTGCTGATCTGTCAATGCCTCCTTCTTTTTTGTCGGTTTTCCGCCTTTACCGGATATTCCCGCACAGGGATTGTGTTCAAGAATTTGGTTTCTCTCTGCCGCATAAAAAATGCACTTGAGCAGCATATTGACCTTATTGTATAAGCCTTCCGATTTCTTTGACAATGGAACAAGAGCCAGCCGAATATCGTCAGCAGTCACTTCTTCCATATACATCTCTCCCAGAGGTTTGATGATATAGTTTGTCATATCCCTCGTATAACCTCTGAGTGTAGACGCAGACACCTTTGCCGACTGCATCAGCAGCCACTTCTCTCCATACTCGGCTACTGTCGGGTGCTGCCGGTGAAAGATAATTTCTTCCACCTGCTTCCGGGCCTCTAACTGCTTCTCATACAATTCTTCACAAGTAGCGGCATACAAACTCAACTCTTTGCCATCTGCATCCGTAATCCTGGTTCTGTAATACTGGATTCCTTTCAATGTAATGGTCCCGTACTTCGGGATCTGTGTTTTCTTTTTTGCCATCTTTGATCGTCCTTTCTTGATAATGTGTAGTCTCCGTATCTACACTCTCTTTTTATCAGAAAGCCTCGATTTAATCAAAGATACGGCTGAGGTAAAACAAAGAGCGAGACATCCTTGCCTCGCTCCTGCTTCATTTCCTATTTGTTATTACTGTGCTGCATCCCAGCTTGCAAACGCACAGTTCATTGATCTGACCAGCTCATCTGGTCTGTTGTACTTAACCTTTGCATAAATGTCCATGGTAATCTTGCTGCTTTCATGGCCTGCCAGGTATTGAACCGTTTTGGGATCTACCGATGCATGAATGAGATTGGTAATGTAAGTATGCCGCAGCTGATGGGGTGTTACTTCAAAGTCCAGACTGTAAACCACTTTTCCGTTATGAGCAGCCTTTTCTCCCAAGACAGGTGTGACAGTATGCTTTACTCTTTTTCCATCTTCATACCGATAATAGCTCCGCTCCTTGACCGTCCTCGTAACAATATACTGCCAAAGTCGCTTAAACTGCGTGTAGGACAGCGGTTCGCCGTCCCGGTTTGAAACCACATACTCCGAAGTCGATGTTTCCTTTGCTGCTTTCAAACACTCAGCCAAGCAAACAGGAAGAGGGATATTTCTCTCCGCAGCCTTGGTTTTCAATTCATCCGAAATCACCGGTCTGTTATGTTCGGTGTGCCATGCCCGCCTTACCGTCAGATATGGAGTATCCGTATCCAGATATACTGAATCCCATTGCAGAGCAAGAATTTCTTCCCGGCGCAGCCTGCATATAAACCAATCATGACAAAGACATAAGGCGGCAAATCTCGGATAGCATCCAAAAGGCGTGCTGCCTGTTCATCTGTCAAAGCCTGACGATCCTCTTGTGGAACACCGCCACCTTTTGTCGTGAGATAAATCGTCGGGTTATGGTCAATGATCCTGCTTTCCATCGCTGCGCGAAAGATAGATTTGTAAAGGATTACCACAGATTTATAAACCGATGCAGATTTCTTGGAAACCGGAACAAGGGCAAGCTGAATATCATCCAGGCTAACCTCACCCATCCGTTTATCTCCCAATTCCGCTATAATATGCCGCCTGACCTTTGAGGTGTAATCCGTCAAAGTAGTAGCTCGTACATGAACCGACTGCATCAGCAGCCACTTTTCACAATACTCTGCAACTGTGGGCGTTTTCCGATGAAAAGTGGCATTCTCAATCTGTTCCAACGCAAGCGTTTCTTTGTTATATAGTTCTTCAGGTGTTTTTGCGTAGAGAGCTACGAGCTTTCCATTTGCATCTTTGATTCTGGTCCTATAATATAGGACACCTCTTTTCATGACTGTGCCATATTGAGGAAGCATTATTTTTCTATTTGCCAATTCCTCCACCTCCTAAGAATAATCTCCAGCGCTGTACCTTTGTTTTATCAGACACTCCTGATTCCATCAAGGATACGGATCGGCTCACGCTCTTCCGCTTCGAGGCTTACGGTAAGTTGTGCTTCTCTCAACAGGCTTTGCCCTGTGCGTACATTTTGCGATATACTCCTGGAGACCCGCCGCAGTAAAATACACACAGCCATTCTGAACATACTGCACATAAGAGATCAAGCCGTTGTTACGGGCGGCATCCAGCGTTGCGATGCTGATTCCTAAGATTTCAGCAGCTTCTTTTCGTGTAATAAGTTTTTCCATAGACCATATTCCCTCCAATCTGTCAAGGTTATCATCGTGCTTTCAAAATCACATGAATACGCTGGCAGCCGAAACTGCCAGCGCATGGTATCTGATTTTGAATAGAAAACGACCACCTAAGAAAGTAATCGCTTCCTATTTTAATGTGACTCAATTCTCGCCACATTTGCCACGCAACCCTGACGATGGGAACATAGCAGGTCTCCGCTGGCGCGGTTGTCATAACTCCGCAGCGTCGTTTTACTCGTGCGCCGCAGGGTTCCCCCCAAGTCTTTAGGAGGCCGTGAGGAAGTATCTTTAAGCCCCCGTGCAGTCCTCGCGCCGGATTTGCCACCATCCGCTTTGTGAAATCGTAGATCGCTCCAAAGCAGCTTTGTTCATCACCTCCCTGGCTGCTCCATCTTCGCGGCGTTTCACACTCGCTCGTACACGGGTTATGTACCTGTTATGCTGTCTATGAAATTATCAAAGTACTGTTGAAGGTGGAAAACTTGTCCTTCTTATTAACTCTGACAAAAGAGCAAAAACGAGCGCACCAAACGAAACTTTTTCAAAAATACTTTGTCAGCTGTTTCAACCCACGCCGGATGCTGTCTCGAACACGACTTGGGTCTACCCCCTCCGCTGCGGCGATCTCACTCACGCGCATACCTAAGTAATACCGGGCATAGATCCGCTTAGCCTGCTTCTCCGGCAGAGTCATCACAGCGGCATAGATCTGCTCCCGCAGCTGCTTTTCCTCCAGAAGCATTTCCGGTGTCTGGGGCTTCATCAGGATCGCATTTTCAATGCCGTTGTCGCAGTCCAGGGAATAATGCGCCTTATAACGATACATCCTCCGGTCATAGGCAGCTTCTGCACGCTCAGCGGCACGAATCGTCTCCAATACATCTTCGGTTACTTCTACAAAGTGATCGGTTTTATAAACATCGGGATACAGATCCCTAAGATTGACTTTTTTCATTATGTACCTCCATTTCGATTCACGGGTGGTTGACGGGTGAACCGAACGGAGGTGGGGAACGGCAGCGGTATACTTTGGGAGCTTTCCTGAAAAAGCAGCAATAGAAAACGCCAGCTCTCCATAAAGAGAAACTGGCGCAACAAAAAAACTCATTATTCTGCTGATTTAGATAGAATGATAATGCCGATTGGCAATCAGATTTCCCCGGAGGTGGAGCAAGGCTTTTTTTAGTTGGTGCAGATCATGGATATTATGAAAAAAAGCGAAAATAGACAAGGCGGCATCCTCCTTTATGCCGCCCCTGCTGATTGCATGAGGTCATTGTGTTTCTGCTTAGAGCAAAAAGAAACGGCGGCTCTGAATTTTTCAAAGCCACCGAAAGATAATATTAGGCGTGTTAATAGGTCTGCTTTACGACGGCTTTTTTTTCTTTTGCCGTCGTCCGGCAGATTAGATAGATTATTTTTCCTTTTTTTCTTTTTTATCATCAAGAGATTTTTTCAAAATATCTTGATTGATACGTTCCAGTAACCTATCGGGGTCAGATAAGGTAATATTCTCAGCAACATTATTCAAAGAACGTTTTATCAACTTATCTAAATCATCATTATTCATGCCCGAACACCTCCTCATGCCACTTGATGTTTACAGTAGGAACGAACTGCAAGAAACAAAAAAAATTGGAACTTCAATCGCTGCGGAAATTAAAATTATATGTGGTGTCCAAAAACTCATTCCACCAATATGCAAATAGTTAAAATTGATAAGCTGATACAGGAAATTGTTCTGCATCCCAATTCCAGCAGAGGGGAGAATGGCAGAAATCCAATTTACACCTAATGCTGTGTAAGCAAAAAACGGGACAAGGATTATAACAATGGAGATCAGCAACACCGACAGTGCATCTTTACACTTGGCGGATAGGAAAAGTGTGCAGCAAATGCAACTCACAATAGACAGCAACCCCGCCAGAGCAAGGTAAATTTGCAGTTGTCCCAAATTGATATTAGGCAGGTTGATAATGGAAAACAGCATTTGCATAGATGTTTCCAAACAATTTGTACCAAATGCTAAGTTTGAGATCAGTAGGTGTAGAGTAATCCCAACAGCAAATATCACGACCGAGATCGCACAAGATGCCAGTATTCTGCTAACTGCCAGTTTCAACCGACCATGCTTTGTACAGCGCAAGATGCTATCGGCCCCGCTCTGATACTCACCAGAAAAAGCAGGAGCTGTAATGGCAACACACAAAATCGCCAGAACCATGATATAAAGTTCAATGTAATCAAAAGCATCTCTGGAAAGCCCTGCATAAAGCTGGAATGGCGTATCAACCTCGGCGTACTTGTCTATGCTCTGTTGCTGCGCTTTTGGATGGTTTCGCTGCTCATTTTTCATAACATCTGATAAATGGGTAGCACAACGCTGATAATAGTTTTGTGCGACATCTTCCGGATCAATATCCATAAGGTCAGCTCCAATTCCAGTCAGCGGATCAGCATACAGTTCTGGCAACGCTTTGAGTAATGGGCGAATAGGTACAATCTGTTTAACGCTGACAGAAACCGGGAATGTATCACTCTCCAGAGGGCCGTATTCATTTATTAAATCCTGATAAGTTTTCAATGCCTCACTTACTTTTTCTGGAGTAACTTCTCCATTTATAGCAGAATACAAATCTCGCTTAAATTCGATTGCCTCCATACCATCAAGTTCTGTTTTTGTTCCGTCTGGATTTGGACGATTGATGGACTCAAAAGCAATCGGCAGATATGCCATAGCAATGGACATAACCAGAGCCACAGCAAGTAAGATAAGTGTGCGTCGTGATTTCAGGACACGCTTTACTTCTAAACAAAATAAACGCATATTATTTTCCCTCCCTTTCGACATCTTCTTGTGGAAACAGCCATAAATATAAATCTTCCAAACGTGGTTCCGCAGGAATGGAACCCTCTACCTCGGAATGATCCGCGAGATAACGGATAGATATTTGATTATTGTCCTCGCCTCGCTGATTGATAATCCTCAGACGCATTTCATAGTCCATCATCTTATGGGCAGGAATTACACAACTCCATACTTTACCCTCAATCTGTTTTACCAACTCGTTTGTCGTTCCCACATCAATAATTTTTCCAGCTTTCATAATCGCATTACGAGTTGCGATATATTCAATATCAGAAACAATATGGGTGGAAATCAGAACAATACGGTTATGTGAAAATTCTGAAATGAAGTTTCTAAACCGCACCCTTTCTCCGGGATCAAGTCCTGCCGTTGGCTCATCCATAACAAGGATTTTAGGGTCATTCAGCATAGCCTGTGCAATTCCCACACGACGTTTCATACCGCCAGATAGTTTGGCAATCTTTTTTCCTTTCACATCGGAGAGGGTAAGAATATCAAGTAGCTGGTTGATTTTCTTTGTGGTTTCTCTGGGCGACACATCCTTTAATGCAGCGATATATTCTAGATAATCCTTGACCGTGAAATCGCGGGAATAGCCAAAATCCTGTGGCAAAAAGCCAAAGATATTGCGGTAATTTGCACCCATCTTGCGAATATCTTCTCCGTCAAAAGAAATGCTCCCATTGCTCGGTTCCATAATATCCGCAATCATCCGCATAAGTGTAGTTTTACCAGCTCCGTTTGCTCCCAACAACCCCCATACGCCGGTTGTCAATGTAAGGCTAACATCATCAACAGCCATCTTATCTTTAAACCGCTTGCTTATGTGTTCAATTTTCAGTTCCATAAATTTGCTCCTTTCGCTTAAACAAAAATCTGCCCTTGTTCAGTAACCATTGTACCGAACAAGGGCAGAACAATCTCAAAGATTGTGCAGGAAAATTCCTAAGTAATTCCTAAGATTAGGTTCTAATTTTCCTAAGCTGAAATAGGCAACATAATCATAAAGGAAATAGTTTCATTTTTACTGGAAGCAGTAATCGTACCGCCATGCAGATGTATGATTTCTTCGGCAATCGAAAGCCTAATCCTGCACCGCCTGTATCAGAAAGCCGTGCTTCATCCAAACGGCTGAATTTTTCAAATATGCTATCAAGCTGCTCCGGTGGAATTGTCTTGCCATGATTTTCAAAAATGATTTGAATATTACGGTCAGATTTCTTTGCTGATATGCTAATTTCTGTTTTGGAGTAGCTATATGCAGCCGCATTTCTCAAAAGATTACTGAACACTCTTGCCAGTTTTTCAGGATCGCCGGTTACAGACAAATCATCATCCGCTTTGAAAACCACCGTATTGCCATTGGCGGACAGCGTTGGGTATATTTCGTCGATCACCTGTGCAATTAGACAGTGTAAATCTACGGTTTCCCTTTTCAGTACAACCGTATGTGCGTTGTATTTTGTTACCTCAAACAGTTCATTGATAAGTTTTTCAAGACGGTCTGCTTTATCAAGTGCCACCTTGATATACTTTTCCTTTTGATTTTCAGGCATATCCGGGGCCTCATGGAGCAAGCTCAAATAACCGATTACCGTTGTCAATGGGGTTCGTATGTCATGGGCCAGATACATGATAATTTCATTCTTTTTATCCTCGGCTTGTTTTGCCGCCTGTTTACTTAATAGAACAGACATTTTGATTTGGTTTAGCTGGTTTTCCAACTCTTTAAGTGGTTCCGATAAAGCCACCGCATGATCATTCTGTTCATAAACAGTTTGTGTTGCGGAAATTACCTCGTCCAAATATCCCCACGGTTTTTTCCAGAAATAATTAAAAATGCAAACAAAACCTATTATCAAGTAGATAATGAGAATCGCATCAATACGCAAATAGAGCCACGATAAGATACTGTTATTGAATTTTGAAAAAATGTAATCCAGCAGGATAACCAGTCCAAATCCCACCACAGTATATAAAACCAATGACAGGTACAAGTGCACACTAAGCCGCTTTTCCGTAGTCGTTCTTTTATTCAATATGGCGCACCTCCTATCAATTCAAAAACAAAATAAATGCCAAAAATCCAACAACAACGACACTTACAATAACAGCCAGAATGAAAAATAGTTTATCTGCTGTTTCTCTGTTTTTAAGCAATCGAACCATCATACCATATAGAGCAAGTCCTAAAAGGCCACCCATGAAATTTGTAATCAGATCGGTGATGTCAGACCGTCCGATTGCTAAAACATATTGAGCCCCTTCCAACAGCAGGCTTGTTCCAGCAATGATAATCAGTTTACCATGAAACCGACATTTAGGCAGAAGCATTTGCAGATATATACCCATCGGAACGAAAATCAAAAGATTTTCAAGCACTTCTTTTAGGTGAAATGCTGTTCCAATTTCCTTGTCGTAATAAAACGGGATTAGATTTATACTTCTTACCGTGTCTAAATCATTGATATTGAATTGCAACTTGAATAATATTATCCAAACCAAAAGTGCCAGATAAATCAAAAAAAGAACTGGCACAAAAATTTTGCTTTTCTTTCATGTGTTCTCCTTTCAAATTTTATAGCCGACTCCCCAAATTGTTTTATGTATTTTGGAGTATCAGAAGTATCTTTTAACTTTTCACGCAAATGCCGGATATGCACTGTGATAGTGCTACTGTTTTTGGAATAATATTCATCTTTCCATACTGCATGAAATAAATCTTCAATGCTTACAACTGTTCCGGCATTTTTCAACAAAACATTAAGAATTGAAAACTCGGTCGGAGTCAGTGACACATTTTCACCATCCAATAGACATTCATGAGTCTGTGTGTTCAATCGCAATTTATTGTATGAAAGTTCCGGCTGTATTTTTTCTACACTTGTGGCAGGAGAATATTTTTTGTAACGTCGCAGTTGTGCTTTCACTCTGGCAACTACTTCCAAAGGCCGAAACGGTTTTGTCACATAATCATCTGCTCCTAATGTCAGTCCTGTAATCTTATCCGTTTCCTCAATTTTAGCTGTCAGCATAATAATGGGATAAGTATATTTTTCACGAATAAGCTGGCACAGAGAAAAGCCGTCCATATCCGGGAGCATGACATCCAAAATGGCAAGATCAATATCTTCGTTTTCAATACATGGCATTGCGTCCTTAGCACAGTAATATTTATAAACAATGTAGTTTTCATTTTGCAGATAGACTTCTAACAAGTTTGCTATATCCCGTTCATCATCTATCACTAATATCTTTTCAGACATATTTTTTCAACTCCTTTTTGACTTCTTATTTGATTAAGTATAGCAGGAATAAAGTTTTCATTCTCAATGATTTACATGAGAAATTATTAAGATTTTCCTAATACTTTATAGCGCCTATCCATTGGTTGTTCTGCCTCTTTCGGGATCAGCCAAATGGTAGCCATTTTCACAGCGCCGGGGATACGCCCTCCGGCGCATAAATAATTGATCTGCCTTGGGGTAACACCCCATTTTTCACTTGCTTCTTTCAGCGTCATATAATCCATATAGTTCCCCTCCAATATGGCTCATTATATTTCTTTTGCTCGAAGAATACAAGCGTGCAAATGAGGCGCAAGGCCCTGTGCCAGAAGCACTATGAGACCTTGCGCCCTTTGTTGCTTTATCCTAAAAATACTGCCAGCTGTTTCAGACCACGCCGGATACTCTCACGGACACGGCTTGGGTCTACACCCTCCGCTGCGGCAATCTCGCTCACGCGCATCCCCAGGTAATACCGGGCATAGATCCGCTCGGCCTGCTTCTCCGGCAGAGCTATCACTGCGGCGTAGAGCTGCTCCCGCAACTGCTTTTCCTCCAGGAACATTTCCGGCGTCTGGGGTTTTAGCAGAATCGCATTCTCAATGCCGTTGTCACAATCCAGAGAGTAATGCGCCTTGTAGCGATACATCCTCCGGTCATAGGCAGCCTCTGCACGCTCAGCGGCACGGATCGTCTCCAGCACATCTTCTGTTACTTCTACAAAGTGATCGGTTTTATAAACATCGGGATACAGATCCCTAAGATTGACTTTTTTCATTATGTACCT
>ENA-OQJT01000337-OQJT01000337.1-human-gut-metagenome-genome-assembly--contig:-NODE-337-length-11991-cov-0.815155_pt1 | contig 11991 bp, 12 predicted proteins | sample MGYA00242612_ERZ504779 | MGnify/ENA primary metagenome ERZ504779 (study PRJEB26092, sample SAMD00036366) | human gut metagenome | host: Homo sapiens | study: EMG produced TPA metagenomics assembly of...
TCGTCAAACGCGGCCTCATGGTCTTGTTGCCCCACGTGAGCTTGCGAATGGTAAGATCGTCGGCCTTCTTATTGGCTAGGCGCAGATTGTTCTCGGAGGATAGCAATGCCTCCTTGGTTTTCTGCAGATGGCTAATCGTCTTGTCGATCTCATCGATCGCCGTTTGGAACTTGCGGCTCGCGATCTCGTAGTTGCGGCCGAAATCGTTCTTGAACTTTTCCATCTTGGCTTCGAAGTTCGTGACGTCGATATTCTGCTGCTTGTACTCCGCCAGCTCCTGCTTATAGCGCAGTGAACCCATGGCGGCGTTGCGCAGCAACGTAATCATGGGAATGAAGAACTGCGGGCGGATCACGTACATCTTCTCATAGCGGTAACTCACGTCGACGATACCCGCGTTATAGAGGTCACTCTCGGGCTCCAGCAGGGTGCAGAGCACCGCATACTCGCAGCCTTTCTGACGACGATCGTGATCGAGTTTCTTAAAGAAATCCTCGTTCTTGTGTTTGGTCGCGGTCTCGTCGTTCTCGTTTTTTCATCTCGAACATAATTGAGATGACCTCGTTGCCGCTCGCGTCGCACTCACGGAAGATAAAATCGCCCTTGGTGCCCTCGGACGCATCGTTATCCTTCTCGAAGTACGCGTTGGGAAACGCCGTCATGCGCAGACGGTTGAACTCGGTCTCGCAGTGCTGCTCGAGCGACTCGCCCACCATCTTGGTGGACAGGCGGACCTTCATGTCCTTAAGGCGCTCAATCTCTTCGTCCTTGTAGCGAATCAGGTCATCGCTCGCGCGCTTGGCCTGCGCGAGCTCGAGCTCATGTGCCGCCTTGACCTGTTCCTCGCGAGAATCGCGCACCGCCAGCTCGCTCGTCAGCTTGGCACGTGCCTCATCGCGCTCTCGTTCCGCCGCGGCGACCGCCTTCGACAGCTCCATTTTTGCAGAAAGTTCTTGCTCACGAAGCTGTGCACGAAGGCCCTCGGCCTCGCGCTCGGACTGAGTCTTAGCATTCGAGAACTTCTCACGCACTTCTGTCTGGTAATCGGAAAGCTTACGATTCGCTTCGTTTTGCGCAGCCTCGAGCTTACGCTGCGCCTCGGCCGCAGCAGTTGCGAGTGCCATTTCTTGAGCCTTATCTGCGGCGGCAAGCTTTGCCTGCAACTCCGCAATCTGAGCATCGCGCGCGGCGAGGTCATTTTGAGTCGCATTGCGTACCGCGGCTTCGGCAAGCTTTGCTTCGTCATCTTTGCGCCCAAGCTGCGCACGCAGGCTATCGATCTCGCGCTGAAGCTCAGCATTCTCCTTCTGAGCATCGGCACGGGCCTCAACCGCCGCACGCTGACTTGCGCTCTCGCGCTCTGCGGCAGCGCCCTCGAGCTTGGCGCGCAACTCGGCAAGCTCGGCATCGCGCTTGGCGACCTCTTGTGCCAGTTGCTGAGCCGCAGCGTTCTTCTGCTCAACGAGCTGAGCGTTGCGCTGAGACTCTGCCTCCTGCAAAGCAGCCGTCGAACGCGAGCGCTCAAGCTCCAGCGCCTGCTCGCCCTCGCGCTGGACTGCCTTCACACGCTCATCCAAGTCGCGCGAAAACTCGGCATCGCGCACCTGCTTGACGATATCCGCATAGCCGGATGCATCGACCTTAAAGACTTCGCCACAATGCGGGCACTTGATCTCATTCATAGCAGCTCCTCGATGGACGCAAATTTCAACCGCCTACACTCTACCGCGCCGCACGGACAAAAAAGGCGCCGCCGCCATAATGTCAACGGCGCCAGAACCACCACAAAGGCGCACTGTGTCCCCTTTGTGGTGGTTCTGGCGCCCTATAGCCCAAAGAAGCTAAGAATCTGGTCGCGGCTTACGGGCTTGTACTCGTTGGCGTCGAGGCCCACATCGTAGCGGTAAATGGGGCGCTCGCGATCGCGGTTGCGTGCGTTGGTGCGGTCTCCTCTGCTGTGGATATGCCCGTGTAGCATGATGGCGCCACGCGCCTTACCATTCCAGCTGAGCATGGGGTAATGGCTCATCACCAGACGATGGCCCTTGGCATAGCCGGGAGCAACCTCCAGGTAATCGCGCACGTCTTCCCAAATTTGCGGGGCGTCGGGATCTTCCCAGTCGCCGTCATGGTTACCGCAGATGAGCGTCACATTCTTGCATTCGATACGCTCGCACAGGCGCACCGCCTCCGCCATGGGCAAGCGATACGTAAAGTCTCCCAAGATATAGAGGCGGTCGTCCGCAGCCACGCACTCATTGATGGCATCGATGACCTTGCGGTTCATCTCCTCGACCGAATCAAACGGTCGATCCATGTCGTGCAAGATATTCGTATCGCCCAGGTGCAGGTCGGCGGTAAACCACATCATCGTCTATGCCCTCATTTCGCAATGCATCCAACTCGTGCTAAGTATACAGACACAGCGATGCGGCGGTTAGCCAAAGAGCCCGCCGAACAGTCCGCGGCGGCGCTTGTCTTGCTTTTTCGAAGCGTCACCCTGGGCGTTCTTGCCCTGCCGCTTCTTACGATCCCGCTCCAACTCATCGTCATCGAGTAGCGTATCCCACTCAAACGGATCGTCTGTCAGATCGAACAGGTCATCGTCATCAAACATGGCAGTCTCCCATACCGATTAGCGAGCATCCACCACATAGAGCCCAACGCGCACCTGATGCCACGGGCTGCGCTCGGGGGCAACCTGTTGCACGCGGGCCTCAAATACGTCCTCGTGGCCGTAATACATCATCAAGGACAGTGGGCCAACCTCGTTTCCCGGAACGTAGCCAAGTTTGGTCTTGCCATAGTAGATCGCAACTGCCTCGGGGTCATGGGGATTATCGCGCTCGGCACACAGCGTCAGTTTATCGCCCGCTTTAAGATCGCCCAAGACCAAGGCGCCATCGGTATACTGAAATCCTGCAATGTGAAATGACAGAAGAACACGCGAAGGCTCGTACATAGCAGCTCCTCTAACGGCCGGATAAACCGGTGTGTAACCTTATTGAGAAGTCTACGGTCCCGTGCGGACACAAATACATCCTGTCTGCGTCCTTCAATCGTTTGCCTCAACGCTTGCGCGACAGAACGCTTGCAGATAAGATAGGAACACGGATGGCACCCGTTGCCGCGGGTCTTGCCAACTCCGATACACGTTTTCATCGTGAGAAGTGGCCGTCTTCGCTTACGCGGGGGCGGCTATTTCATTCGGCCGATAAACAGACCGAGTTCGATAGCCGCAATCAACAACGCCAATAACGAAATAACATCGCTTACGTTCATACCAAATCCCTTCTAAAGGGAGTTGGCCCATCCGTGCTCCATAACAGTAGTCTAACGCAAAATGCAGGTAATAGGAACACTTGTTCGTATTACCTGCGCCCTTTTCTAATGCACAAACATGCGCACGAACTTGTGCTTCCAGCTTGCGTAAGGAGCATAGCGGAATGGCACGTCCAGCCACGTTGCCTTGTTCACGATGCTCTTCTTGTGGCTAAACGTATCGAAGCTCTCGCGTCCATGGTACTGCCCCATACCGCTCGCACCCATGCCACCAAAGCCCATATGGCTCGTAGCCAAGTGCATAATCGTGTCGTTGACGCAGCCGCCGCCAAAGGGCACGTAACGCACAAAGCGCTGCTGAACTGCGCGATCCTGGCTAAAGATATACAGAGCCAGCGGCGTCGGACGATCCGTAATAAACGTCTCGGCCTCGTCTAGGCTCTCAAACGTCAGCACCGGCAAGATGGGGCCGAAAATCTCCTCCTGCATCACGGCGTCATCGGGGGTCACGCCGTCCAAAATCGTCGGCTCAATCTTGAGCGATGACTCGCGCGCCGTGCCTCCAAGCACAACCTTATCGGGATCGATCAGCCCACGCACGCGCGCAAAATGCTTGGCGTTGACGATATGCCCATAATCCTCGTTATCGAGCGGATGCTCGCCAAACATACGGCGGGCCTCTTCCCTGATGAGGTCCAGCAGCTCGTCGTGCACGCGCGCATCGACCAGCAGGTAGTCGGGCGCCACGCAGGTCTGCCCCACGTTGAGCCATTTACCAAAGGCGATACGCCGCGCCGCAACCTTCAAGTTTGCCGTCGCATCCACGATGCAGGGGCTCTTTCCGCCCAGCTCAAGCGTCACGGGCGTAAGGTTTTTACTTGCGCGCTCCATGACGAGTTTGCCGACCGGAACGCTACCGGTAAAGAAGATCTTGTCCCAGCACTCGTCGAGCAGCGCTTCGTTTTCGGCGCGCCCGCCCTCGACAACCGTCACCAGGCGCGGATCAAATGCCTCTTCACAGATTTGCTTGAGCACCGCGCTCGATGCCGGAGCATAGGCGCTCGGCTTGATGACCACGGTATTGCCCGCGGCAAGGGCCCCGGCAAGCGGCTCGAGCGTCAGCAAAAACGGGTAGTTCCACGGCGCCATGATGAGTGTGACGCCATAGGGCACGGTTTGCGTTTTGCACACACTCACGGCGTTGGCAAGGTCACACGGATGCAGGCGCGGACGACTCCATCGCGCCACATGAGCGATCTGATGACGAATCTCGGAAAGTGATGTGCCAATCTCGCACATATAGGCCTCGTCATGCGACTTTCCCAAATCGGTCTTGAGCGCATGGGCAATATCGGCCTCGTGGGCCCGTACCGCATCGCGTAAACTCACGAGCGCACGACGTCGAGCATCGGCATCAAACGTGGCGTGCGTCTTAAAGTAGGCGCGCTGATCGCCGACGATGCGCGCAATTTCCTCGGTGTTCATGGACCCTCCTAGTTCTCGTCCTCAAACATACCACCCGCAACAACTTCGTACATATGCTCGAGCTCCAGGCGGTCCATCAAAAGCGGAACGGGGTACAGCGGATTGGCCTCGGCATCGGCATGTGCCGCCATTTCGGGAATGTCGGAGCGGCGAATGCCCGTCACGTATTTGGGAATTTCCAAGGCGGCGTTCATGCGGTCGACCCAATCGATAAATGCCTCGGCAGCCAGGCTATCCTGCGCGTTAGCCGGCGCAATGCCCGCCATGCGAGCAAGATCGGCAAGCTTGGGGGCGGCGGCGTCACCATAAGCGCGAAGCATGTGCGGCAGGATGATCGCGTTGGCCAAGCCGTGCGGAATCCCGTAACGCCCGCCCAAGCTGTGTGCGATGGCATGAACGTATCCAACATAGGAGCGGGTAAACGCAACGCCCGCCTTATACGCCGCCGAAAGCATATTGCGGCGCGCACGCATGTTGTCGCCATACTCATAGGCCTCGAGCAAATTGTCGTGGATGAGTTGCACCGCCTGTCGCGCCATCTTGCGCGTATAGGGCGTGGTGCTTCGCCCAATAAACGCCTCGACGGCATGCGTCAGGGCGTCCATGCCCGTCTGCCCCGTAATGGAGGCGGGCAGACCGCGCGTAAACTCGGGGTCGTGCACCGCAAAGCGCGGGATAAGCACAAAGTCGTTGATGGGGTACTTGTAGTGCGTCTCGTCATCGGTAATTACCGCCGCAAGCGTGACCTCACTTCCCGTGCCTGCCGTGGTGGGAACGGCGATGAGCAGCGGCAGGCGACGATGAATCCGCAGCAGGCCGCGCATCTTGATGACAGGCTTGTTTGGCCGCGCAATGCGTGCCCCTACGCCCTTGGCACAGTCCATGGCCGAGCCACCGCCAAAGCCGATAATGGCCTGGCAGGCGCTCTCTCGATACAGGGACGCCGCTTCCTCCACGTTTGAAACCGTGGGGTTCATACGCGTTTCGGCATAGACCGTAACGCCAATCCCCTGAGCCGTAAGCGCACGCTCGAGCGCTGCCGTAAGCCCCAGGCGAGCAATACCGGGGTCCGTCACGATAAGGACCTTCTGGATCGAGCGCTTTTGAAGCACCGCGGGCACATCCTCGGCATGCTCTAAAATGCGCGGCTCGGTATAGGGCAGGATCGGCAATGCAATGCGAAAAACCGTCTGATATGTTCGGCACCAGGCACGACGGACTAGATGCATAAAGGAAACTCCTTCATTTGTTGATAGGTCAACATTTGCTCGCCCGATTGTACTCAGCAAAGATCGCAGACGGCCTCCCAATCGTTAATCAATCAACATCTTCATATCTCGAAATTGTTTTATTAAAAATTATTCCTAATAGGCTTCACATTTGGTTGCATTTATGGATAATAGAACTCGTCAAGACGCACGTCCGGAGAGGGCCCTTACGGGACCGGACGAGCGCACAATCGCCATCGATCGAAAGGATCGAATCATGAAGTTTGTTTGCCCCGTTTGCGGTTATGTGGAAGAGTTCGACGGCGACCAACTGCCCGAGGACTTCAAGTGCCCCCAGTGCGGCGTTCCCGGTTCTCGTTTCCTGAAGCAGGAGGAGGGTCAGCTCGAGTGGGCTGCCGAGCACGTCGTGGGCGTCGCCAAGATGGAGGGCGTCTCCGAGGACATCGTTGCCGACCTGCGCGCCAACTTTGAGGGCGAGTGCTCCGAGGTCGGTATGTACCTGGCCATGGCTCGCGTCGCTCATCGCGAGGGCTATCCCGAGATCGGCCTGTACTGGGAGAAGGCTGCCCACGAGGAGGCCGAGCATGCCGCCAAGTTCGCCGAGCTCCTGGGCGAGGTCGTGACCGACAGCACCAAGAAGAACCTGATGATGCGTGCCGAGGCCGAGTGCGGTGCCTGCGCCGGCAAGATGGATCTGGCCAAGAAGGCTAAGGCGCTGAATCTGGATGCCATCCACGACACCGTGCACGAGATGGCTCGCGACGAAGCTCGCCACGGCAAGGCTTTCGCCGGCCTGCTCAAGCGCTACTTCGGCTAAGCCAAACGCCTGAGAGATAATCTTTAGGTCGATAAGGCCCGGACCGCATGGTTCGGGCTTTTTTTGTGTCTCGAGAACTCGCAAACGCCCTGAAATAGGACCGCCTTCGACATCGGTTTCTCGTCAAAAACCAAGTGAGTAGACTTTTTGGAACTTGCCGAGCACGCCGTCCAAAATGCTTTATAAAGCCGCAGGTAAATGACTTGTTGCAAAACGGCCTGGTCGCCATCAAGCCAAAAGTCTACTCACTTAGTTCCCCAACCGTCCACGATCGAGTTGTTTTGTGTCTAACGGGCGTCTTTCCGTCAATTACTCCCAATTTTGTCCAGTCAACGAATAGTTCAGACCGGAGTAATGCCTCAGCCCTTTGCTCATCCGAGCTTTTATCACGATATTCAGCATCGAGCATCCTGCATACGGCCTTAACGATCGCGCGGAATCTATCCTCATCGGATATCTGTCTGTGTGTCAGGAGAAGTACATCATAGCCCATGGCCTGAAGGGCCGTCATGCGGTCAGCGTCACGCAAGCCATCCCCTGCGCGTCCGTGCGAGGCCTTTCCCTGACATTCAATGGCCACCTGTCGCCTGCCGTCCGGCGAAGACAGAAGTAGATCGATATACACACGGGACTTTCCCACAATCGCTCGAGCACTTGTGCTTAACGTCACTTCGACATTGAGCTCTATGCCGCAAAACCCTTCGCCTCCCAGGGATCGCGGCAGTCCAAGCAACAAATACGCCTCAACCTCAAAAGGCGACGCGGCACCCAATGGAACGAGTTGCGATACCGCCATAAATCTATTGCCGTAACGCATCCCGCAAACATCTGAACAAAAACGGTCAAGGTCTCCGCCCAAAACCAAAGCGTCTCGACGCCATAAATTTGAGGCGGCGCCGCCCTCGGACGGGCAGCGCACCCAACCGAACGTTGTCGAAATCGCGCCCGAATCAATTGCACGCGTAAGCTCCGCCTCAAGTGCCGCCGGCAGAGCGCACACCGCAAACAGGCCACACATCTCCGCCAATACCAAAAGAAGTTGAAGATCCGTCAGATGCCGCGACATGATGAATGCCGTCAGCAGAGGAGACGTAACCAAAAACCCATGCTCCGTTTCCAGCACGGATTCCCTGGGGAGCTCACCAAGAAACAGCCGCTGTCTAATGCTGACAGGACAAGTCCGCTTGTTTCTCGTCCGAACCAATGTATACAACGGGAAGCCGAGCGCAACCGCAGCCGTCGGGTTACGGACGAGGTCATATCGCTGCCGGTCTTCTTCCGGCCGTGGAAGCGGCGGACACAAAGCGCGGACCTGAGGCGGCAAACGCCAGTACTTAAAAGCCGATATGTCACAAAATAGATCCTTCATAGGCACAGGAAAACACGAATTTCAACCCAGCCTGTCTCGCATTGGCGCGAACGCACCAAAAATGGCGCCGAACGGACTGCCAAGTTTTCAACAGCCCTCCCCAACTGGCCAAAAGCTTGCCGAGAGCTGGACGAAACCCTGTTGAAAACCCCATTTTTTCTCATGTAGAAGCTTTGCGCGGCAAGTGAGTAGACTTTTTTGAACATCCCGAGCAGGCCGGTCATCCTGCTTTTCAAAACCGCAGGTAGATAGCTTGTTACAAAACTGCCTGGTCGCCAAAGTGCTAAAAGTCTACTCACTTAGATTGCAGAGCGCCCCCATTAGCTGCAATTCCAAGGTATTAAGCACTTTTGGACTCAGATCATCATACTGAACAAGAATTTGACTTGAGTTTTCAGGGACAGATGCGCCATCGGCACACCAATAACAGTCACTGATATCGATAAACGGGATACTCGAGCGCGTGAGGGCCCGTGCAAAAGTGCTTCCGCCCGTTCTACGCTCCGCAACCACGATACAGTAAAGGCCCGCGTCTGCATGCTCGATCGAGACTTCCCCTGCCGGAAATGCCTTCCGTACAAGCGCCACTAGGCCATCACGCGCCTCGCGGGCACGAACGCGCACGCGGTTCACATGACGCTCGTAATCACCCGATTCCAGCAAGCGAGCCAATGCAACTTGATCTATGGAGCTAACCGACGAGGCGTAAAAACCAAGGTCGCGCCTAAACCGCTCCATCAGCTCGTCGGGCAACACCATGTACGCTAGGCGCAACGCCGAAGACAGGCTCTTCGAAAACGTGTTGGTGTATATAACCGACTGGGCGGCATCGATCGACGCGAGCGCGGGAATCGGCTTCCCGGCAAGGCGAAACTCACAATCAAAGTCATCTTCGATGAGATACCGACCTGGTCGCTCGGCGGCCCAGCTCAGAAGCGCATAGCGACGCGCAATACTCGTCACAAGGCCGGTCGGATACTGATGAGACGGCATCAAGTGAAGAACATCGGTCCCGGTTTTCTGCAGAGCGCTCAGGTCCACGCCGTCGTCATCCAACGGGATATGTCGAACTTCGCAGCCCATAGCCTGATAGATGCGCGTCAGGCGTAAATAGCCCGGATCCTCAACGGCATACACCTTGTCAGCGCCAAGCAACTGAACCAACATGGTATCGAGCAGCTGAGCGCCCGCGCCGATAACAATGTTATTGGGGTCAACATTCATACCCCTCGTCCCGCGCAGATGATGAGCAATTGCGCATCGTAGCCGAACGGTGCCCTGTGCCGGTGCGGGCGAAAAGATCTCGCGCTCGTCTTCGGATGTCAGCGTCGCCCGCAGTGCGCTTTGCCAAAGCCGCGCCGCCTCCAAAGCGGAAGGAGAAAGTGCATCGAACAGCTCAACCTGTCCGTTGACATCATGCGCGCTGGGACCAGCAGAGGCGGCATCTCGGTCGATGCCCTCCGCAGCCGAAGCCAAAACCGGTGCATCCGGAAGCTCGCAAGCGTAGTAGCCACGACGCGGCATTGAGCAAATATAGCCCTCGGCAAGTAACTGGCTATATGCATTCTCGATGGTAATGACACTGATTCCCAGATGACTGGCAAAGGCGCGCTTAGACGGAAGATGCTCCCCCGCCGCAACTACGTCCAGCAACAATATCATCTCGAAATTTGCTGGTAAACATACTCATAAAGCGATGCCTCGCCACGTTTTTCCAAATTGTAGTCAAGCATGAGTTTGCCACCTGACCTTATCGAGCTGTTCAATCTGGTATTAAGCTGACCTTATTATTATCTCGAAAACTGAGTATTTTGCCATACCCAGCTCCCCGATAGGATGTTCCGTCAAGCAATGCACATGCCAACCAAGGGAGCAACCATGGCAGAACAGACCAGCAAGGCCGATCGCGTCAAACTCAATCGCGAGCTCGCGCAGATGCTCAAGGGTGGCGTCATCATGGACGTCACCACGCCCGAGCAGGCACGCATCGCCGAGGAGGCGGGCGCCTGCGCCGTCATGGCTCTCGAGCGCATCCCGGCCGACATCCGCGCCGCCGGCGGCGTATCGCGCATGAGTGACCCCAAGATGATCAAGGGCATCCAGGAGGCCGTCTCCATCCCTGTTACTGGCCAAGTGCCGCATCGGCCACATTGTCGAGGCGCAGGTCCTGCAGGCCATCGAGATCGACTACATCGATGAGTCCGAGGTTCTCTCCCCTGCCGATGACGTCTATCACATCGACAAGACCCAGTTTGACGTGCCGTTTGTCTGCGGCGCCCGTGATCTGGGCGAGGCGCTGCGCCGTGTTGCCGAAGGCGCCACGATGATTCGCACCAAGGGTGAGCCGGGTACGGGCGACGTCGTTCAGGCCGTGCGTCACATGCGCAAGATCCAAAAGCAGATCCGTGACGTTGTTGCCCTGCGCGATGATGAGCTCTTTGAGGCAGCCAAGCAACTGCAGGTTCCGGTCGAGCTGGTGCGCGAGGTCCATGCCACGGGCAAGCTTCCCGTTGTGAACTTTGCCGCCGGCGGCGTAGCGACCCCTGCCGACGCCGCGCTGATGATGCAACTGGGCGCCGAGGGCGTCTTTGTCGGCTCGGGCATCTTTAAGAGCGGCGACCCCGCCAGGCGCGCCGCCGCCATCGTCAAGGCCGTGGCAAACTTCACCGATGCCAAGCTCATCGCCGAGCTTTCGGAGGACCTGGGCGAGGCCATGGTGGGCATCAACGCCGACGAGATCGAAATCATCATGGAGGAGCGCGGACGCTAGTCCGGCAGAAAGGATCGCACATGAGCGATTATGCAGACCAAACGGTCGCCGTGCTGGCGGTCCAAGGCGCTTTTGCCGAGCACGAGGCAAGACTATCCGGCTTGGCGCACACTGTATTGAGCTGAGGCAGGCGGCTGATTTGAAGCAGGACTTTGACCGTCTGGTACTTCCCGGCGGCGAGTCCACCGTTCAAGGGAAGCTGCTTGCCGAGCTCGGCATGCTCGAGGAGCTTCGTGCCCGTATCGCTGAAGGCATGCCCGTCCTGGGCACCTGCGCCGGCTTGATTCTGCTGGCGCGCGACCTTGCCGCCCACGACGATAAGGGGACGCCGCGCCTGGCAACCATGGATGTGCTCGTCGAGCGCAATCCTACGGCAGGCAGCTCGGCAGCTTTCGAACCAAGGGGCAGGTAGCCGGCATCGACGGTGAAGTGCCGCTGACGTTTATCCGCGCGCCCCGCATCGTTGAGGTGCACGGCGATGCCGAGGCCCTGGCCGAAGTCGATGGCCGCATCGTCGCCGCCCGCCAAGACAACCAGCTCGGCGTAACCTTCCACCCCGAACTCGACGAAGACGCCCGCCTCCACGAACTGTTCCTACAAATGTAGGCATCGAAATCAACAAACGAAATGAGAGTGGATAATCTCCACTTTAAGCTTGGATGCAGGCTCAAACCGGGAGATTATCCACTCTCATGCTATGTATCGTTGGGTGTTCTTAAACGACTAGTCAAACAAGAACGTCCCCAACGACCACCAAAATAAACCTGTCCCTTTTTGGCAGGCTTTGATCAGGACAACGCCGATGTTTTGGTACCGACAGCGAAAACCCGCCAGAGCGAGCAAGGTGCCTTGAAGCGAGGCGGCATTGACCTTCTGGTCATGCCGCCGAAGTTGAAAGGCAGATTGCCGCTCTGGCGGGTTTTCGCTGTCGGTACCAAAACATCGGCGTTGTCCTGATCAAAGCCTGCCAAAAAGGGGACAGGTTTTATTTTGGGTGGTCGTTGGGGGACGTTCTTGTTTGACTAGTCGTTTAAGAACA
>ENA-OQJT01000338-OQJT01000338.1-human-gut-metagenome-genome-assembly--contig:-NODE-338-length-11952-cov-0.878140_pt1 | contig 11952 bp, 13 predicted proteins | sample MGYA00242612_ERZ504779 | MGnify/ENA primary metagenome ERZ504779 (study PRJEB26092, sample SAMD00036366) | human gut metagenome | host: Homo sapiens | study: EMG produced TPA metagenomics assembly of...
TTCGCTTCGGGCATATGACAGATTCAAATTTTGACACAGGGTGGACCGAGTGGAAGCACTAGAACGCTATTGTATATGTACTATCAATTAGGATTTGAGGAATATAATATGGGGCAGGCAACAGCTGTTGCAGTTGTCATGATTATAATTACGGTTTTACTTTCAACGATTCAGTTTTACGGATCTAAGAAATGGGTGAATTATTAGGAGCGTGTTTATGGTTAAGAAATATACAGTAATAGATCGGATAGATGCAATTGTAAAATGGATTATATTGATTATAGTCGGAGTTTTTACTGCGTTTCCGTTTTTATGGATGGTAGTCAGTGCATTTAAAACAAAAGAAGAAATAATGGATACAAGTAAATTTTTACCACAAAGTCTGCATTGGGAGAACTTTATAACAGTTATCTTTAATTCTCCGATACCAAGATATATTGTTAATAGTTTATTAATCTCATTAGCTATTGTATTTATTCAGATTATAACAGGAGCTTTGATTGCATATGCAATTGTGTTTATGAAATTTAAAGGTCGCGGCATTTTGTTTGGAATAATTATGGTGACTTACATGCTTCCAACTGCGGCAACATATATTCCAAGCTATATAATTCTTGCAAATCATCAGCTGCTTAATACATATACTGGATTGATTATCTCAAGTTCGGTTAGTATTTTTGGTATATTTTTATTAAGACAGGCATTTATGCAGGTGCCAAGTGCGATGGTAGAAGCAGCACAGATTGATGGAGCTTCGCATTTTAGAATATTGCACTTGGTTGTATTTCCTATGACTAAATCATCTTTTATTACATTTGGATTAATGAGCTTTATTGCTTCGTATAATAATTATATGTGGCCGTCTTTAATAACTAATGATTCTGATAAATATATGGTATCACAAGGCTTGAGGAGTTTTTTTATTGAAGGTGGTGCATACGGAACAGAGTGGTCACTTGTTATGGCTGCGAGTGCAGTGATTGTAATACCATTGTTGATTATGTTTGCTTTTGCACAAAAATGGTTTATAGATGGTATAGGTGGAGATACCGGAGTAAAAGGTTAAAAAGACAAAGATAGAAAGGACAAATTTGAAATGAAAAAAAGATTATTAGGTACATTAATGACAATTGCGATGTTGACAACTTCCTTGATGGGGTGTAGTACAGGTAATACTACATCAGAGAATAGTCAGGCACATGGAACTGAAAATATGAAAGGAAAGACAGAAGTAGATTTTTGGTATTCAGGCGGAAAGACGGCAGTAAAGGTCGTCCAGGATATTGTTGATGATTATAACAAATCTCAGGATAAATACTTTGTGAAAACAGTAACGCAGGCAGATTATTCTGAAACATATGAAAAATTACAGGCTGCTATTGCAGGAAATGTTGCTCCGGATGTTGCTTTGATTGAGAAAGATGCAGCACGAGGATTATCAGATAAAAAACTTGTTGAAGATTTGTCTGATAGAATAAAAAAAGATGAGAATTTTAATAATGACGATTATGTTTCAACTTTTTTTGAACAGGCAAAGGATGATAAAGGTAAAATATATGGTATTCCGGCATATGGAACAACCCAAGTACTTTATTATAACAAAAAAGCATTTGAGAATGCAGGGATTGATCCAAATAGCATAAAAACATGGCAGGATTTAAGCCGTGCAGCTTCTAAAATAAAAGATGATGGACAATTCATATATGGCTGGGAACCTATGTGGGGAGCAGATAATTTGATGGATGCGGCACTATCAAATGGCGGTACAATTTTCAGTGAAGATGGAAAAAAAAGTTACTATAAATTCAGAGGAATGGATTGAAGCATGGGATGGATTTGGTAAATGGATTCATGATGATAAGACTATGGCAATCCATTCTGGTGGACAGGGCTGGGAATACTGGTACCAGACTATTGATGATGTTATTCAAAACAAGGCAGGTGGCTACACTGGTTCATCAGGAGATCAGGCAGATTTGGATTTCTCTATTGTAGGCGCAATTGAGCAGCCGGCATGGAAGAATGGTACTGAGTCAAAGCCTGTTGCCAGGGCATTAATATTAAGCATACTTGCAAAGTCTTCAGAGGAAAAACAGGCAGGAGCATATGATTTTATGAAGTATTTTACCAATGTTGAAAATCAAGTGAAATGGTCCATGTCGACCGGTTATGTACCGGTAAATAAAGGAGTGTTAAATGATGATGATTATATGAAGTATACTAATGAAAAACCCTCAAGCACTTGTACCATATACTCAGGCAGAACAATGGTTCAATTTATCCATATGATCCAACAAATGGCGTTGTAAAGGATGCATTGAAAATTGCAGCTGATAAGGTAGAAATAGATGGTGTGCCTGCAAAGGAAGCTTTGGATGAAGCACAAAAAAACAGCACAAAAAGCCTTAGATGAGGTGTTGACTGACAAAAAATGATAAAATGTTGTATCCTTCATGTTCTAAGTACTAGACAAATTCCACAAAATATTAGATAATAGAAGCAAATTAGTTTTCATTTTGCATAGGAGGTCGGCATGAAGAAGAAAAAAATAGTTATTGCACTCGGACATGATGCTCTTGGAACAACTCTTCCGGAGCAGCACGAGGCTACAAAGCATACAGCAAAGGCAGTTGCAGATTTTATCAGGGACGATTATGAGGTTGTTATCACACACAGCAACGGACCGCAGGTGGGCATGATTCACACCGCTATGTCTGAGTTTTGCAGGATTTATCCTGAGTATACAGCTACACCTACAGCAGTCTGTTCTGCAATGAGCCAGGGCTATATAGGATATGATTTACAGAATGCTATCCGTACAGAGCTTCTTGGCAGAGGAATTTACAAGACTGTTTCTACAATACTTACACAGGTGGTTGTTGACCCGTATGATGAGGCTTTTTATCATCCGACAAAGATCATTGGCCGTGTTATGACAGAGGCAGAGGCTGAGGAAGAGGAGAAGAAGGGCAACCATGTGACACAGGTTGAGGGAGGCTACAGAAGAGTTGTGGCAGCTCCAAAGCCTGTTGATATAGTGGAAAAGGATGCTATTAAGGCTCTTGTTGATGCGGATCAGGTTGTTATCGCATGCGGTGGCGGCGGAATTCCTGTTTTAGCACAGGATAACAAGCTTCAGGGCGCCAGTGCTGTTATCGAGAAGGATCTTGCAGCCGGAAAGCTTGCAGATACTCTTGATGCTGACAGACTTGTTATACTTACAAGCGTTGATAAGGTCTGCCTGAATTATGGCAAGGAGGATGAGAAGCCACTTGATACCATGACTGTCGATGAGGCAAAGAAGTACCTTGCAGCAGGCGAGTTTGATGAGGGGACCATGGCTCCAAAGATTGAGGCGGCTATCGACTTTATCGGTGACTCTGCCATCCGTTCAGTGCTTATCACAAAGCTCAACAAAGAGGGCAAGACAGTTTCAGGTGGTATGGGCACTTTAATTACAAAGTAGAGCTTAATTTTTATAATTCACACATATCCCACACGTCTATATGCATTTTGCAGAGCAGATGTGTGGGTAGTTTTATAAAACCCACGAGAACAAGAAAAGTAAGATAGAAGGTAACACAAAATGAGTGAGAAAAGGCTTCAAAAGAGAGAAGAGATCTCAGACGAGTACAAATGGAAGCTTGAGGATATGTATGAGACAGATGAGCTGTGGGAGGCTGAGTGTGAAAAGCGTCACAGCTTGCAGAAAAGCTATCCGGATTTAAGGGACATCTGGCCGACAGTGCAGCAACGCTGCTTGATTTTTTTAAGAAGCAGGATGAGCTGTCTTATTATTTGGAGCGTATAGTGGTTTATGCGAATGAACGCTCGCATCAGACACTGCAGTGTCGAAATATCAGGCATATGTGTCAAAGGCAGAGACACTGACTGTTCAGGCATCAGGTGCGCTGGCATTTGCGAGTCCGGAGATTTTGCAGATAGATGATAAAAGGCTTGAGAGCTTTTTCAGTGAGAGCAATGAGCTTATGCACTATAAGCGTGCGATTGATGAGATAATGCGTCAGAAAGCGCATACTTTATCGGCTGCAGAGGAGAATATCCTGGCGCAGTGCGGTGAGATGGCTGCAGCACCGGAGAATATATTCAGCATGTTCAACAACGCGGATATCAAATTCCCGTATATCACTGATGTTGAGGGAAATAAAATCCGTATCACGCACGGCAATTTCATAGATTTTTTAAGCAGCAAGGACAGAAGCCTGCGCAAGCAGGTGTTCCGTGGAGTATATGATTCGTACAAGAAGTGGAGCAATACAATTTCCATGATGTACATCAGCAAGCTGAAAAATGACACTTTTTATGCAAGGGTAAGAAAATATGACAGCGCAAGGGCCATGTATTTATCCGATGGCGATATTCCTGAGAGCGTATATGACAATCTGATCGAGACGGTTCACGCACATCTGCCGGCTCTGCACAGGTACATGGCGCTTAGGAAGAAGCTTTTAGGTGTGGAGCATCTGCATATGTATGATTTGTTTGCACCGATTGTGGACAATGTACAGACCACCTACACCTATGATGAGGCGAAAAAGCTTGTGGCAAAGGCGCTTGAGCTATGGGCGATGAGTATGTCAGCACACTTAAGGCTGGCATGGAGAGTGGCTGGATAGATGTATATGAGAATGAGAACAAGAGAAGCGGTGCGTATTCATGGGGCGCTTACGGCACTCATCCGTATGTGCTTTTGAACTATGCCGACAATCTGGACAGTGTGTTTACGCTGGCTCATGAGATGGGACATGCGATGCATACATACTATTCAAATGAGCATCAGAGTATCACCTACGCAGGATACCTGATTTTTGTGGCAGAGGTTGCATCCACCTGCAATGAGTCGCTTCTAATGCACTATATGCTTGAGCATTGTGAGGATGAGAATGAGAGAAAATATCTCATGACACATTTTCTGGACGGCTTCAGGACGACACTTTTCAGGCAGGCGCAGTTTGCTGAGTTTGAGCATATAGCTCACCGGAAAATGCAAAAGGGCGAGCCGGTTACCAAGGATGTGCTAAATGAGCTATGGCATGAGCTGAATGTGCAGTACTACGGACCGGATATGCGCGTGGATGATGAGATATCATATGAGTGGATGCGCATACCGCATTTTTACACACCGTACTATGTATATCAGTACTCGACAGGCTATTCGGCAGCAGTTGCTTTTTCAAAAAAGATACTTGAGGAGGGAAAGCCTGCTGTGGATAAGTATATAGGAAATTTCCTGTGCGGTGGATGCTCGAAGAATCCAATCGAGCTGCTAAAGAGTGCCGGTGTCGATATGAGCACACCAAAGCCTGTGGATGATGCACTCAATGTATTTGAGGATTATCTGAAGCAGTTTGAGACAGCAACTAAGTAAGGAGAAACATTTTTATGGAAAGAATTAAAAGCTTTACAATCAATCATAATATTCTTAAACCTGGATTTTATATTTCAAGAAAAGACGGAGAAATCGTTACATACGACCTTCGTACAAGAAAACCTAATGCAGGAGATTATATGTCCAATTCAGCTATGCACTCAGTGGAGCATATGTTTGCGACATGTGTGAGAAACTCTGAGATTGCAGATGATGTGGTATATTTTGGACCGATGGGATGTCAGACAGGCTTCTATCTCGTAGTGAGGGATGTCGAGCCGGGAAAGGTTTTTGAAATCACCAAAGAGGTCTTAAAGCAGATACTTGAGTATGATGGACCGGTGTTTGGTGCATCAGCCATAGAGTGCGGACATTACGAGAATCTGTCACTTGACGAGGCAAAGAAGGAGTGTCGTGCATATCTTAAGGTGCTTGAGAGTCAGACAAATATGGAGTTTACTTATCCACAGTAAACGAGGACTAAAAATATAATAGCAAGATAGCAGGAATGGAGAAATAAAATGACAATAGGTGTAATTGGTGCAATGCAGATGGAGGTCGATGACCTAAAGGCTCAGATGACAGACACACAGACAGAGGTTTACAGCGGTGTGGAGTTTGTTGAGGGTAAAATCGGTGATCAGTATGTAGTTGCGGCAAAATGCGGAATAGGAAAGGTATTTGCGGCAATATGTGCAGAGGCCATGATTTTGAAATATGATGTAGATATGATTGTCAATATCGGAGTGGCTGGTACTTTGACAAAGGACTTAAATGTGTTTGACGTGGCAGTAGCCACAAACGTGCTGCAGCACGATATGGATACATCGCCAATCGGAGATCCGAAGGGACTTCTTTCAGGCATCAATATGATTCTGCTTCCGGCAGATACAAAAATGGTGGAGCTCATGTGCTCATGCTTAGCTGACAGGAATATCCACTACAAAAAGGGCAATATCGCAACAGGAGATCAGTTTATTGCCACAAAGGAGCAGAAGGATTATATTTCGAATACCTTTGATGCAATCGCAGCAGAGATGGAGGGAGGCAGCATCGGTCATGTGTGCTATGTGAACAAGGTGCCATTTGCCATTCTTCGCTCAATATCAGACGGCGATGGCGGCGAGACAGACTACCAGACCTTTGCGGAGAAGGCTGCGCATCAGTCGATTGAGGTAGTGCTTGAGTTTATCGGAAGGGCAGAAGAACTGAAATAGAGTTATTTCATTATTCATAATTTGTGATAATAAAGAATAGTATATAGCATGAGTGAATACAGAGCATACATGCAAAATACAAAACTACATAATGGGACAAAACGAAAAGAAACGCCGACACAGATTCCTTTTTGGAGTGCTGCTGTCGGCGCTTCTTATTACAGGCGCTTTTATATGGCAGAGAGTATGACATATCACAGCTGAAAAATATAGAGGTGATGGAGACACTTAGCAGTGCTGTGAGTCAGTTCGGGGACAGAAAGCTGCCTGTATATTCGGTTCAGACAACAGAAAAAAAGATAGCCCTTTCATTTGACTGTGCCTGGGGAGCAGAGGATTTTGACAGTATGATGGAGACACTTGACAAGCACAACGTAAAGGCTACATTTTTTATGACAGGAGGTTTTGTGAGTGATAACCCTGAATGTGTAAAGACGCTGGTTGAAAAAGGGCATGAGCCTGGAAATCACAGTGAGCACCACTATGATATGGCAACAATCACTGCAGGCGAGATGAAGACAGAGATAATGGATGTGCACAAAAAGGTCAAGGAGCTGACCGGAAAGGATATGAAGGTGTTCAGACCGCCATACGGCTCGTACAACAATGAACTGATTGACACAGTGTATGGCTGTGACTATTATCCAATCCAGTGGGATGTGGATTCTCTCGACTGGAAAAACTATGGTATGCAAAACATTATAGATACAGTGTGCAATCACAAAAGCCTGGATTGTGGCTCGATAATACTCTGCCATCTAGGCGCAAAATACACCTCGCAGGCACTCGATGAGATGCTCACGAAGCTGCAGGACATGGGCTATGAGATAGTTCCGGTATCAAAGCTTATCATGACAGAAGGCTATCATATGGATGCAAACGGTATGCAGATCAAGGACTGAGCAATTTCATAAATCAATATTTTTAGTCAATATTTAGTCAATATTTTAGCCCCTTACGATATTGTTATTTACAGACAAGTGTGTTAAACTAAAACTATATTTTAAAGAAGCTGTGAGACAGCTATGGGGGTAAATTATATGACAGATACAGGTTTTTTAGTAGCATTCTTTATAGTTATTTTTTTAGTTATCATCTTTGCGCTTGTCGCTGTAATCGGAGCCGTTACAAGTGCTGTTGCAGGTATCAATGATGATGAGGATGAGACAGAGGAAGAGGGCATCTGAAGCTAAAATCAATAAAAGATATTAAAAGATATTTAAAGACATCGAATTATATTGATCGTATAATTGGGTGTCTTTTTATTGCCAAAATCTCTTAAAAAAGTATAAACCAATTGAGTTGTAATCCGCCACATTGTATAATAAAAATATAACAGCGAATTAAATATATTGTGAAAATCGCAGTAATCATTGTCTATTAAACTAATGCAGGACATTATCAAGAAAAGAAAAAGGAGGGGTTAGATGATATCCAGATATAGTGTAAAAAAGCCTTTTACTGTACTTGTAGGAGTATTGCTGGTAATAGTACTTGGTGTTGTATCGCTTGGCAGGATGACGACAGATCTGCTGCCGGATATGAGCTTTCAGTATGCACTTATCGTGACAACAGATATGGGAGCAAGTCCACAGGAGGTGGAGAGCGATGTCACCGCGCCGCTTGAAGCAGCTATGGCAACTACGTCAAATATCAAAAACGTAAGCTCAATGTCATATAACAGCTATTCGCTGGTGACATGCGAGTATGAGCAGAATGCCAACATGGATTCTGTAGTGATAGAGATGCAGCAGAAAATAGATCAGGTCAAGGCTGGCTGGAAGGATGGAGTGGGTACTCCGACCATTATGAAGATAAATCCGGACATGCTTCCAATCATGATGACTGCTGTGGATATGGATGGGAAAAGCAAGTCGGAAATCACAGACTTTGTGGAAAACACACTAAAGCCTGCAATTGAGAGTACAGAAGGAGTCGCATCAGTGACTGCAACAGGTGAGCTCACCGAGCAGATACAGGTCACGATGAATCAGGCCAAGATAGATGCGCTCAATGAGAAAATAAATAATGCCGTTTCAAAGAAATTTGACGATGCAAAAAGTCAGATGGATGATGCAAGCGCAAAGATAGAGAGCGGACAAAACGCAATCACATCGGCATCGGATCAGATGAGCGCGGGAGTGGATACGCTAAAGGAGCAAAAGGCAAAGCTTGCAGAGCAGAAGACTCAGCTAGAGAGTACACTTTCAAGCTTAAATGAGCAGAAGAGCCAGCTTGAAACAATTCAGTCAGCTCTTTCAGACTTCATGAATAGTGATACATATACAAAGACAATTCCGTCACTCAAAGAGGGCGCAAATGCACCGGGTGAAGCGGGCACAGCACTCAAAGCGCAACTTGAGCAGGTTAATAAGCAGATTGCAACACAGTTTTCAGGTCTCTCGACGCTTGGAATCAAGGTAAACACAGCAGATGATCTGCCTGCGGCAGCGTCAGCGATAGCACAGACTCTCATTCAGGTGAATACAGGTATAGAGCAGTGCCAAAGCGGGCTTGACCAGATAGCACAAGGAGAGACAGCACTTTTAGATGCCTATGATAATCTAAACAGTCAGGCAGCTATAAGCTCGATAAGCATAGGACAGCAGTCAGCACAGCTTGCAACAGCAGCGGCATCTCTTGACAGCTCAAAGAAGGAGCTTGAAAAGAGTAAGGATGATGCGCTTGACAAGTCAAACTTAAATGCAGTTTTAACAATTGACTCACTCTCGCAGCTGCTCGTCGCACAGAACTTTGATATGCCTGCAGGCTATGTAAATGATTCAAATGGCACGCAGTACATAGTACAGGTGGGAGATGAGATAAAATCAATTGATGATTTAACAAATCTAGTGCTTATGGATATGAAGCTTGATGGAATAGCTCCTATTCATGTCGGTGATGTGGCAGATGTTGAGATGACTGACAATTCGGATGAGACATATGCGATAGTCAACGGTAATCCCGGAATAATGCTCTCCATGGAGAAGCAGACCGGCTACTCTACAGGAGACGTCACAGACCGTCTTTTGGACAAGCTTGATTCGCTGGAAAAGGAAAATGACGGATTACACACCACAGTGCTCATGAATCAGGGCGTATACATCGACATGGTAGTAAAGAGTGTTATGGAAAATATGATAGTGGGAGCAATACTTGCTATTTTCGTATTGCTTTTGTTCTTAAAGGATATAAAGCCAACGCTTGTTATCGCAGCATCTATACCGCTATCGGTTATTGTGGCAGTGGTGCTTATGTATTTTACGGATATCACCTTAAATATCATTTCTATGTCGGGACTTGTGCTTGGAATAGGAATGCTGGTGGATAATTCAATCGTAGTAATCGAGAATATCTACAGATTAAGGGGAGAGGGATATTCGGTAAAGAAGGCGGCTGTTGAGGGTGCAAATCAGGTGGCAGGAGCCATTTTTGCCTCTACACTTACCACGGTAAGTGTGTACGCGCCAATCATTTTTACTGATGGAATCACGAGACAGCTCTTTGTAGATTTGGCTCTTACTGTAGCATTTACACTTATGGCATCTCTTGTAGTGGCACTCACATTTGTACCGGCAATTGCTTCAGGCATGCTCAAAAAGACGAAGGATATAAAGCATCCATGGTTTGACCGTTTTAAGGATTGGTATGGAAATGTGCTCGGCACATGTCTTAGATTTAAGCCGGTGGTTTTTATTGCGGCAGTAGTGCTTTTAGTCGGCAGTGGCGCACTTTGCATGTCAAGGGGAATGACATTTATGGATATGGACATGGAGTCAAATCAGATTTCACTTACCATAGAGGCAAAGGATGACGAAAAGCTTGACTTCAAGCAGCTTACAGAGCTGTCTGATAAGGTAATGGACAAAATATCTGATATAAAGGGCATAGACACAATAGGAGCTACAGCAGGCGGCAGCTCGACCATGAACCTGATGAGCTCAGGAAGCGACAGCGTGAGCATGTATATATTGCTTGATGAGAAGTCGGATGTTTCATCGGATAAGGTAATAGATGAAATTGAAAAACGCACAAAGAATCTGGACTGCAAGGTAACAGCATCTTCGCAGGCTATGGACTCATCAGAGTTTTTCGGAAGTGGTCTCTCTGTCAGGATTAAGGGTAATGATATAGACAAGCTGCAGAAGCTTGCAGGTGATGTGGCAGATATCCTTAAGGACACAAAGGGCGTGACAGATATAGATGACGGTCTTGGAGATACAATCAATGAGCTTAAGATAACTGTGGATAAGGAAAAAGCAGCAAAGTATGGCTATACGGTGGCTCAGGTATACCAGCTCGTATCCAGTGAGATATCATCTCAAAAGAGCGCAACAACCATTACGACCGACATAAAGGACTATGAGGTATACTTACAATCTGCAGAGCAGTCTGATGTGACTGTGGACGACATCAAAAACCTTACATTTACCTATAAGGATAATGATGGCAGTGAAAAGGAGATTCCGCTCAGTGATATCTGCACTATTTCACAGGAACAGACACTGAGTACCATTCATCGAGATGCTCAGACCCGATATATTACAGTATCAGGTGCGGTTGATGAAAACCATAATGTAACATTACTAAGCAATAAAATTAAATCAAAAAATTGATAAACTTAGCATTCCTGATGGCTATTCAATAGACATGGAGGGCGAGGATGAGACAATAAATGAGTCAATGAGTCAGCTTGGACTTATGCTTGTGCTTGCAGTGATATTTATCTATCTTATCATGGTGGCGCAGTTCCAGTCATTGCTTTCACCGTTTATTATCATGTTCTGTATACCTCTTGCGTTTACAGGAGGCTTTATAGCTCTTTTCATCACGGGAAATGAGCTTGGAATCATATCAATGCTTGGATTTATCATGCTGGCAGGTCTCATTGTAAATAATGGAATCGTGCTCATTGATTACATCAATCAGGCCAGGAGAGAGGGCATGAGCAAGCATGAGGCAATCATAGACGCAGGCCGTACAAGGCTTCGTCCAATACTGATGACAGCGATGACCACCATACTCGCAATGTTTACATCGGCGATAGGTATCGGAGATGGCTCAGATATGATAAAGCCGATGGCAATCGCAATAATAGGAGGTCTCGTATACGGAACCATCCTTACGCTTATAGTAATTCCATGTATCTATGATGCGTTCAACAGAGAGAAGAGCATGGTAGAGGAAGAACTGTAGCAAGTAGATAATAATAGCTGACATATAAGGATAGAGCTGTACAATCACAGGATTAACTAAAAAACCGCTCGGAACGCAAAAAAAGTTCCGGGTGGTTTTTTTATAATAAAAAGTAGTTTTATCTGCTTATTTTTTATGGCTATTGCATAT
>ENA-OQJT01000341-OQJT01000341.1-human-gut-metagenome-genome-assembly--contig:-NODE-341-length-11879-cov-0.600664_pt1 | contig 11879 bp, 17 predicted proteins | sample MGYA00242612_ERZ504779 | MGnify/ENA primary metagenome ERZ504779 (study PRJEB26092, sample SAMD00036366) | human gut metagenome | host: Homo sapiens | study: EMG produced TPA metagenomics assembly of...
TGACAGGATCCGTGTGATCCGCAACGACCAGGCACTTCAGATCGCAGAGAATACCAATGCGGCCATGAAAGCGGCAACAGGAGATTATATCGTATTTGCAGATCATGATGATGAGCTGACGCCGGACGCTCTGTTCCGGTGTGTGAAAGCGCTGAATGAGGATCCGGAGCTTAAGGTTCTGTATTCCGATGAAGATAAGATGTCCATGGACGGGCACAAATTCTTTCAACCGCATTTCAAACCGGACTTCAATATTGATCTTTTGTGTACAGTAAACTACATCTGTCATCTTTTTGTCGTAAAAAAAGAGATCGTGGATCAGATCGGAATGCTGAAAAAAGGAATTTTGACGGTGCACAGGATTATGATTTTGTGTTCCGCTGTGTGGAAGCTGCGGGAAGAGAGCAGATCCATCATATCCCCAGGATCCTTTATCACTGGAGATGCCATGAGGATTCCACAGCAGAGAATCCGGAAAGCAAAATGTATGCCTTTGATGCAGGAGCACGTGCCATCAAGGCTCATTATGACAGGCTCGGAGTTCCGGTGGAAATCGAAAAAGGTGAATATCTTGGACTTTACCGTACAAAATTCCTCTGGGAGGAAAAACCGCTGATCTCCATCATCATCCCAAACAAGGATCACATCGATGATCTGAAGAGATGTATTGATTCCATCGAAGAAAAGGCAACTTACCGCAATTATGAGTATGTGATCGTGGAGAACAACAGTACGGAGGATGAGACCTTTGCTTACTATAAAGAGCTAGAAGCATCCAATCCGAAAGCCCATGTGGTGTACTGGGATGGTATTTTCAACTATTCTGCCATCAATAATTTCGGAGCTGCTCATGCTAAGGGTGACTATCTGCTTCTTCTCAACAATGATACGGAGATCATCAGCCCGGACTGTCTGGAGCAGCTTTTGGGATACTGTATGAGACCGGATGTGGGAGCTGTAGGAGCGCGGCTCTATTATGAGGATGATACCGTGCAGCATGCAGGAGTAGTCGTTGGCTTCGGCGGCATTGCGGGACACTGCTTTGTGCAGCAGAAGAGAGACGCTACCGGATACTGCCACAGGATCATCTGTGCCCAGGATTACAGCGCGGTAACCGCAGCCTGCATGATGGTGAAGCGTGAGGCCTTTGATAAGGTTCACGGATTAAGTGAGGAATTTCAGGTTGCCTTTAATGACATAGATTTCTGCCTCCGTCTGGGAAAAGCCGGATATCTGGTTGTATACAATCCTTATGCGGAGCTTTATCACTATGAATCCAAATCCAGAGGTCTTGAGGATACACCGGAGAAGGTGGCAAGATTTAACCGCGAGATCGCTTCCTTTGAGAAGCACTGGCCGGAGATCCTCCGTGACGGAGATCCTTACTATAATCCGAATCTTACACTGGAGAGCCAGGATTTTTCTCTGAAGCGGATATAGGAGGTTATATTTTGGAAAAGAAAAAAATCTGGAAGGATGAGAGAGTTCAGGCAGGGGTTCTTGTCCTGGCAGCATTTCTGCTCCTGACTGCATGGGCGTTTATGCAGCCCCTGGGGGCAGGCCCCGATGAAAAAAATGCGCTACATGGTGGCACAGTATCTTCATGAGCATCCGGGAAAGCTGCCTCTTGGAGATGAGCCAACCATCCGTGATGCGACATGGGGGATTTCCTATGCCTATTATCCGATCCTTTCCTATATGGTATCTGCTGTATTTATGGGGATCGCAGGTCTGTTCCATGCATCTGCAGACGGATTACTCCATGCGGCGAGGATGGCAGATGTGCTCTTTGTGACTGGAGCGGTATATTTTGTGGTGAAAGCATCCGGAAAGCTTTTTCCGAAAGAGGGAAGATGGCTGTTTGCCGCACTGGCAGGCTTTATGCCGCAGGCATTGTTTCTGGGAACTTATGTAAACACGGATTCCCTGGCGCTTTTATCCATGGCGATGATCCTGTATTCCTGGTCCTGTTATCTGGAAGCGGGAGACTGGAGCTTCAGAAATTCGATCCTTCTGGCTGTTGGAATGGCAGTCTGTGCACTGTCCTACTATAATACCTACGGTATGGATCTTATGCAGCTTCCTGTTTTTCTGCCTGACAGTCCTTCTGTGCAGGGAAGAGCCGGTAAAACAGAGAGTTGCATTTCTGTTCCGGAGAGGGATCGTGATCGCGGCAGTAACCCTTGCTTTATGCGGCTGGTGGTTTATACGAAATGCCGTTCTCTATGACGGAGATCTTATCGGAAGAAAAGCCTGTGCACAGTGTGCGGAAAAATATGCGGCTGTTGATTACAGGCCGTCCAGATATCCCACACCGGAGAAGCTGAACTGGTCATGGAAGGATATCCTTCTGTATCAGGACCCGGGCTGGCAGCATAACTGGCTGTTGACAGTGCTGGTAAGTTTTATAGGAACCTTTGGCCTGATGCAGATCTATATGCCTTATAGTGTGAGCAAGGCATATTTCCTGTTCTTTGGAATGGGTGGGATCGGTATTTTAACCATGTTGGGAATGTTTTATCCGAAGAAACGTACTGTGGTAAAAGAACGAAAAGCAGCAGGAAGTGAAAAGCTGAAGATAAAAACAATAACCGTGTACGATAAATGGGACAGAAAAGGGATCTTTCATCTGCTGCTGATCATTCTGATCCTGATCCCTGTTGGGCTGTTTATGTATTATGTATATTATAGTGACAACCAGGCACAGGGACGTTATATCATGCCGGCACTGTATCCGGCCATGTATTTTGTGACAGCCGGCTGGAATCGTCTGCTTGAGCGTTTTGTAAAAAAAGAAAATATCAGAATGTGGATATACCGGGTCCTGACAGCACTTCTGGCTGCTTCTCCGTTTTTATGCTATATCTTCCTGGTAGTTCCGTTTTATGGCTGACACCCAGATGGAGAGATGGCAGAAAAAAATCCCTTCTATGTATCCGGATGATGACCGGTACATAGGAGGGATTTTTGATTCTGAAGTATATCCGCCTGGGAACCAAGATCAGGAACGGATGATCCGGATCATGCGCCACAGCAGAAGGATAAGGAGCAGGATGCCCACACCGCCAATGGCAAAATACGGGATCTGGGATCTGGATTCGGAATAAGCTTTTGCAGAATCCATGTTTTCATCATTTCCAGTACATCGGAAGAGCTTTCCTGGGAGGGATCCTCGACAACTGCAGTTCCCACCTGAGTTCCGCCAAAGGATAGGTGCGTAAGATCTGACCATCAGATTCCGTATCTTCCGTAGTCAGGTCGTCTGCGGTCGCACCGGATGGAACCATTACAGTGCCGCCGGACAGGATGTGAAAATCATCCTCGCTGAGATCCAGAAGCTGGAAATTGGAAAAAACCGTAATCCAGAAGTGAGATCGCTTCGGTGGCTGTCTGACCGGTCGCTCCGTTCATGACTACTGCGATCAGAGTAGTACCGTTTCGCTGTGCAGCTGTGACAAGAACGCTTCCGGAAGCAGTGGTGGTACTTTCACGACCGCCGATACATCCTTCATAATAGGAAGCGGATGCAGGATCTGTCATGGTAAAAGAGCTTGTCAGGTTACGGGTACCGCCGGAAACATTGGTAGCCGGGATCGTATAGGAGGTGGCTCCGGAGATGGTGCGGAAGCTGTTATTACGGATAGCCGCCTGCATGATCAGAGCCAGATCATGTGCTGTGGTATGCTGGTTGTCATCCGGGAGACCGGTAGGATTGGTGAATACCGTATTGGTACATCCTAGCTCCTTGGCACGGTCGTTCATTTTCTGGACAAAGGCATCTACAGATCCACCGATCTGTTCTGCAACCTGGAGTGCAATGTCATTGGCAGAGGCCAGCATCAGAGCGTAAAGGCACTGCTCCATGGTAAATACCTCTCCGAGCTGTGAGGAAATATGAGCGCCTCCGTCTGTAACACCGGATACGCCGGTTTCTGTCATGGTAACCTGATCGTCAAGCTGGCTGTTCTCCAGTGCCAGAAGACAGGTCATGATCTTAACTGCGCCGGCCGGAGAAAGCGTGGTGTCCATATCCTTGGCATAGAGGATCGTATCGGAAGTATCTTCCATGATCACGGCAGATGCGGAAGTGATCTCAGGCCCCTGAGGCCATCCGCTGATCCCATTGGTGGTAATACCGGAGGATACAGCAACAGCGGTTTCTTCTGTGGCGAAAACTGGAGTCTGGAACACCATGGAAGCGGAGATCCCAATAGCCAGAAGCGCTGTGGTTATTCTTGATTTTTTCATGATAAATGGTACTCCTGTATAAAAAATAATTCTTATGTAGCAATACATACGTAAGCTCAGTATAACACATTTCCTCTCTTCCTTGCAAAAAAAATGATGGAATGGTAAAATATGTTCATCAAACTGTTACTGAGAACAGAGTGAACAGTAACATCAAACTGAGTAATACGGAGATAATATATGAGTAAAGATGATTCTACAGGAAAGATCCAATGGGACAGACTTATAAAGAAGCTTTCCCCCTATACAGTACAGAAGGGCTTAAGATACCTGAAGCATTATGGCCTGAAAGAGTTCTGGATCCGGCTTCATGAGCGTTTTGAACCGGAAGAGGTTCCTTACGGACCATGGTATGAGGCATACAGACCTGACGAGGAAACACTGGAGAAGCAGCGGAAACGCAAATTTCCGGATGGGCCGCTGATCAGCATTGTGGTACCTGCATATCTGACACCGGAGCGTTTTTTAAGACAGATGCTGGACTCTCTCCTTGCACAGACATATGAGAACTGGGAGCTGTGTCTGGCAAACGGAAGCCCGGAGGATCCGGACATGCAGACCGTGCTGAGATCCTATGCAGAGATGGACAGGAGGATCCGCTATCAGGATCTGAAAGAGAATCTTGGCATTGCAGAAAATACAAACGCGGCTTTTGCATGGCAGAGGGTGATTTTATCGCACTTCTGGATCATGATGATCTGCTGGCACCTAATGCATTGTATGAGATCGCGGCGGCACTGGAGGAGCATCCAGAGGCGGATGTGATCTATACAGATGAGGATAAGGTCACGACAAGATCTTTCTGAACATTTTCAGCCCCATCTGAAACCGGACTTTAACCTGGATCTTTTAAGATCCAATAATTATATCTGCCATTTTCTGGTGGTAAGACGTTCCGTAGTGCAGACAGTGGCGGATTCCGCCGGGAATTTGACGGCGCCCAGGATTATGATTTCATTTTCCGCTGTGTGGAGCAGGCCAGGGAAGTGGTCCATGTACCGGAGATCCTTTATCACTGGAGGACCCATAAATCCTCCACAGCAGATAATCCGGCAAGCAAGATGTATGCTTTTGAAGCCGGCAGACGTGCCATTGAGGGGAATCTCAAACGGACCGGAACTCCGGGAACCGTGGAGCATACTCCGGATTTTGGATTTTACCGTGTGAAGTATCCGGTGCAGGGAGAACCTCTGGTTTCTGTTATCATTCCGAACCGTGAGGAGAAAGAAACGCTTCAGGCCTGCGTGGAATCCATTTTTGAAAAAACTGCCTACAAAAATTACGAGATCATCATTGTGGAGAATAACAGCAGCTCCGAAGAGATCTTCCGGTATTACAGAAAGCTTTCGGAGGATCCCAGGGTCCATCTGATCCGCTGGAAAAAAGGCTTCAACTATTCTGCCATCAACAATTTCGGGGTGCGCCATGCCAAAGGAGATTACCTGCTTTTCTGAATAATGACGTAAAGGTCATCGATCCGGACTGGATGTCAGAGATGCTGAGCGTGTGCCAGCGTAAGGAAACAGGTGCAGTTGGCGTCAAGCTGATCTATCCGGATAACACCATTCAGCATGCAGGCTGCGTGGTGGGAATGGGCGGAATTGCCGGGAACATGTTTGTGAATATGCCGGCAGAGCGTACCGGATATCTCCATAAGGCTTCTCTTCTGCAGGATATGAGCTGTGTGACTGCAGCATGTATGATGATGAAGAAGGAAGTTTTTCTGGAGGCAGGAGGCTTTACGGAAGAGCTTGCAGTTGCGTTTAATGATGTGGATCTCTGTCTGAAGGTGCGAAGCCACGGCCATCTGATCGTCTATGATCCGTATGTGAAGCTCTATCATTATGAATCCAAGTCAAGAGGCACTGAGGACAGCGAGGAAAAGGTCCGCCGTTTCCAGACGGAGATCGAATACATGCGCTGTCACTGGCTGGATATCCTGAAAAAAGGAGACCCATACTATAACAAAAAATCTTTCTTTAACCAAATGGAATTATTCCCTGAAGCCCCTTCCGGGAATGGGAAAGAAGAAGGGATAAAGCAATGCAGGAAGTATCAGTAGTCATACCAAACTTTAACGGAATGGCATATCTGGATGGTGTTCTTTCCAGTCTTGAAAGACAGACTATTCGTAATTTTGAGGTTATACTAGTGGATAATGGTTCCACTGATGGCAGCTGTGCGTTTGTTTCGGCGGAATATCCATGGGTACACATGATACAGCTTCCGGAGAATTACGGCTTCAGCAGAGCCGTCAATGAAGGGATCCATGCGGCACGTTCCCCATATGTGCTGCTTCTGAACAATGATACGGAAGCGGAACCGGATTTCCTGGAGGAGATGGTTGCTGCCCTGCGCAGACATAAGAAGGCATTTTCCTGTCAGGCAAAGATGATCCAGCTTCATGACAGGGACAAGATGGATGATGCCGGAAATTATTACTGTGCCCTTGGCTGGGCTTTTGCCAGGGGAAAAGGCAAGGATATCCGCCATTATGACCGAGAGCAGAAGATTTTTTCCACCTGTGCGGGAGCTGCGATCTACCGGAAGAAATTTATTGACAGGATCGGAGATTTTGATGAGGAGCATTTTGCTTATCTGGAGGATCTGGATATCGGCTATCGTGCCAGGATCTGCGGTTATCAGAACTGGTATGCTCCAAAAGCGAAGGTTTATCATGTAGGAAGCGGCACCAGCGGCTCCAGATATAATCAGTTTAAGATCCGGTATTCTTCCAGAAACAATATTTATCTTATCTATAAGAATATGCCGTTTCTCCAGATCGTGCTGAACCTTCCGTTTTTTCTGGTGGGATTCGGTGCGAAGATCCTGTTTTTTGCGTCCAAGGGATTCGGACGTGAGTACCTTGCAGGCATCAAAAACGGCTTTCAGATCAGCCGCAAAAACAAAAAAGTCAGATTTTCCATGAGGAATCTTCCGCGTTATATACAGCTCCAGTTTGAACTCTGGATCAACATTTTTAGGCGTTTTGCCGGTTAAGACATCATATTTTCACAGAATTTTTATATTTCGGAGGGAAGATTTTATTGCTTTTGAGTTTCATCTATTATAAGATAAAAGCAATGAACTTAAATGAGGTGGCGGAAATTGATTAAAGACAACCAGAAAAATTTCAGTCGTCTCCATATGCTGATCGATGTATTTGTGATCGCGGCCTCCTATGCCCTGGCCTGGTTGATCCGTTTTCAGGGAATTTTTTGAACATTCGGCGGTCCAGTCCAAGACCGTCCAGGAATATATGTTTATGCTGATATTCATTATTCCGGGATATTTACTTCTTTATCAGGCCTTTGATCTTTATACACCGATGCGAATGCAGGGGCGTCGTCTCGTACTTGCCGGAATTGTGAAGGCAAATGCGTTAGGGCTCCTTATCATCATGTTTGCACTTTACAATTTTAAAGAGCTGGACTATTCCCGTCTTACTCTGGTTTCTTTCTGTGTGATCAATATCGTCCTGGAATGGTTTGTGCGTATGGTCATATTTTACATTCTCCGGGATATGCGCAAAAAAGGAATGAACCAGAAACAGGTGCTGCTGGTAGGATACAGCCGTGCTGCCGAGGAATATGTAGACAGGATCCTGCAGAATCCGCAATGGGGATACGTGATCAGGGGCATACTGGATGACAATGTGCCGGCAGGCACTACTTATAAGGCGTTAAGGTGATCGGTCGAATCGCCAATCTGATGATCATCCTTCCATCCAGTCGTCTGGATGAGATAGCCATTACCCTGGGCTTAAGTGAGTATTATCGTCTGGAAGAGATCGTTGCACTCTGTGAAAAATCCGGCGTGCACACAAAATTTATTCCGGATTATAATAATATTATTCCGACCAAACCATATACAGAAGATATTCTCGGGCTTCCGGTGATCAATATCCGGTATGTGCCCTGACGCAACACGTTTAATGCACTGATCAAGAGATCTATGGATATTGCAGGCGCGATCGTTGCGATCATTGTGTCCTCACCAGTGATGCTGGTGTTGTGTATGTTGATCAAGCTGACTTCGCCGGGACCGCTGATCTATAAGCAGGAACGTGTCGGGCTTCATAATCAGACTTTCCGGATGTATAAATTCCGTTCCATGGAGATCCAGAAAGAATCAGAAGAAAAAAAGGAGTGGACAGTAAAGAACGATCCAAGAGTTACCGGAATCGGTAAATTTATGCGTCATACCAGTCTGGATGAGCTTCCACAGCTTTTTAACATTCTGAAGGGTGAGATGAGTCTTGTGGGACCAAGACCGGAGCGGCCGTTTTTTGTAGAAAAGTTTAGGGAGGAGATACCACGTTATATGGTCAAGCATCAGGTGCGGCCGGGTCTTACCGGGTGGGCACAGGTAAATGGCTATCGTGGAGATACTTCTATCAGAAAAAGGATAGAGTGTGATCTGTATTATATCGAAAACTGGTCTGTGGGATTTGATATAAAGATCATGTTTCTTACCATATTCAAAGGATTTATTAATAAGAACGCATACTAAAAAGGGGAAAAGGAAAAGATGTCAAAACCTCGGAAAAAAAGCAAGAAGATTTTATTTATCTGGAGATCGTCGTACTGCTCCTGTTTATCGGAGGTCTGTTCGTTTATGGTCAGATCTCAGCCAAACTGGATAAGATCGACATCCAGGAAACAGATCTTGCAGACCAGGATATTGTAACTAATGATCAGGCACCGCAGATGACGGGATATACCACCTATGCACTGTTCGGACTGGACCACAGAAGCAAGAATGAGAAGCTGAATACAGAGAACAGTGATACCATCATCATTGCGAGTATCAACAATGATACGAAGGCAGTCAAACTTGTGTCTGTCTATAGAGATACCTTCTCAATGTAAAGGATGATACCTATTCCAAAGCCAATTCGGCATATGCATTTGGCGGACCGACCAACGCGGTTTCCATGCTGAATACGAATCTGGATCTGAATATCACAGATTATGTTGCCATTGATTTTAATGCGCTGGTAACTGTGGTAGACTGCCTCGGAGGATTGGACATCCCTCTTTCCTATGCGGAGATCGTTCATATGAACAATTACTGTGTGGAGACATCAGAGGAAACCGGAAAGAGCTACACACCGATCGAACTGCGGATCCGAAGCCGGAGGATGAGGAAGCGATCGTAGATACCTATCATCTTAATGGTGTACAGGCTACCTCCTACTGCCGTATCCGTTATACTGCAAGTCTTGATATGGGACGTACCGAGAGACAGAGACGAGTGATCCAGATGATCGTAGATAAGGCGAAAAAGGCAGGACTTTCCACTATCTTTGATATTATGGATCAGGTATTCCCGATGGTCAAAACTTCTGTTTCCAAAACAGAGATCCTGAAGATGATCCCGGCTATGATCGGCTACAGTATTGATGAAACTACAGGCTTCCCCAACGATTATAAATTTGCTCAGGTAAAGGGCAGCGTTATCGTACCTACTACACTGGAATCCAATGTTCTGAAGATGCATCAGTTTCTGTATGGAGACACCAGTTACACTCCGACGCAGGATGTACTCAACAGAAGTGCCCAGATTACAAATATCGCAGGCGGAGGCGACGTGCAGGACACTGCACCTGCGGTGACAGATACACCGAATGACGCAACGGATGATTCGTACACGTGGCAGGGAGATACATCCACAGATTACAGCAGTACGGACACAAGTGATGATGCTGATTACAGCACAGACACAGATTATGATTCGGATTACTCCGGAGACGATTACAGCACAGATACGGATTATTCCGGAGACGATTACAGCACAGATACGGACTATTCCGGAGGCGATTCCGATACGGATTATAACGATTATACCGACGGAGAAGATTATTCGGAGAATGAATAAAACATCAAAATAAGCAACCAGCAGAAGGGACCATCCAGTAACGGGTGGTCCTTTCTGGACAGGAGACAAATATGAAAACATTAAAAACAGACGTGATCATCCCGGCATACCGTCCGGGAGAAGAATTTGAAAAACTGCTGGAAAGACTCAGCGCACAGAAATATCCTATCAATAAGATTCTTGTCATGAATACAGAAAAGAAATTTTGGAAAGAGACCTGGGAACAGGAATATCCGCTTGTGGAAGTCCGGCATCTTACAAAAGAAGAATTTGACCATGGCGGTACCAGAAGGCAGGCGGCAGAGCTTTCGGATGCGGAGATCCTTGTATTTATGACACAGGATGCAATGCCGGCAGACAGGGAACTGATCGGAGCACTGGTAGGAGCTCTTGCAGAGAATCCACAGGCAGGAGCCGCTTATGCGTGTCAGCTTCCCAAAAAGGACTGCAGATTTCTGGAAAAATATACCCGTTCCTTTAATTATCCGGAACAGTCCTGTCTGAAAACGGAAAAAGATGTACAGACCTACGGGATCAAAACATATTTCTGCTCCAACGTCTGTGCTGCTTATGATCACAGGATTTATGATGAGATTGGTGGATTTCCGGAGCATGCTATTTTTAATGAAGATATGATCTATGCAGGCTGGATGGTAAAAAAAGGCTATGGAGTTGCCTATGTATCAGAAGCGCGTGTATATCATTCTCACAATTACACCTGTATGCAGCAGTTCCACAGGAATTTTGATCTGGGAGTTTCCCAGGCGGAGCATCCGGAGGTTTTTGAAGGAGTGCCTTCCGAAGGTGAGGGCATCCGGTTGGTAAAAAAAAGCATGGCATATCTTCTGAAAACAGGCCACATATGGCTGATCCCCGGACTGTTTTTGCAGAGCGCTTCCAAATACGCCGGATATTTTCTCGGAAAACGATACAAAAAGCTCCCTGAAAAAATGATCCGATCCTGCACCATGAATCCGGAATACTGGAAAAAGAACAAATAAGAGCAGGTCACGGTTTTTTAAAAGAGATATCACAGTTTAAACACAATTCCCTGTTAAACTGTCTTTTATAAGAAAAATAAATGTTACTGAGAACGGAGTGAGCAGTAACAGATACATGCATCAGATAACATAGAAGGGAGCACCAGAGGTATGAGTGAAGAGAATAAATGGGGGACAGACTTGCCGGATGAGGATAAGAATGCTTCGGCAGAACAGAAACCGCTGACGCATCCTTATTCTGAGGGACGCAGGATGCAGGAGAGCGGACAGGACAATTATGCAGGTGCCGGACAGAGTGAAGGCGCTTCGCAGGAGAAACCCCAATACGGACATTATGAGGTGCATCAGCCTCAGGCCGGTAATTATGCCGGTGGAAATATACCGCCCAAAAAGCCGCGGAAAAAGAGAGATTTTTCAGGCAACAACAGCTTTGGAAAGAAAGCAGCCACTGCGGTGGCACTGGCTGTGATCTTTGGCTGGTAGCCGGAGTAGTTTTCAGGGTGTGAATATTGCAGCAGATAAATACAGAGGAAATGACAGCAGTACAACGATCGGAAAGACAGAAACAGTTACCGGAACAGAGGACAGTACTGACAGTAGCTCTGCGGATTCTGCTGTGAAGGATATTGTGGCAGAGAGTGGTACAGTGGCCGGTGTAGCCAGGCAACCATGTCTTCTATCGTTGCCATTACATCTGTCAGTGTGCAGGAGATCCCAAGCTTTTTCGGATATGGAACGAGGCAGTATCAG
>ENA-OQJT01000342-OQJT01000342.1-human-gut-metagenome-genome-assembly--contig:-NODE-342-length-11859-cov-0.687777_pt1 | contig 11859 bp, 10 predicted proteins | sample MGYA00242612_ERZ504779 | MGnify/ENA primary metagenome ERZ504779 (study PRJEB26092, sample SAMD00036366) | human gut metagenome | host: Homo sapiens | study: EMG produced TPA metagenomics assembly of...
TTCTATCAATGCCGTCAATGGTTCATTGAAGTCTGCGGTTGCATAATGATTTCTGCTTATATCTGTCATAGGATAATCCGATGCACAGTAATCCGTTCCTGCAAGAAACCTTGTTTTGAAATTGATATAGAGAACCTTTTTCACAAGCACCGGAATGTACAGATGGAAACATGTAGGTTGTAGTGTCTGTCGGATCTGTGTAGGTCACATCCAGCAAGGTAAACTGACTGCACTGGTTATCATATGCATTCGGGGTGATGGAAAGCTTCTTTCCTGAGCTGACACTTAAGCTTGCATTTGTCTGAGGTGCAAAATTATTATGATTGCTGTCCCACTTATAACTCGTTGCTGTAATGTCTCTCTTTTGTTTCTTCGCCGTATCTCCATTGCTCACATTTGTCATTGCCGCAATATAGTCCCAGATTATTTCATCTACATCTGCGGTATTATTTACAACAAGCACCGGGAAGTCAACATTTTCGTCTATCGTTGTAGTTGCGTTTTCTTCGACTCTGTAAGTTGTAAGATACGCGTCGTTTGTTAGACTTAATAGTTTTGCAACACTGATTTTCGTGCTATCGTCTACATTCCAGTAGTAAGCTGAATCATGAGAGGCACTGCCCAGTTCGGTTAAAATTGCTTTGGCTGTTCCAGTTCCTGCCGCATTACCGGTCATAACTGTTCCATCTGCAAAAGGCACATCACTCTTCGGGTTGACATCTACCCATGGGCTGGCGGAAGAGGATGGTTTCGCTGTGGAGTCGGTTGGCTGGTAGCTCTTGGTGGCAGTGGCATCGGCGTAGATGATGGTAGCAGAACCTTTTTGAGTTCCAATGTCTTTCTGTGGTAAAACAGTACCGGAGGCAGAAACTGCTGTCAGATTGATTGCATCATTTGAACCACTTATTCCAATCCAGAATCCTACATCGGTTATAAGCTGAATCAACGCACCTGATAAATCTTCAACTTTTGGATTTGCAGCATATCCGACTTTGCACGACTCTGCAAGGATATTGTAGCCTTTCACACTATTACTATTAGACATATTATTTGTAGATCCTGTCAATAATCCTGCACATCTGGCATCATAAGTTCCATTGTATTTCTGATAATATTTAGTAACTGCTATGACCTGATTAAATTCTACATTCGATGCAAGTATATTCCCATCATTGTTTCCGACAAGACCACCAACATACCGCCCGAGAATATTCACCTTTTCTTCCTTACATGTTTGGAATGTTGCTGTATATCCACTACTCTGATAACCAATAAAACCGCCAATCCAGTTTCGCTTATCACTCTTTACATAGGTATCCTTTTCCGAACAACTCATGATCTGAACCTTGGCTTTTGACTGACCTACATAACCACCTGTGTATTGCTGTCCGTTAATTTTTTCTTTGAATTACAATCCATGGTTACCCCAAAAATAGCCAATGGATTATTATGATATCCAATTATGCCTCCTGTAGAAGCTTCGCTACTATCTATCGGATTGTTTACTTCAATCGAATGTAGGACACAGCTAGTCACAGTCACATTAATGTCAATATTAATATTTGTCACCTTTCTGTTGCCTGCAATCAAACCACCAATATCTCGAACATTATTTCCGGTAACCGTCACATTATTTGCATTCACATTTTCAATACTCACACTAGAAGAGTCACAAGCGCCGACAAGGCCTCCTGCTGCTGCTGTCTTATATTTATCTGAAATTGTAGTAACTTTAAGATTCTTGATATTAACATCCTCATTAGAATCTCTTGTGATTTCCAAAGTACCATATCCAACATTCCATCCAACTAATCCACCCGAACTGCCATCGTTCTGAACCCATTTTGATACATTTACATTCTCAATAGACCAGTTGCTAAAAGTTACATTTCTCTTAGAATTATTATATCCATCAATATACCCAATGGCTCCTCCTGTCATTGTGCCACCATATACATCAATGTTCTTCAGAGAAAACTTATAAAAAGTAACCGTACCTGTAGAATTGGCCGTTCTCGCAGCGAATCCACCAACACCTATTTTGTTATCTGATTCTTCCACAGAGCACAAATTTGAATTTGTTTTATTAAACAGACCGATCTTAACATTTCCTGATATTGCAAGATTGCTCACACTACACTCTTTTGTAAAATGAAAATCGACAAATACTCCTGCTCCCTGATTTCGCCATGAACCATCTGTATATTCGATTCTGTACTCATTTTGATTCATGTCTAATATAATCTTTGTGGCATTTTTTTCATTACCAGAAATGTTCTTTATCAGAAGATTCCGCCGATATACTTTTGGAATACTGCAATCTTTATTCCAAACAACCTTATTCTCCCCATAGCTACATCCAATTCCCCGGAATCCATTGCCATAAGCAGTCATATCAATGCTTTCTACGCTGAATGTAAGATTAACCGGGATATTCTTAACCGGGATATTCGTAGCTGTCTTTGTATCACTGCTCTTTCCTGCCAGCCTTGCTGCTGTGGTACCTGTTGTATAGTTCTTCACCAGATAAGAAACTCTGTTTTTTGCACCATCACTTCCTGCAGAACCTGCATTTCCACCCCAGTATTTTTCATCTGCAAGCCTTGTACCTGCATCTGTTCCTGCATCTGTTCCGACTCCTTCATACGTCGCAGTACGTGGTTTTCCATACTGATACGCATCAACCACCTCGTCGTCTACATCCATATAACTCCCTGTAGAATCCATCGCTCCTGCGCCACTGTTTACAATCGCGGACAGCAGCCACAGTCCCTGTGCCGACGCTACAGTAGCGTTTAATACGCCATTTTTCTCGGATACCGTCAGGTCACTTGTCCCTTCCTGTAAACTTGGAATGGTATAGTTTTTATCGGTATTATTTACAGTACATTTTTCTGCACATGCATAGCCATCTAATACACGGCCAACATAGGGGTTGCGATAGAAATAGTTACCGCCCTCAGTAGTTGTTTTACCATCGGGTGTACCATCCTCCTTTAACATCTTTACTGTTTTCTTTTCATCGGCCGCTTCCGCACATACCGCCGTAAAAGTATTGGTTGTGTTATCCATATTGCGGAAAACTACTCCACCGCCGGTTTTTTCATAGTCAGTATTTTCGGTTACGTGGGTTGCCCCACCAACCAGACCGACATATCCTCCGGCAGCTATTAACTTTTCATAGTTACCGCTAAATGATACTGTATTTTCATTATACTGTACGGACACATGATCAATAATGGTATCACCACCCATGCAATAACCGATAACTCCGCCAAAGAATGGATTTTCCTCTGTTCCCGGCAAATTTGCAGCCTGCATCTGAATCTTTGCATTTGAATAGTCCACCGTCAGATCTTTTACTACGCTTCCACGGCTGTAGGCAATCAGACCGCCGAAGCTGTTTTTGTTCCCGTTCGATCCTTTCATACTTACAGTGATGGAATTGCCGTTATCAGCTGAACCAACAATCACACCGCTGAATGGATTCTTCAGTGTACCAAGTCCGCTGAAGGTTTCTGCGGAAATCGTAATGTCTTTCTCGATTTTGTAATACGCATTTAACAGATAGCTGGTTGCTTTATCTGTATCTATTGTATCTGTTGCTCCATCCGCTTTCCATGCATTATTTTCCCATGTATAGGTAATATCCGTGCCTGTAGTAGTAGCAGAAATAGCATTCCCCTGCGTATGGTAGTTCTCAACTGTCTGTGTCTGACTGTCCAGAACTTTTGAATTAAATACTACCTGGAAGTTTGAAATACTGCCGGGTGCGTGATATAAGAAGCCAGTGAACTCAGCTGAAGTGCGTCTTCAATAATATACGGATCCCCATAGGTACCGCAGCCGTTCAGCAGACCAGTAGATTTCTGGTTGATATCCAGCTCATATGTACTTTCTTCAATATTCTGTGCTACCCTGACATAACGAAGAAAATTCGTGTCCTTATATCTTTCTCTCACATAAGCTTCATTCGCGTTTGCATCCTTCTCATCTGTGATATAGCTGTCCGCATCATAGTACTGATACTGCTTATCCGGATTTCGACCAGTTGTCTCTGTATTCGTCAGCTCCACACCATAAGTAACTTTATTATCGGTACTGTTAAAGTTATACGTACCGGAACCATCGGAAGAATACATAAAGTACTCCATAAGGATTGCCCTGGTAAATATCGTATGAGTTGTGTGATACTCTACCTGCGTGGTTCCATTATTCCACACAGAGGTAGATTTTTTCTGAATCTTCTTTTACACGTCCGTCCAGTGCAATATCGGAAAATGAAAGAGTCAGCTTGGATGCTGTCTTGTCACCGACGGAGCCGACCAGACTGGTTGCAGCATACGCAGTTTTTTTATTCTCACCTTCTCCTGTCATATATTTCTCACTGGTGGAGAGCTTATCTACGGTCAATTTTGCTGCTTTTGCAATTCGATTGATCAGAAGTGGCGCATAGGTGGTATCATTGCCTTTTTCCACTCCTGTCACTCTGATTCCATCCAATGTCACATTTTTCAGATTGATTCCAACAATGTTGCTGATCGGATTTCCGATGACACTTCCATAAATCAGTGCACCGGAATTATATTGTGTACCGTTGTCTGAACCGTCTGCATTTTCTTCACTTTTAAATTTTTCTTTTCCTACCACACCCGCAAAAGAAGTCTTATTTACCAGCACACCATGAGAAGTGTTATAGAGCAATCCGTGCTGCATCAGGTAATGCTGATGTTCTGCATCCGAGAACGATTTATTTGTTTCTTCTATCGTATTCATCGCATCGTAGGCAAAGGTCAGGTTTGTATCTGAACCAGTATTACTTTCCGAGCCAATATGTACCGGGGTAAGCGGTGTCACCGGATAATACGAATATCCATCCAGATTCAGGTTTCCGGATATGCTTGTCACAAAAGGATTATCTGGTGTACTGGTGATTTTTTCCCTGAACCACGTTCTGATATTTTCTGCAGCATACTGGGCTGCACTCCACAAAACTAAATCCGGTTCCGAAGTGATATTTTTAAGATTCGTTGTATACTTGTCTTTTCTGTAGCTGTCCAGGTTGTAGTAGTATCTTGTCTTTGTGTTTTTATAATTTTCTATCTGACCCGTGTATGTATTTGTCGTTGTACTGTCCTTATCAATCAAAGCTGCTTTTTCACTGCTGTCATGTACTGCAAGGGAAACCACTGCATTGCTGTTTCCGGCATCATCAAATCTGGTAATGCCAGCCAGTTCATCAAAGTACTCTGAATTGCCGATGTTCAGGGCAACTGCACCCTCGTTAATTTTATAAGCGGAATCCGCCGCACTTCCCCATGTGCCCACTTCCAGATAGAGGGCAGAGGTTGTCTTGGTCTGATCTGCATTCGTTTCTGTAAGCAGACCGGTTCCCACCAGCAGACCACTTGGATTCTCTTTCTCTGATTTTCCTGTAAAGGTATTTTTTTTTCTTATCTGTGTCTGTCGTAAATACGATGCTGTCCTTTGCGGTTGCATTCCAGTATCCGGTTGCCTGATAGACAAGTCCACCAAACTGGGCAGTGCATGCATTTAGCGTCGAGCCCGATATGGTCACTCCGGCATTCGCAGCAAACTTAACATTCGTATTCTTCCACTGGTAGCCCAGCAGACCGCCGCTGGTTATGTCTGATGATGTTGTGACCGTCTCACCCTTTACCGATAATTTAGAAACCGCTATCGTGCTGGGTTTTGCCGCATTATTCGAATCTTCCCCACGACTGACTGCGATCAGACCGCCGACATTGGCATTGGATTTCGATGCGGATGTGATGGAACCGCTTAAGGTCGTGTTACGCACAGTTACGCTACAGCCACCCATCACTTCCGCCGCAAGGCGCCGATTCTATGGGTTGTCGGTATTACGTTCATCCGCAAGGCTCGCAGTATTCCCCCATGTACAATCTGTAAAGGTTAACTTACTTCCTTCGCATCGAGCCAGAATCCTCCTTGCCAGCCAGAAGCTTCTTTGCATCTGTTGCTTCTTCTGTTACAGAACTCTTGGTATTTACTGTAACATGGTTGAATTCTGTCTTTCCACTTGCCAGGCCTATTGCCCCTGCGACAAATGCCGGATATTTGATGTCTTTTACTTCCTGATTTACCGCCTTCGGTATTTTGCAGATGACATTACCATTAATCGTAAGCTCGGAAATGGTTACATCCCCGGCAAATGGAATCAGTGCCAGACTGTAATGCGTATCTCGCTGGTCGCTTCGCTTTGCATAGAGCTGTCCGGCTGCAAGATCATTTCCAGAAATATCTTTGCCATATGTAGCTCCAATATCCAATGTAATCGTATGATTGCTGCCGTCCAGCGTTCCTTTGAACAGCTGTGCACTCTTACCTTTCTCTATATTATCCTTGCCGATGCCAATAATACCTGTATTGGTAAGATCCACATCTCCGGTCAGTTGCACTGTCTGTTTCTGGGTTCGATCCACCTCGCTCTCAAGCTTCAGTGCTTTCGTCTTTTCCGGATCGGTCTTGGAAACTCAAATGCCAGCGCATATGCCGCAAATTGATTTGCACCATTGATATCCGCCTTAGTTCCATTCTCTACAGAACTGTTTATCGTAACAGTATGAGCTACTTCATCAAAGGTAAAGACTCCATCTTCACCTTCAGACAGATTTCCCCCAAGTCGAATCACAGCCCCCCAGTTTCCAATATCTGAGCCGCCTCGTTCCGTACCGGAATAACGGGTCAGGCTCCAGCCTTTTCCGTCTGCATCAAGACTATTACCATTTCCAAGAGCATAGATCAGACCATTTTCATTGCATCCCACAATCTGTCCTACATGGTTATAAGCAGTTGTAATCTTCTGATTCTCTAAATTTGTCTCTCCGTGAAGGCGCAGTACCCCCCTTTACCAGATGACCAATCAGACCGCCATGACCTTCCACCTGATCTGCTTCGTTTGCAAGATCATTATCATCTGCTGTAGTTATTGTCACATTTCCCACATTGAGGAAACCGTCATTCAGCTTTCCCACCAGACCGCCAACACTTGTGGTATTACTGTTTTTCATATCTGCTGTGGAAGCAGACACATTTTCGATTTCCACATAACTGCTGCCGGATACAGCACCGATCACTCCACCATACGTGGTACTTGCTTTACTTCCACCTGTGGAACTGCCCTGATATCTGAATCAGCAGCGTTGGAAGTTCCTTTTATGGCCAGTGTATTTTTCATAACGACTGCACTATTTTCATCTGTACTAGCTACAGTATCATAAGCTCCGATCAGTCCGCCCAGATTTGTCACTTCGCTCTCACGGGTCACGTTTGTCGTGATGGCACCTGTCGTCTTTCCTAAGACAGCCACAGTAGTGGAACTTATACTGGTGTTTTTCAGCACGCCAAATAATCCGCCGACATCCTTGCCGCCGGAAACATCAATGCTGTGAAACTCATATTCAGAAAGATCGTAGCTGATTAAATTGCCAGTACCGTTATCTATGCCGCCTTTCGTAACCGAATACGCTCCGATCAGTCCGCCTGCTGCTTTTTCACTGCCTGCCTTTAACGTAAGGGTATCCGCAAACACAAACTTTCCGGCAGCCGCTCCGTTTTCTCCATTTTCTGTCTGAACGCTGATCTTTCCATCTGTCACGCTTCCGGCCAGTCCTCCGGCATTTCCGAACGCAGAACTTACCTGCGCTGCAGAAGTTCCGGCAATCGTTAATTGACTGTCTGCTTTCATCCGGCCGACAAATCCACCCGCATCTGCTTCTGATGCGGTTGCTTCGACACTAACCGTCTTCTTAGTATTATTCTTAAAAGTCGCAGTCAGGGATGCGCCCGGTTCCATTGTATTACAGAATAAACCTGTATGACTCTCTCCGCTGACTTTCAATGAGTTTGAGAAATTATTTGTAAAAGTTATCTCTGCACTGCTGCCTTCTTCCATCGTGCCAATCAAACCGCCGATTGCTGCTTCTTGTATCCTATCAGAATTCAAATTGCTAAGTACAACCGTTGAAGTTAATTTTTTACGATCTTCACTATATTTCAGTTTTTTCTGCCAAAAAGTGGTTTCGTGGTGGTGGAAAAAGTCCCTGAAATGCTAAAGGAAATCGGATCCAGATCTGCTTTCGTTGAAAGCGCATGAAACAGTGCTTTCGTCGTGGTTATTGAGAAATTTTCTGCTACTGTTTTTTTATCAAATTCAAATTTTCCTTCATACGGATCGGCATCATCACCCAGTCCCAGAAAGCTATAAGTCTGCCCTTTAATCTCTGCCGTTCCCGTAAGATCCCATCCTGAAGTTGTAACCAGGTTTATTGTATACTTTTTTATATTCGGAAGGCTTCACATTGGATAACAGGATTAATCCGATTCCATCTGTTACCGTTATTGTCACGGTATTTGCATCAACTTTTTAATTTGTCTTTTGCAGCTTCATCATCTTGAGCAAGTTGAGCCGCTTTCTCAAGTGTCAGCGTCGGAGTCTGATTTCCCGCATCCGCCGCTACGGATGCGGCATCTGCCTGGTTTTCCGCACCGCTGCCGTCCTGCCGGTTCTGGCCTCGTTTTCTGCAGACGTGGACTCTGGTTTCTGCTCTGCACTTTCTGACGCTGCTGTGTCGTCTATCTGGCTGCTGCTCTCTGCGGAATCTGTGCTGTCCTGCTGTGTTTCCTTTCTACTGATCCTGTTTTTCTGTCTCGCTGCCTTGTTCCGCAGATTCTGTCTCTTCTGTCTCGCTGTCTTTTTCTGCAGACCCTGTCTCTTCTGTCTCGCCGTCCTTTTCTGATGGTTCCGCGCTGTCTGTCCAGGTTTTTGTCCCGCTCGGCTCTGTACTTTCCGTCTGTCCTCCGGTTCCGCCATCTTCCCCTGCATCCACAGAGCCTGTCCCGGTATCCAGAATGGATTCGCCCGCTGCTTCTTCCGATATGGTCTGCGTTCCCGTGCCTTCTCCTGCCCCTGCCAGTGCCGATGCCGGTGTCGTCAGTACCATGCAGACTGCCATTCCGGCCGCTACCATACGCTTCATCCAGTTTATCTTTTTACGTACTCTCATTTTCATCAATCCTATCCTGCCTGTAAAAATAGTAGGAGACCTTATAATCCACTCATTTTTCTAACTCACTCTGCCCCTTCTGCTTTCTTTTCCTGGTATGAAACAGTAACAAGACTTCCAAAAGAAATCCAGTTATTATCTTTCTCCTCTAACGGTTTGTCCGGGTTTCTGTAAAACTGGAACTGGATCGCGGTTGTCGAAGCGTCCACATCAAATACATACGAATGCTTTCCCTGCTCCGGGACTGTGGTATTCTTCCCGCCTATTACAGTCCAGCTGCTCAGCTGCAGCTTATCATCCCAGGTGACCGCCACCTTTCCTTCTCCATTTCCTGATATTTCATAATTGAATGCATCGTAATCCAATGGGCTCTTGTTAATTGTTGAATCAAGGAATTTTCCTGTCCAGTTTTTTGTCACTTTGTAATCTGCAAACGAAAGAATTGCTGCCAGTTTCTGTGAATTGACCGCGTCTGCCGAACTGGAATCCGGTTCCGCCGTTATCTGGATTTTGATCTTGTCTTTCAACGCTTTTGGAATCCGGAAGGAATAACTATTTTTTTCTGCTTTTCCCGCTGCCAGTTTCTGGTCTTTCAGGGTACATGTTCCATTCGTATCAAAACTATTCCCGCTCATCGTGATTTCTTTAATTCCATCCGGAAGGTTTTCTCCGCCGTCTGTGGCAGTCAGGACTGCACTGACTGTGTAGGTAATGTTCTTCGGGTTATAAAGAGTCTCATCGCCCCCACACATAATTGCACACGATTACCATAATGGTATAGTAATTGTCGCTTTCTACGAGTGAAATCCGTTTTACCGGAGGATTTTCATCCGTCAGTCTTATCAGTGACAGATAATTCGAACCAAACATTGTATCGCTCTGTGTTCCTGTTGACACGACACGCTTTACGCTCTGAAAATTAGTGTACGCCGCGAAGCTTCCGCCCACGACAAGGATCAGCACTCCCAGAACAAAAATCGCTCCGGCAGGACTACCACACCGGATCCGTTTTCCTGTTTTTTTTCTTCATTTTAATCTCCACTCTTTTGTGCCATCTATGTTCTCTATTTTACCCATCGTTTTTCAAAAATGCAAGCATTCCTTGTATTCTGCAACAATTTGTTACCACGCTCGTTACTGCTCGGAAGTTTGACAGTTAAATATAAATTCAATAAAAAAGTACAGAACAAATCGAATATCCGTTCTGTACTTTATATGTTTTCTATCTTATTTGTTCAAAAAATTATACTTTACTTACCTTTCATCTCACCGTAAAGCTGAAAGAATGGTTCTTTTAACTTTTTCTGTGCATCCACGGGTCGAGTAGACGCACCCCTTACGGTCGTACGCCCCTCGCAGAATCCGGACTTGCGGCTTTCCCGCATCCGGCTCTTTGCGAAACGAATCGTTCACATTTTTCAATCGTATACACTGACATATATTTTTGCTCTTACTAACGGGTAACTGTTATCAATCATATTCAGAAACTCTACCCAGTTGTAGCTTTTCTTCTGGCTTCTTCTGTTCAGCCAGTAGAAAAGGCTTTTCATAACATTATAACGAAATGCTGGAGTTATCACCTCTTTAAACCACCACACCAGTACATAGTGCATATAGATACACGAGATGACCGGTGAACAGACAGAACCCTGTCCGCTTCCTTCCTCTGTTGCTTCGAACTGGTAGTCGTTCATAATCCCTGCTTTCAGCATACGCCTGACAAGCCGGGTGATATTAGGGTCTTTAATCTTTGATTCTATGAAGCGGATAATCCATTCATGGTCGAGATGTTGGAAAAATCCTTTGACATCCGCATCTAACACATAACTGGTCGGCTTTCTTTCCAGCATCGTGTTCAGTTTACGGATTGCCCTATGACATCCTCTGTTAGGTCTGAATCCCATCATTTCGTCATAAAACAATGGTTCAAATACCGCTTCCAGTATCCTGCGCAGTGCTTCCGGCACCAGTTATCTTCATAACAATAGATACTGAGAGGGCGCGTCTTTCCATTATCCTTTGGTATCTCTACCAGTCTTGCCGGTTTGGATTTGTAGGATTTCTTCTTTAAACGTTCTACCAGATTTTCTATGTTCTCATCCAGGTTTCTACTATATTCCTCTTTTGTAACTCCGTCGATTCCTACAGCTTTCTCCCCATCCATTTGAAGATGACAACTCTGAAGCATCTCTTTGTTAATGAGATGTCCCAGTGACGTAAAGACCATGTCTGGATTCTCTTTTGATAATTGTGATATTCTCGCCAATTTCGTTTCCATTAGTTCTCCTATCTCTGTGTATAGCTAATGTTTCCTCTTTGATATAGTTTCGCAGGCCAAAACTGCGAGGAACAGTTCTATCTCGACTTCCCTCCGGCATTTATTTTGTTCATGCCTTCATCAGTACTTTTCGGGCCTCCGACTACCTGCATTTCTTTTGCCTTCCTTCCAGACCACAAAGTCGGCGCTCTGATTTATGGGATTTCGGTGCTCTATAGCTATCCCCATTACCTTTCTGTCTACGCTTAGCATATGCCGTTACCGTCATACACCCAAGACTCGCTTCAAATGCTGTGGCTAGCAACTTATTTGACAGGATTTCCACCTACCGGATTATATGCCCTTAACTGGGCGCACGGTCAGACCCCATAAAGAAAATATATTTGGCACCGAACTGGCGCACACCCCCGTTTCTTTCATTATATCAGAAACGGGGGTGATTTGTGGTTTTTTGACAGGCTGAGGAAGGCTCCGGTGCCAAAAGCGCCGGAGCCTTCCTTGAGTCTTACTTTGCAAGTACAACGGAAATTTTGA
>ENA-OQJT01000344-OQJT01000344.1-human-gut-metagenome-genome-assembly--contig:-NODE-344-length-11805-cov-0.828652_pt1 | contig 11805 bp, 13 predicted proteins | sample MGYA00242612_ERZ504779 | MGnify/ENA primary metagenome ERZ504779 (study PRJEB26092, sample SAMD00036366) | human gut metagenome | host: Homo sapiens | study: EMG produced TPA metagenomics assembly of...
CCTTGGCAGTCTCAGGATCCGGAATCGGAACTGCTGAAAGCAGCGACTGTGTGTACGGATGGATTGGATTGTCCATCAGCTCATCTGCATCTGCAAGCTCCATCATATGGCCCAAGTACATAACAGCTATTCTGTCAGAGATATGCTGCACTACAAGCAGATCATGCGCTATAAACAGGTATGATAACCCTCTCTCCTTCTGCAGATCCTCAAACATGTTGACTACCTGGGCCTGAATTGAAACATCAAGTGCCGATACCGGCTCATCACATACGATAAACTTCGGATCTACTGCAAGCGCTCTTGCTATTCCGATACGCTGTCTCTGTCCACCCGAAAACTCATGTGCATAACGTGTGGCATGGTCTGCGTTTAGTCCAACTGTCTCCATGAGATCCATAATCATCTCATGGCGCTCTTTCTTGCTATTGTAGAGCTTGTGCACATCGAGAGGCTCTCCGATGATATCCTCAACCGTCATACGAGGGTTGAGTGATGAATACGGATCCTGGAATACCATCTGCATCTGCTTACGGTAAGGATGCATATTCACATCTATCTTCTTCTCACTGTCAAACAATACATTGCCGTCGAACTCAATGCGTCCTGCTGTAGGCTGGTACAGACGTAAAAGAGTACGTCCTACGGTTGTCTTTCCACAGCCTGACTCGCCAACAAGTCCAAGCGTCTCACCCGGCTTTATGGCAAATGACACATCATCGACTGCCTTTAATTCCATCTTTTTAAATCCGTCATGAACAGGGAAATACTGCTTCAAATGGTCTACCTTGAGCAGGTACTCGTTGTTATTTGTCTCATTACTCATTTGATTTTCCCTCCTCCATCATATTCTTAATATTCATCCAGCATGATGCGAGATGATCCTCTCCAACCCAGATTTCCTCCGGCTTTTCGGTGAGACATATCTTCATAGCGGCATCACAGCGAGGGCAGAATGCACAACCATCTGGCATGTTGAGCATATTTGATTGGTGTGCCTCCGATAGGAACAAGCCTGGTTTTTGAATTGGTCTTTGTAGGGATTGAACGAAGCAGTCCCTTTGTGTACTCATGCGCCGGGCTGTAGAATATGGCATCTGCTGTTCCTCTCTCACACACACGGCCGCCGTACATAACTATGATCTCATCACACATTGAAGCAATGACACCCAGATCATGTGTAACCATGATGATGGCCATGCCGAGCTTTTCCTGCAATGACTGCATAAGCTCAAGAATCTGTGCCTGGATAGTCACATCAAGAGCTGTTGTCGGCTCATCTGCGATAAGGATATCCGGCTCACAGGCTAATGCCATAGCTATCATGACACGCTGTCTCATACCACCTGAAAGCTCATGAGGATACTGATTTACTCTCTTCTCAGGCTCATTTACTCCTACAAGTGTGAGCATCTCTATAGCACGCTCTTTTGCTTCCTTCTTTGTACGGTCTGTGTGAAGAAGCACTGCCTCCTCAAGCTGGTAGCCTACCGTAAATACCGGATTAAGCGATGTCATAGGATCCTGGAAAATGATTGAACAGCATTTTCCTCTGAAATCTGCCATTTTCTTTTTGTTCCATTTGGTGATATCCTCACCCTTATATTTTACTGAGCCGCCTGTGATGGCACCATTCTCAGCAAGAATCTGCATGATTGAATATGCTGTAACTGACTTTCCTGAGCCTGACTCTCCTACGATTCCAAGAGTCTTTCCCGGCTCAAGCTTAAAGCTGACACCGTTTACAGCTGATACGTCTCCGTTATCGGTCTTGAAGGTAGTGTGCAGATCAGATACTTCAAGAACAAACTTATTATCTTCCATCTTACTCACTCCTTACTATTTCGATAATTTAGGGTCAAATGCATCTCTTAAGCCGTCGCCGATAAGATTCAATGTAAGAACAATGATACAAATCGTGAGCGCCGGAAAAAATAAGACGCAATGGGTAGCTCTGGAGTCCGCCACGCGCTGTATTTGCCAACGAACCAAGTGAAGGCATAGGAGCCGAAACACCAAGTCCGATAAATGACAGATAACTCTCAGTAAAGATGGCTGATGGTATCTGAAGCGCTGTAGTAATGATGATTACTGACAGACAGTTCGGTAAAATGTGTTTTCTGATAGTGCGGGCTGATGATGTTCCGATACACTTTGCTGCGAGAATGTACTCATTCTGCTTGATGGTAAGAATCTGACCTCTTATAAGTCTTGCCATTCCTACCCAGTAAAGCAATCCAAACACTATGAAAAGTGCAATCATGTTGACACCGAGCTTTGAAAGCACTGTACCCTTTATTACAGGTGTCAGCACCTCATTTAATACAACTGCGAGTAAAATGATGAGCAGCATATCCGGCAATGAATAAAATGATATCTACTATTCTCATCATAACCATATCTACCTTGCCACCGCAGAAGCCTGATACGGAACCGTAAATGATACCGATTATAAGCACAAGCAGTGATGCAAACACACCGACTCCCAGCGAAACACGAGCTCCGTAAACAACACGGATAAAATAGTCTCTTCCGAGCTCATCTGTGCCAAAAATGTGCGGGAACAGCTTCTCACCTGCATCAATCTGTGCCTGCTCAGCATCGCTGTACTGGAAAGGTCCTAAGTTCTGTGCACCCTTAACGATATCTGCATAGCCGTAAGGCACAATCTTTGGTGCCAGAAGAATAACCAAAATAAGTAAAACCAAAACTATAATAGAACCCATAGCCAGTGGATTTTTACGGAGTCTCTTAAGACCATCCTTAAAGAAGGTAGTTGACTCACCCATAACCTCCTGCTGGCGTTTCTCTTCATCTGATGCCTTGGCAAAATCCTTCATATCGAACTTGCTAAGGTCAATCTGTGTGGAGAAAGGAGCTCTCTTCATATTATCTTTCATCTTTATCTCTCCTTAATCAAGCTTAATACGTGGATCAATCACTTTGTATACAATATCTGTAATGAGGTTCGCGCCTACCATGATGACAGCAAGGAAAAGTGTTGTGGCCATAATCATTGTGTAATCACGGTTTGTGATACAGCTTACGAACTTGGAACCGAGTCCTCCGATATTGAAAATACTCTCAATAACCATTGAACCTGTGAGGATACCACCAATCATAGGTCCCACATATGTGATGACCGGAATGAGCGCATTACGAAGCGCATGTACAAATATAATCTTGTACTGATGTACACCCTTGGCCTTTGCCGTACGGATGTAATCCTGTCCGAGTGCATCAAGCATTGAAGTCTTTGTAAGTCTTGTAATATATGCCATCGGTGAAAGTGACAGTGACAGCACCGGAAGTAATACCATGTTGCTTCCTGAGCTGAAGGCCTGCACCACACCAAGCTTTATACAGAAGAAATAAAGTAATAACGTAGCGATGACAAATGACGGCATCGACGTAATCAGTGTGACGAAGAATACTATAACTCGATCCGGCCACCTGTTTCGCATAAGCGCTGCTATCGAACCGAGCACCACTCCGAATACTATCGCAGTGAGCGCCGCTAAAAGTCCAAGCTTCGCTGAAATCGGGAAGCTCTCCCCGATGATATCTGAGATCGGACGGTCTGTCTTAAGACTAACACCGAAATCTCCGTGCAGCACGCCTGCCATGTAGTTCTTGTACTGGACTATAAGTGGCTGATCCAGTCCGTAGCGTGCCTCAAGCTCTTTCATTACCGCCGGACTCTTTGCCTTCTCCGAATTGAATGGACCACCCGGAATTGCATTCATGGCAAAGAATGTAATAAGACTGATAATGAAGATTGTAAAAATCGCGAGAATAACTCTCTTTACAATGTACTTACCCATATTTTTCTCTCCCTCTTGGATTTGTATCGATAATGCATTATTTTTATTTTTAAAGCATTATCACTGCACCACGTCAAAGTATTTTGTCTAATACGCAAAAAAGTGCGAATGACCTCATTGTCATTACACACTCCCTAATCTTGCTGTCTGATACAACTGTCGTTCTGACGCGAACAATTCCTTTTTATTATACACAGAAATCATACTTTGTCAATTGGATATATTTTCCTATATAATTTTCATTTCTGCATAAAAATTAGTCATTTTTTATAATACTCATTAATAAGGGTAATTTATGCAGTGTATAAGCATTATTTATACATTTTTATTCATTTTTATTTTTGCATTAAAATATTAATTTTCAGTGCATGATTGCTTTGAATTGTTAAGTACCGGCGTTATTCTGGCATTAAATGGGTATTTGGTGTATAATTACTTATCATTATATATCAAGGAGCCACCTATGCTTACATACGACGATGCACTCAATCTCAACTACTATAAAAAAACAACCTTTACCGGCTGGATGAACGGCATGCGCTTTCTCATAAAGCGTGAGGAGCCAGTCATAAAGGAAGCCACCGAGGATACTCCCGAGGAAAAGGGTGAGCCAATCTTTCATGCATGGATATGGCCGGGGCCGTATATTTTTGACCTGACTGACGACAGCAAAAAAACGGACAATACCTTTCCATTTACAGATGACGGTAAAAAACAGTGTGTAGACTGGATTAATGAGGTCATCAGTGCGCACTCAAACGAATATCCGAAAAATAAAACAGATGGAGAAAACCTCTAAAAAACTCTTGACTTCTCACCAAAAATATTGTAGTATACGTTTTGTGCAAAACACAAGGGCTTGTAGCTCAGCCGGTTAGAGCGCACGCCTGATAAGCGTGAGGTCGGAAGTTCGAGTCTTCTCAAGCCCATCCTTGTAATAAGCGTATTATGAAAGCCACGGATTGCTCCGTGGCTTTTGTTTTATGTGTATCTACACCTGCACAATGCGTCCGTGTCTGCCTAATTCCTTTAAAAAATCCCGCATTTATTCCATCATACTTTTTGGCACTGCACTCAGAAACCATGAGCTGCTGCTTATATTTGTAATCATCCCACTCGAGAATTGCTGTGACGTAGGGCTGTTCCTCCATTACACGCACAGTCGTATTTTTCTTTGAAAACACAGGGTATTTTCCGGTGTATCCCTTTTGAATCAGCTCCTTTTCAAGCGCTTTACGCTTTTCTTTTATGCGTTCATTTATCTGTTTTCCGTAATTTCTCTCCGGATAATCCTTTGATGCCTTTATCACAAGCTTATAAATATACTGATAAAGCGGTACTCTTTTTGCATCGGCTAAATGTCTGCTCAAAAGCTTTTCCGTTTTCTCACATGGATTTGCCCTGTAGCGTGCAATTAGCTTAAGATAATCAGTGTCCGAAACCTCCCTGCAAAGCTCCTCCATAATGTCTATTCCCTCTACACGCGCCGGAAAATGATACTCCATCAAATCGCCGGGTACCGGTGTCCATCTGCGAAACGGTGCAAAGTAAATAAGGCTCTGGATAAAGCATTCTGTCTCGTTGCAGTATTCCTTTCCCATGTACATATACTTGTCCGCGATTGTTCCTACCATATATACAAGCATGCGCCACTGCTCCTGTCCCTTTACCCAGAAATGTCCTATTTCATGGTATTTAAAGCATGCCTCATGCACATGCAAATTATCAAACCAGAGTGTGACCACATTGTCCTGCTGGTGCAGAATGAGTCCGTAGCCTTTTTCACTTCCTAAAACCAACGATGCCGAAATGATTTCTTCCTCGCTATGATAATCGCCCTTTAACACTGCATTTTCCACAGTCAGATAGCATTCCACCGCATCATTCATGATATATGGGATTATATATTTGTCGTCACTTCTGCATATATCAAATGAACCGTAATCAAAGAGCTCTGCGAGCATGTAAAATGCGCGTGGCATATCTTCTTTTAAGCCGGGAAGTGCTTTTACTAAATCCTTGTAAGCCTGCATTGTGGTATCCTTTCGTATAGGAAAAATGATAAAAAAATAAGAATTTCAGAAGTAATAAAAACCTCTGAAACCCTTGTAAACAGTACGGGCAACAGGACTTGAACCTGCACGGTCTCCCACTAGAACCTAAATCTAGCGCGTCTGCCAATTCCGCCATGCCCGCATATATATGCCGCGTACAGTAGCGCATCTGCCTACAATTGAACGTTAGCAGTTCAATTGTCAAGAATTCCGCCATGCCCGCAAACACTTTGACAGTATATCATTTTGTTTCATGTGTGTCAATATTATTTATCACATTACAAAAGTGAACTATTCACATTCAAACTGTATTTCCACAACAAACCGCTTCCCCTCAAGCCTTGCTTCAATACTCCCGCCCATTCTCTCCACAAGCTCCTTTGCAATCGAAAGACCAAGCCCGCTCGATGATATGCTCCTAGCCTCATCGGCTTTGTAAAAAACGCTCAAACACCTTGTCCACGTCTATATCATCAGGATTTTTTACATCATTTGAAACCAAAATATGGACAATCCTATTTTTTGAAGTACGCTCGTCATCTGAAGCCCTGCAATTGCACGAATCCTGTTGCTTCATCTGTATGCAGATGCTCTTCTGCCCATGCACCAGCGCATTTTTTATTACATTCTGAAACACCCGCCTGAGCGCCTGCACATTTGCAGTGATAAATATCGTATCCTCACATATATCAAGTGACGGCTCAATGCCCTGCTTTTTCCACTCCTCATAATACGAAAACACTGTCTGCTTTAAAAGTCTGCTGACACAGCAATTAGACAGCTCTAGCTTGAAGCTGTCATTTTTAAGCTTTGTGAACATGAAAAGCTCCTCGAGCATATCCTTGAGGCTTGTGATGCGCTCCTGGATGATATCTATATAATGCTCCTGCGCGCTCTTGTCAGTCTCATCCCTAAGCAGCTGAAAATAGCCGTCCAGCGAGGTAAGCGGAGTGCGGATATCGTGCGACAGGTTTGTGTACGTGTCAGATATCATCTGCTCCTTTTTCGCTGCTGCCTCACGCTGCCTGTGCCATTGCTCTAAAAATCTGTTTATACGCTCCTTAAGCCTTCCGATATCAGCCATGTTGGTATCGGTTAAAGGAGCATATTTGTATCCTTTTCGCATAAAAAATCAAGCTGTTCATTAATGTCACGAAGCTGTGCCCTTATTTTTACGAGCACAGCTATTAAGACAGCTACCGAAACTGCAAGTATTACAGTCAGTATTTTCCAAATCATGTTTTATTCCTCATTCAAAACACATTATATATCCCTGCGTTTAAACACACCGTACACTGCAATCAGTGACACCACTGCCCACACAGCGGCTACCGCAAATGCACCACCTACGGTCTTTACAGATGCACTCAGATCAAGCTCAGAAATCTGATTAACAATAAGGTAATCATTTATATCAAAGTTCTTTGCTCCGATTTTTTCAATAAGTATATTGATTCCACTAAAAATCAGTGTAAAGATACCTGTACACATGCACACAGCGATAATCATGCTGATTACATTGTTTTTTATAATGATTGCCATTGCCATGACAAAATATACAAATAAAAGTGTGACCACATACTGGCTGCCAAGCATCTTAAATAAGTCTGCTGCATCTCCGAATTCTGCTCCATGTAAAAACAAGTGGAGTCGCAATACACTGTACAATCACATCAAGTGCCATAGCCACAAGTGTAAATACCGAAAGCGCTATCATCTTTGAAAACAGCAGCACTCCACGGCACTTCACCTGTCCGCCTACGCTTTTTATATAGCCGCTGTTTAGGTCTGCTGTTGAGAAGAGCACCGTAAATATTGCAAGTAAAAGTGCCAGGTCAAGACCTGCTATATCGCTTTCAACCATATCGGCTATGGTCGGCACCTCATCTGACATGTCGGATTCATCCATTTCAAGCCCGACTGTTGCCGTTGGTCCATTTGACGATTCCGCTGATGCTGTATCGTATTCATCTGCTATCTCACTGTCTGACTCACTTACCATAGTGACATCATCAGTTGTTTCCACGATGCTCTCTGTCGCCATGCTTCTGACAAGAGCTGTCATACCGCTCATAGCTATTGCGAGTGCCATAGCTATTACAAGTATAACATAAGCTGACTTTTGTATGTATCAGTCTGTAAATATCCATTCTTACCGCATTAAACATTTGTCGCACCTCCTGTGATACTAAGGAAATATGTCTCAAGCTCCATTCCTGTGACCGCCAGCTGTGCCACCGAAACTCCTGCTGTGACCAGCGCTGTATTTAAGGCGGCGCTATAATTCAGGCGCTCATAGACATCTATATGATTTTTGTCCACTATCATGTAGTGCACAAAGCCCATCTTATCGAGCACAGGCACTGCTTTATTTGGATTGTCCACTGTCAGTGTAATCTTCTCACTGCACTTGGAAAGCAGCTCCTCCCTGGTAATTTCCTGAAGCAGGGCTCCATTATTTATAATGCCGTAATCTGTGGCAAGCTTTGAAAGCTCCTCCAATATATGGCTTGAAATAAACACAGTCATATCCTGCTGTGCACACAGATTCTGAATCGTATCACGCACCTCTGCAATTCCCTGTGGATCAAGTCCGTTGATAGGCTCATCAAGCACTAAAAGGTCAGGCTCTCCAACCAGCGCCATGCCGATTCCAAGCCTCTGCTTCATACCAAGTGAAAAAATTCTTTGTCTTTTTCTTTCCCACATTTAACAGACCTACCTTATCAAGTATGCCCTCTGCATAGCCCTTTTTACTGATGCCGAAGAGACGGCACTTCATCTCGATATTTTCCTTCGCCGTCATGTTTGGATATACACCCGGTGCCTCAATCAGGCAGCCCACTCTTGAGCGTACCTTTGACAAATCCTTTCCAGCGTATCCAAACATGGATATTTCTCCGCTTGTCGGCTTTGCCAGACCGCCGATCATTCTCATACAGGTAGTCTTGCCGGCACCGTTTCTGCCGATAAATCCATAGATTGCACCCTTTTTTATGTGGATATCCACATTGTCAACTGCCTTCTGGTGCCCATACTGCTTGGTCAGTGCCTTTGTCTGCAATAATATTTCACTCACAATCAAATCTCCTTTTCTTTTATTCCTTAGCAACCCTTTAATCATAATATAAATGTAAAATCCTAATACATCGCTAACAAAAAGTAAAAAAAGAGTAAAGCTTGTTTACCTTTACTCTTTCATTTTGTAACCGATGCCCCACACTGTCTCTATGTACTCGTCATCGGTCAGCTTTTTTATCTTCTTTCTGATATTGCTGATGTGCACATCAAGAGTCTTTGTCTCGCCAATATACGGCTCATCCCAGGCATATTCAAATATGTCCTCCTTGGCAAACACCTGTCTGGGATGCGCCATGAGAAGCTCGAGTATGGCAAACTCCTGCTTTGTGATGCCGTCAACAGCATCATCAGCTACATAAAGCTGTCTTGAAATCCGATCGAGCACAAGCTGTCTGTGCTCTATTTTAGCAGGACCCGCTATGTATGTATTTGCAGTATCTCCCTGTCCGGTATCATTTTCTGCTTTTGTCTGATTTTCCCCTGCCTGGCCCGACTTTGAAGGCACATCTGCCACCGCATGACGCAGCTGCACAGCCACTCTGGCAACGACCTCCTTTATCTCAAACGGCTTTGTGATGTAATCATCAGCGCCTGCCACGAGCAGATTGATTTTCTCATCCAGTTCATCCTTTGCCGTAAGGATTATCACCGGAAGTGACGCATCCATCTGCCGTATCCGTGCCAGAAGCTCCTCCCCTGAAAGCCCCGGAAGCATCAGATCCAATAGCACAAGCGCATAGGCTTCCATGTCCAGCCTAAGCAAAAGCTCTCCCTCTGTGCCTGACCATGCCTGTCTTGTCCTATATCCGGCTTTTGAAAGCGCTGTCGCAAGCAGATCATTAATGTCCTTGTCATCCTCTATTATGAGTATCTCCCCGGATTTGTTGTCTGTCATAATATTCCCTTTCTCTATCTGTTGTACCACTTCTATAATAACACCTCTATACTGACAAAATCATGCCGGACGTATTTATCTCACTATGCGTCCTATTCATTTGAATCCGCTATTCGGTTGTTTTTGCAAACTTTAGTTTAGTGCCAATACACGCCAAAAAACAACAGTAACTTTTTATATTCTAGAAATATCCCTCGACTCCCTGCACCAGTCCGTCTGCCAGATTTTCAAGTGTGGCATCGCTGTGGTCAGAGCATGCGTTGCCAAGCTCTACATCCACTGACGGCACCGTGCTGTATGAGGTCTGTGTCAGGTCTATCGCCATTGAGCCATTACCGTTTATCTTTGCTCCATGAGCGCGCAGTCCTTCTATCAGGCTTGCCCCAAGTGCATCATGCTGCTGCCAGTGTGATGCAACTGGCTCCATTCCCTTTATGCCTCCCGGCACTGATATGTAAAAGCAGCCCTTATCGTAGCTTAGTCCGTCGCCATCCCAGTGCAGAGCGATATGACAATCCGCCGCATTATTGCAGATGACAGTACGTGCCACATTGTCAAGCTGCACATCGCTTCCGTCTCTTACCATAAGCACATCATAGCCTGCCGCAAGCAGCTTGTCCTTTAATATCTGCGCCATACGGAGTGTGACAGAGCTCTCCGGTGTACCGTCATTAAAGGACATACCACCTGAAACTGCTACTGCTTTTGTTGCGCCTGCGCCTGTTGTACCGCCTGTGGTCTTTGCCGAGCCGTCCGGATGACAAAGTGTCTTCACCGAAGTTCCTCCGCTTGTACCGTGTCCAGCATTGACACCTACTACTATGTTTTTGCGGTTTGCTGTAGCCTTGTACATGACCGCGCAGCCTGAATTTATCGCTGAATGGTCTGCATACTGCCATGAAGGATTTAGTGACACTGATTCTCCATTCTCATAGGATGCTCTTTCTACATACTGATAAGAGGAATTATTATCACCTGAATTGTTCTGCTCCTCGTCCGGCTGTTCGGCAGTCTGTTCTTCCTGCTGCGCTTCTGTCTGCTGTGTTTCTTTTGCGGCCTCTGTTACCACCTCTGTCACGGCTTCCGTTTCCGTAGGCATCTCGACCTTCTCTGCAGCCTGTGTCTCTGTTGCAGGCTCTGTTGGTGTATCCTGTGCTTTTTTGCCGCATGATGCGAGGGTAAATATCATCATGCCTGTAAGTAATATTGCTGTAAATCGTTTCATTTATTAAAACTCCATTTTCTTTTTACTACATTATAGACAACCCCATGATATTGTTCAAGTATTAGGCAACATTACTTTCATTTTAGGGGCCAGTTTTAAATAGTCAATAGAAATTGTAATTCCTCTAAAAATCAGTTATACTATATGTGAATGTATCGAACATATTTTAACCGGGGAGGCTCACATGGAAATATTAAAACTGCCTGTTGGAATCGAAAATTTTGAAGATATACGAAGGTCTGGATTTTATTATATAGACAAAACTATGCTTATCGAGCAGACTTTAAACAATTGGAGTAAAGTAACGCTGTTCACCCGTCCAAGGCGCTTTGGAAAGACTCTTGGCATGAGCATGCTGCGCTCATTTTTCGAGATTGGCACTGACAAATCACTGTTTGACGGATTATATATTTCACAAGATAAATCTCTTTGTGATGAGCATATGGGCAAATATCCTGTGATATTTATTTCACTTAAGGATGTCGAGGGTTTATCATATGATGAGGCATTTCAGGTATTCTCCAGAATTATAGGAAATGAAATCAGCAAATTCTCCTTTTTGGCAGAAAGTAATAAATTGACAGTTTTGGAAAAAGAACAGTTCAAAGGATTACTTCATATAGAAAAGGGAAAGTTTATTTTTGACAAGGATACATTTACCGCTTCATTAAAGCTTCTTCCCAGCTTTTATATAAGCATTACGGCCAAAAGGTAGTCATCCTGATA
>ENA-OQJT01000345-OQJT01000345.1-human-gut-metagenome-genome-assembly--contig:-NODE-345-length-11795-cov-1.046195_pt1 | contig 11795 bp, 14 predicted proteins | sample MGYA00242612_ERZ504779 | MGnify/ENA primary metagenome ERZ504779 (study PRJEB26092, sample SAMD00036366) | human gut metagenome | host: Homo sapiens | study: EMG produced TPA metagenomics assembly of...
AAAAAGCGGATGCCGATATCCCCGTTTGCCGTAATCCATTCGAAATTGCTCTCCATGGTGCCCTCCCGTTTCTTGTCTTTTCGTGTATACAGACGAAGCGCGTCTGAACTTTCTGTTTGTTCAGGCGCGCTCCTTCTATTATCTTTTCTGCTACAGGGACATGGTAATTTCCCGCCCTGTGCGGTGGTATTTCTGAAAAGTGACTCCGGACGCCTTCATCATCCGTTTCGATGCGATCACGGACGGGGTGTCCGCGTACTTGTCGCAGTCGTAGATCACCGTTTTGATTCCCGCCTGGATAATCGCCTTGCAGCACTCGTTGCATGGGAACAATGTCACATACAGCTTGGCTCCCTCGAGGCTTCCGCCGCGGTAATTCAGGATGGCGTTCAGTTCACTGTGCGTTGTGTAAAGATACTTGTTTTCCAGCGGATTTTCACTTGTCTTTCCCCACGGGAACTCGTCGTCCGAGCAGCCTCTCGGGAAACCGTTGTATCCCATGGACAGAATCTTGTTGTCCTCGCTCACAATGCAGGCTCCCACCTGTGTGTGCGGATCCTTCGAGCGCATACCGGCAAGCTGGGCAACTGCCATGAAATATTCATCCCAGGAAATATAATCCTCTCGTTTATCGCTCATACCCATTTCCCCCTGTGTTTTCTTAACGTACTTTGCTTCCGCTCTTATTTCGTACCGAAGATACGGTCTCCGGCATCGCCGAGGCCTGGTACAATGTAGCCGTGCTCGTTCAGATGGTCATCCAGTGCTCCGACGAAAACATCGACATCCGGGTGAATCTCATGCATTTTCTCGATTCCTTCCGGAGATGCGATGATGCACATGAAGTGGATCTTCTTTGCGCCTTTTTCTTTCAGCATGGTGATGGCTGCCGTTGCAGAACCGCCGGTTGCCAGCATCGGGTCGGTTACAAATACTTCACGGCTTGCGATGTCTGACGGAAGTTTGCAGTAATACTCAACCGGTGCCAGGGTTTCCGGATCACGGTACAGACCGATGTGTCCGATTTTTGCTGCCGGAATCATAGCCAGCATACCTTCTACCATACCAAGACCGGCACGGAGGATCGGCACAACTGCCATTTTCTTTCCTTCGAGCTCTTTTACGGTTGTTTTGCAGATCGGGGTTTCAATTTCAACGTCTGTGAGCGGCAGCTCTCTGGTTGCCTCGTAGCACATCAGCATTGCAATCTCGCTGATCATCTCGCGGAACTCCTTGGAGCTTGTGTCTTTCTTTCTGATAATACCGATTTTGTGCTGGATCAGCGGGTGATCCATGATGACTGTTCTTGCCATTTTCCCTTCTCCTTTGTTTAAAATTTATTCATTTTCGCCTTCATGCTCAATCAAGTGAATCCGGCGTTCGTGACGCTCTTCTCCGGAAAATGGAGTGTTCAGGAAGGTTTCTACGATTTTGATTGCAAGGCCAGGGCCTACAACGCGTCCTCCCATCGCCAGTACGTTGGCATCGTTGTGCAGGCGGGTTGCCTCTGCGCAGAAGCAGTCGGTGCAGAGTGCTGCACGGATTCCTTCCATTTTGTTTGCCGTGATAGAAATGCCGATTCCGGTTCCGCAGATCAGGATTCCCTTATCACACGTTCCGTTCTGGATCGCATGGCCTACTTTTCTGGCGTAAACCGGATAATCAACTGCCTCGTTGCTGTAGCATCCGAAGTCCTGATATTCCAGTCCCTGTTTGTCCAGATATGCTTTTACCTCCTGCATCAGCTCATATCCGCCGTGGTCGCATCCTAAAGCTATCATTGTTCTTCCTCCTCTTTCAGCCGCGCAAGAACACCTTCAATCAGGAATTCCAGCGCTTCATAACATTTTCCGTATTCGGTAAGCGGTTCCCCGTAAAGGGCGGGGATGTCTCCTGCCAGCCGCAGAAATCCGGCGATCGTCTGCAGATGGGGCGCATCCGGGAAGTCCTCACGGATCTTTTCCCTCTGACTGTCCTCCATCACAAGAAGCAGCGTGTCGTCGTTGATGTCCTCCGCGGTAAGCGGTGTGGTGGTGTGGTCTTTGGCCGAAAGCCCGTTGCGCGCAAGCACTGCCTCTACCTTCTGGTTGACCGGCTGCGGAAACAGAACGACAAGCCCGCGGGAACCAATTTCCATCGGCCACGGAAGCTCTTTGCTCTGCAGAATCGCCTTCGCCATCGGTGCGCGCGCGGTATCGTCCGCGTCCACAAATAAAATCCTGCTGTAATGTTTCACTGTTATACCTCTGCTACTTTGTGGCCTGCGGCTTTTAACAGGCGGTTCATGATCGCCTGCCCCATACGCGGGGTGTCGAAAGCCTCGGAATAAATCACTTCCACGCCGTCCTCATCGAAGTCGCGCAGAATCGCAAACAGGTGATGCGCGATCGTCTCATCTTCGGCGCGCAGCCCGATGCTCTTGATATCTCCTGTGGTGTACTGCTCCCGTGTCTCATCGGTGCAGATTACGCCCACTTTCTTTCCTGCCTTTTCCTGTTCTGCGGCAAGGCGGTTGATTTCCGGAATCACCCGTTCCATCTCGCCCTGGATAATCGTAAGGTCTGCCTTCGGCGCATAATGTTTGTAGCGCATGCCCGGTGCCTTCGGACGCACATGGCTGTCCTCCGCAAGGTTCCCGGATCGACACGCACGGTTCCAAGCACTTTTTCCAGCATCTCTTTGTTGTAATAGCCCGGGCGGAGAATCGTCGGAATCTCCTCTGTAAAATCGACGATGGTGGATTCGAGGCCGATCTCGGCGTCTCCTCCGTCGATGATACAGTCAATTTTGTCCCCCAGGTCCTCGATCACATGCTCGGCTTTCGTCGGGCTCGGCCGGCCTGATGTATTGGCGCTCGGCGCTGCGATGAAGCCGCCTCCGGCTAAGATCAGTGCGTTTGCCACTTTGTTGCTCGGGTAGCGCACGGCTACGGAGGTAAGGCCTCCCGTCGTCTCGAGCGGAACGGCATTTGTTTTCTCAAAAATCATCGTCAGCGGTCCCGGCCAGCATGCGGCTGCCAGTTTGCGTGCACTCTCCGGCACGTTTGCCGCTACGGTTTCGAGGTCCTCCATTCTTCCGATGTGGACGATCAGCGGGTTGTCCGACGGACGGCCCTTTGCCGCATAAATTTTCTCGGAAGCTTTGGCATCCAGCGCATTTCCGCCAAGACCATATACGGTCTCGGTCGGGAATGCCGCCAGACCGCCGTTTTTCAGAATCTCTCCTGCTTTTTCGATCGCGCTTTGATCTATGTTATCTTCTGTCATCCTGGCAATCCATGCCTCATATGTTTCTTCCTTCTTTCCATCTGTTCCAGCGCACAGTGTTTCCATCTGCGCACACTGTTTTGATTATACCATTTTCCGGCGCAGTTGAAAACCCTTGATTTAAAGAAGCTCTTTTAACTGAGCCGTGCGGTACGCCTCGATCAGTTCCTTTAATTCACGGATGCGCTGCCGGATCTGCCGTCCCTGATCCGTATCGCCGACTAACTGGCGCTTCATGTTGTACCGCACCGCCACCTGGCGGGAGACAATATCCTTCTCCTCCTGGATTGCTTTTTCCGTCGATTCAAACGGCTCGTGCGCGGTGAGGCTGAGGCCGTACGAGTTGTAAATCAGCGTGTAACCCGCGATGCCGGTTTCTTTGTGGTACGCCCTGCAGAAGCCGCCGTCGATGATCAGCACCTTGCCGCCGCATTTGACCGGGCTTTCACCGGCACTCTGGTGTACCGGGACGTGGCCGTTGATAATATGTACATTTTCACCGGCAAGCCCGAACTCCTGTAAGATCCGGTCCGCCGTCTCCTCTTTCTCGATCAGGCGGTAATACGCGTTTTTCACCTCGGTCCAGGTCTCTTTTTCTGCGAGGAAATACCGCTCAAATGTTGTCATCTTGTCGCGGCCGTACAGCGGGGAATTCGGCGCGGTCCACAGATACCACAGCGTATTGCGGCCCTGCTCCCGTTTTTTCGGATCGCGGCTTACAAATGCGCGGCGCACGTTGTGCTCGAGGATATCGTACAGTGCTTTTCCCTTGTATTTCTTTCCGTCGACCTGTACCTCTTTTAAGGTGCCGTCCTCATTCATCGGCATGCAGCCGTGGTACAGCAGATTTCCATTGTAGACGCGGTAGAGGCTTCCTTTTTTGAGCAGGAAATCGACGTGCGCCTGCAGTTTTTCGCTGTTTCGGAAGGCGAAGATCAGCTTATCGAGCACTTCTGCCTCTTTTTCTGTCAGCTCGTCCGGATGCGCCGGATCGATCGTCGGAAAGCTCTTGTCGCGCAGAGCATACGTTTTCTCCCCAATCGCCACCGTTCCGTTCTGGTAATCGATCTTTTCCAGCAGACGGCGGTTTTCCATGCCGTACTCCGGGTTCTCACGGATCAGACGGTTCTCGAGCTTTAACTGCATTACGGTGATGGCCTTGTGCATGCGGCGCTCCAGCATCTGCTGGGAATTTCCGCTGTCCTCGCCGCCTTTTGCGGCAAAGCATTCGCACGGATCATCGCCGTACGTCTCGAGAGCAAAGGTGGCAAGCGGAAGCATATTGATGCCGTAGCCGTCCTCCAGCACATCGAGATTGCCGTAGTGGAGGCAGATGCGGATCGTGCTGGCCACGCACGCCGGCTGGCCGGTCGCAGCGCCCATCCAGAGCACATCGTGGTTGCCCCACTGGATATCGAGGGAATGGTAATTCATCAGGCAGTCCATGATTTTATACGGCTCCGGACCGCGGTCAAAGATGTCGCCGATGATGTGGAGATGATCGACAACGAGCCGCTGAATCAGCTCTGCCACGGCAATGATGAAGTTCTCGGCGCTTCCGATTTCGAGGATAGTCTGGATGATCGCCTCGTAGTATGCTTCTTTGTCGAGCACCTCCGGCTTTTCGGTGATCAGCTCCTCGATGATATAGCCATAATCCGCCGGCAGGGCTTTCCGCACTTTGGCACGGGTGTATTTGGAAGAAACGATTTTGCAGACGTCGATCAGGCGGTACAGCATGACCTTGTACCAGTCATCGATGTCCTCCTGCTGCTTTTTCTCCATCTCCAGGCGCTCTCTCGGGTAATAGATAAGGGTTGCAAGCGCACGTTTTTCCGAAATGCCGAGCGTGTGGCCGAAGACATCGTCAATCTTCTTTCGCACGGCACCGGAACCGTTGCGGAGTACATGAGAAAAGGCTTCGTATTCGCCATGAATATCCGAAAGGAAATGCTCCGTGCCTTTGGGAAGGTTGATAACGGACTGCAGATTGATGATTTCGGTCGCTGCTTTTTCGATGGTCGGGTACAATTCTGCGAGATATTCCAGATAATTTTTTTTCGTTTTCCATGAGGACCTCCTGCCTGGGTTGTTTTTTCTTATTTTATAACGAACTCCCCTTCGGCACAACCCTTTTTCTTCTTTCGATACACCGGGTGCGTCCCCTCGTGGAAGATATAATAGCTCACATAGTCCGTAAGAAAAATCCCAACCGCCGAGAGCAGATACCAGATCCCGAAAAAACACGGGCAGATTAATCCTTCGCAGATGGAAAACGGCAGCGTACCATAGTCCCACATGCGGTAATGCAGCACCCTCAGGGAAAACATCCCCGAATACAGTTCAATGGCCGTAATCAGGACGGCGGATACCATCATCTGAAACGCCAGCGGAAAGCGGCGCAGCCCGGCGTCTTCCAGCATTCCGATTCCTGCAAGGGACATTCCTCCGGCAATGCCCATCAGGCGGAAGCTGTAACCCCGGTAGGTGACTTCGATGGCAATATAAATACAGTAGCCCAAAAGAAAAAACAGCAGATACTTCTTCGCTTTCATTCGTTTTTCTCCCATTCTAATTGAGAATCTTTTCTCTTATTCCCAGTATCTCTGTCTTTTCTCTTTTTATCCGCTTGCATTTTTTCTTTTCCATGTTACAATACTTTCATGTTTCGAAAGAAGTTTCGAATAGAAAGGACAGAAAAAAGAATGGCATTTAACCCAATAAAGTTAATGGAATTAAAAAATCTGAGAAACCGTTTCGCCCAAAACCACCCGAAGTTCGTAAAATTCATGAGCGATCTCGCATCCTCGCAGATCGAGGAGGGAACGATTCTCGAAGTCACGTTGAAAAACCGGACGGCCGAACGATGGTTTCCAATATCAAGGTGACTGCTTCGGATCTTGAAATGCTGCAGGCAATCAAACAGATGTAACATATTTTTCGTGGCAAAAAGCCGCTTTCGACGAGCGGCAGGCTTTTGGACACACGATATTCCTCGAGATACTGCGTCACCGTCTTTCCCGTCATTTTCCGGAAGCGGCGGCAGCAGACCTCGCGGGACAGATGCACCTGCTCACCAAGCTTTTCGAGCGAAATCACGGATTCTTACCATTACTCCGATGCATTCCTGACGATCGAAGCGCCGTTCTACTTCCTGCTCGGCCTTCTCGCCGTCTACCGCACCTCGATTCAGAGTATGCAGAACGGACGCACACCGTTTGCCGCATGCATGGTCGAGCTTGTGATGCGTCTTGCTGCTACCGTCTGGCTGTCACGCTTCTTAGGCTACACTGCCGTCTGCATCGCAAGCCCGCTTGCCTGGTTCGGTGCAATTGCACTGCTGATTCCAGTCTACTATCGGATGATGATGAAGCCTGTAAAAACAGTGTAATCAAAATTGGTCCACCGGATATTGATATGCCTGGCAACGCAAAACCCGGAATCCTTTCGCTCCTCTTCTGAGGTCTTGAAAGATTCCGGGTTTTTTATTTTGCTGTTTTCTCTTCCCAGATTGTCTCCAGATTTTTTCCATCAATCCAGATACAGCGGTACACCCGCTTCATCTGCTCATCCAGTTCCGCTTCCCGGTCCGTCTTTACAATCACATGGCCGATCCGGTCAGTTCCATCTGCCATGGCAGAAACTTCATGCCCCTCCGGATAATCCAGGACAAGCTCCAGCCCTTCCTGACGCAGACGTTCGACCTGATCCCGGTCGATTTGTGTGATGGTTCCGCTTACCGGACTCAGCAGCAGTTTTGCCATGCACGGGCAGCTTTCCGTCTGCTGAAAATCCGTTTCTTCCCCGAGGGCGCTTTTGATCATCTGCTCATAAAAATCAAATCCGTAATACGTTGAAATCAGTTCCGGAATGCAGGTTGCTCCGGTTCTTCCGCCCATTTCAATGATCCAGACCTTCTCTCCGTCCACAAAGACATCCGCATTGACGGAGCACTGATCGGCACCGGATGCGGTGACGGCCAGCTGCATCTGGCGGGCAATTTCTTCCCGCAGTGCCCCGCTGCATCCATACGGAAATGCGTGGCCGACCGGAACGGTCGTGTGTGCACCGCGGTATACAAATTTCGTGTGCGGTGCCAGAAAGACCAGTTTGTGGTTCTGCACAAATCCATCCACGCCGATCTCCGTTCCGCGGAGGAATTTTTCAACCAGCACATAATCTCTTGCCGAACCGTTTCTCGCATTTTCATACGCTTCTTCGATCTGTCCGGAATGCACCACCACGGTAATTCCGCGGCTTCCTGAACTGTCCACCCGTTTTACGACAACCGGGTATCCAAGCTGTTCTGCGGTTTTTTGTGCCTCCTCTGCGCTTCTTACCCGCATCCCGTCTGCCGCGGAAACGCCGCCCTGCCGGAATGCGTCTTTCATCTTTGCCTTATCGGTCAGAATTTCCGCCGCCTCATACGGAATGCCGGACAGATGCATCTTTTCACAGACATAGCCGATTGTGCTGACGGCCACATCGGTTCCCGATGTACAGATTCCGTCGATCTGTTCTTTTTCCGCCGCCGCAAGAATCGCTTCTTTATCCCGCGTATTCAGTTCATAAATTTTATCTGCAAGTGCAAAACCCGGATAATCGCCGGGAATACTCACTACGATCGTGTAAAGACCCATTCTGCGTGCAGTCCGGATCAGCGGCACCTGGTAAATACCGGCACCTAAAATCATGATTTTTTCACTTTTTTTCTTCCTCATCAGATACGTTAATGGTTTCCCGCACAATATACTGCGGCGTGCGGTTCAGAATCAGAATCATCTTTCCGAGGTATTCTCCGATGATGCCGAGCACCATCAGAATCAATCCGGAAAAAACAACGATGGCGCAGATCGTCGAAGACCAGCCAACCATCACGGTCGGATTGATGAGCTTTCGGATGGCAATCATGATGGCTGCCAGAAAACCGCCGGCTGCAGAAACTCCGCCGAGAACGGACGATATGCGAAGCGGAATTACAGAATAGTTCCAGTAGGCAAGCCACAATTTGATCAGTTTCTTTAACGTATAGTTGGAAGTTCCCACTGCACGTTTGAAATGCTCCACCTCTACATTTCCGATTTTGTGTGTCGTGCGGTAGAAAATGCCGTCAATATAGGGATTGAAGCTGTCGTATTTTACCACCTCGTCCTTGATCTGGCGGGTAATCATCCAGAAATTGCTGGAAACGATGTCTTTTGGCCGTCCGAGAAGAATCCGGGAGGAAACTTCGTTCAGTTTGCTGGTGACATTTTTCAGGAACGAATTTTTTCGTTTCGGATAGCAGCCGTAAACCAGATCGTATCCTTCTTCCATCTTGTGGATCAGTTTGCTGATCTGGGACGGATGTGTCTGCATGTCATCGTCCATGCCGAGAATAAAGTCTCCTTCGGTGTAGTGGAGTGCTGCCATCAGCGCATTGTGCTGACCGAAATTGCGCAGCAGGTTGATGCCCTTGACATTCTGATACTGCTCACCGAGCTTCTTGATCTCCCCATACGTATTGTCTTTCGGGGAACCATCGTTCACCAGGACAAATTCGCAGTCATATCCGTCCATTTTCTTGAATTCTTCCATCACCATCTCTACAACTTTCCGGATCGTTGCCTCGGAATTGTAGCATGGGATGACTATTGAAATCAGTTTCATTTTTTTCCTCCATCGGTATCGTTCAGAATGCAGTCATAGAACAGCGGCGTGCCTCCGGTATGGATAAAAAGCACATCGCAGTCCTGTAACTGATGTTCTTCTATGTACTGCTTCATTCCCCAGAATGCCTTTCCGGTGTACGTCGGATCCAGCGGAAGGCCGTTCCGGCAGAACTCTTCCCGGATCACCTGTAAAATCCGCTCATCGTACTGGCCGTATCCGCCCTGGCGGTATCCCATTTCCAGATGAAGTTCACTCTCCCATCCTTCCGGCAGCACGAGATGATTCTTCGCAAAATAATCGGAAATGCCGCTCTCCATAATGCGGGTGGCGCGGTCGTACCCGCGGGATGAAATCGAAAGGCCGATGATCTGCTCCGTTCCCTGCTCGAGCAGTTTTCCGCTTACCAGGCCGCACTGGGTCGAGCCGGTTCCGGATGCCGCAAAGATATGAGAAAAAGAAATGTTCTGTTCTTTCTCCCACGCAAGAATCTCGCGGTAGCCGTCCACGTAGGCCTGTACCGGTGTGCCTTCAATTGCCCGTTCCGAATTTATCCCCGAAAATATAATATGGGTGATATCCCTCTTCTGTCAAACGGTTCATCGTCTGCTCGACGGTCTGTGCAATCTCTGTTTTTCTGCACGGAATGACTTCGGCTCCGAGCCATTTCATCAGACGGCTGTTGTTGGTTTCGATCGGTTGTTCCTCGTTTTCTTCGGAAGAACAGATCATATAGCATGGAATTTTCTCGGCACAGCACAGATTGGCCAGCACGCGGCAGAGGTTGGATCTGCTGTTTCCGTAGATGATCATGCAGTCTTTGTTTTTCTCCTGCATATCCTGGAAAAAAGCACGTCCGATGCGGACTTTGTTTCCGCCTAAGGAAAACGGAAGAAGATCCTCCCGCTTGCAGTACAGGCGGACGCCTCTGTCGTTTGGAAATTCCAGTTTCTGAATTGGTGTCTGTATCATTGTTTCTCCTCTTTTATTCTTGTTTCAACTCACAGTCGGTATTTTCACGGAGTCTGACATGCCGAAAATAGTTCGACTGTGACTTGCCTCATGTCAGTGGAGGATACCGATTTTTCTCCGCCCGCCACTGCCGTTATGTTTCTTTTAATAATTCATCCCACCGCTTTAGAAGCTGGGGACTTCTTGTCTACTGGTGTTAAATTCCGGCATGTACCGGAAGCTTTTCCCTATTATAGACTATTTTTCTCTGCGTGGCAAGCCGTGCCGGAAACAGGAAAAGCCCGCCGGTTTTTGTTTTCACATCTGCCGGCGGGCTTTGGGGATTTTTTACGTATTCTGTTTTTTCGTCCGGGACCTGTTCAGGCTTCCTGCGGTGCGGCAAGATTGGCCACAATCCGCGCCACCTGGGCTATCTCCGGGATTTTTGTGTACTCGGCGCAGCTGTGTACCTGATTCATCGAGGTTGCGATGACAAGCCCTTCGATGCCGTGCTGTGCAAAGACGTTGTTGTCGCTGCCGCCGAAAGTTTTTTCGAATGCAGCGGTCAGGCCTTCTTCTGCAACGGCGCTCTCGTAATGCCTTGCGGCATCGCTTGTCAGCGGCGTCTCATACGCATGGATATTCAGCTTTTCTTCCCAGACCAGCTTCGCACCAATCTTCTCTGCTTCCTGCTGGAAGGTTCTGTGATATGTTTCCAGAAGCTCCATGGCCGTCTCGTGGTTCAGGCTTCGAATTTCGCCTTCGATCACGCAGCTTTCCGAAACGATGTTGGTACCGGAGCCGCCGCCGATTTTTCCGATGTTGGCAGTGGTGCTTTCATCCACGTGGCCCTGCGGAAGCTGTGCGATTGCGCGGCGGCCGCCTGGATGCTGTTGATGCCGTCCTCCGGGTGGAAACCGGCGTGGGCGGCTTTTCCCTGGATTTTCGCCGCGAAGGAAACGAGTGTCGGTGCCGCGTAGGCGGCTGCACCGATCGCGCCGCTTAAATCCAGAACGTATGCTTCTTTTGCCTGCACCTGGCTGTAGTCGAAGGCATTTGCGCCTTTGCAGTACAGCTCCTCACCAGTCGAGATCAGGATTTCGATCGGGCGGTGCGGTGTTTTGGTCTCGATGAGGTGGCGGACAGCTTCATAGATGACTGTCACACCGGCGAGGTCGTCGGCGCCAAGAACTGTCGTGCCGTCGCTCGTTACGGTTCCATCCTCATGGGAGACGGCTTTTTTTCCTTTTGCAGGCTCAACAGTGTCCATGTGGGCCGCAAAGAGAACCGGGGCTCCTGCAAGGCTGCCCGGAATACGCGCGAACAGATTGCCCGCATTGGAGCCGGTCTGCTCCTGCGTATGATCTTCTGTAAGCGTAACCCCGATTTCGGCGAATTTTATTTTTAAGGTGTCCGCCATCTCGCGCTCCTCTAAGGACGGCGAATCGATAGATACCAGCTCCGCAAAAAAAATCAAGCAATTCTTTTCTCATCTATCATAATCTTTTTCTCCTGCTCTTTGGCTGTGTCCGCAATTTAAATAACATACTCAGGCTGCGCCATAATATGCATCTTGCTGAAGAACTCCCGTGTTCTCTGATTCTGCGGATGCTCGAATACTTCTTTCGGTGTTCCGTCTTCTACTACGTGTCCTTTATCAAGGAAGATCACACGGTTCGACACATGGCGGATAAAGTTCATCTCATGGGAAACCAGAAGCATTGTATATCCCTGTACCGCAACTTTTTTAATAACATCCAGAACCTCTCCAACCAGCTCTGGGTCAAGGGCTGAGGTCGGCTCGTCCAGCAGCAGAATCTGCGGTTTCATGGCGAGGGCTCTTGCGAGCGCCACCCTCTGCTGCTGTCCGCCGGACATATGTTTCGGATAGTGGTTTTTGCCCATTTCCTCCATTGCCGACCAGTTTCC
>ENA-OQJT01000352-OQJT01000352.1-human-gut-metagenome-genome-assembly--contig:-NODE-352-length-11680-cov-1.469748_pt1 | contig 11680 bp, 16 predicted proteins | sample MGYA00242612_ERZ504779 | MGnify/ENA primary metagenome ERZ504779 (study PRJEB26092, sample SAMD00036366) | human gut metagenome | host: Homo sapiens | study: EMG produced TPA metagenomics assembly of...
CTTTTTTCTTCCCATACTTCTTTCTGCTGCTGACAGCATCCTCCTTTTCAGAAGTATTTGCAGAAAAAAAAATTTTATTCGTCACTCACCTGAATCGCACCAAGAACCTCTCCGATCGGAGCCGATATTGCAAGCTCTGCCCGGACACTTCTGGCTGTTTCTGATTTATTGATCACAACAAGGTGTTTTCCGTGAAAATAATCAATAAAACCGGCTGCCGGATAAACAACAAGGGAAGTACCTCCGATGATCAGCATGTCGGCTGATGAAATTGCTTCGACTGCCCCTTGGATCGTCTTCTGGTCAAGTCCCTCTTCATAAAGTACTACGTCCGGCTTAATCATCCCGCCGCAGCTGCATCTCGGAATTCCTTCTGAATTCTTCACATATTCCGCATCATAGAACTTCCCACATTTCATACAGTAATTTCTGTGGATGCTTCCATGAAGTTCATAGACGTTTCTGCTTCCTGCCGCCTGATGCAGTCCGTCAATATTCTGTGTCACAACAGCCTGCAATTTTCCGGCCTGCTCCAATTCTGCCAGTTTCAGATGGGCAGCATTTGGCTTCGCATCCAAAATCATCATCTTCTCTTTATAAAACTCATAGAATGCTTCCGGATATTTCATAAAAAAGCTATGACTGACCACCTGTTCCGGTGAATACTTATATTTCTGATGATAAATTCCTGTTGCACTTCGAAAATCCGGAATATTACTTTCTGTTGATACACCGGCTCCTCCGAAAAACACAATCCGGTTACTCTCATCAATCATTGCCTGCAGCTGCTCAATCTCTTTCTCGTACATCTTGCATACTCCTTTCTCAAACCGCACTTGCCAGATTCCTGTCACCTTAAGGCACACTGCCTTCTGCACCGGCGAAATGTTTACCTAAGCGGAGCGTTTTTAATATATTAGGAAAGCACTTTCCTAATATATTAAAAAGACAGGTCCGTCCTTCACCTGCATTCAGCTGTGTCTGACTCCCTGTCTTTTCTTAAGTAAACCTGTTCCCGGTACATCCGGAAAGCGATCTTATATCTTTTATTTATATCTTACAGATCGATTTTTCCTGTTGTATCTCCATTAACAACATAATATGCTGCTGACTCTTCCGGTTTCAGATAAATCTTAACATCTTTCATGTCTCCGACTTTATTCTTCAAATCCTTTGTCCATACATCTTTGACTTTCTTAAGGATCTCTTTCTCTGTATACTCTTTACCAGAGAACTGAAGGAAGAATTCTGTCTTCAGATCAGCTTTCTTTGTAGTCTTGGCTGCTGTCTTCTTAGCTGCTGCTTTCTTTACAGTCTTCACAGCCTTTTCAGCTGTATCTTCCGCTTTTGCTGCAACCTTCTTAGCTGCCTTCTTCACTGTCTCTTTTACTTCTTCTGCCTGAACTTCTGGTGTATCTACCAGCACTGCTGCCTTTGTTTCAGTTTCTTTGTTGTGTCTTTCTTTGTCTCGATTGCTTTCGCAGCTGCTGTCTCTTTCTTCTCTGTCTTTACTGTTGCTGTTTCAGCTTTTGTTGTTGAAGATGTCTTCTTTGTTACCATACTTGTTTCCCTCCTAAAATATACACCCAAGTATATTGGCACTACCTCATTACAATGTGATTCTTAACGCGAAATAATGACAAGAACTTTTGTCCGTAATGATAAATTATTCACGATACGGATTATTGTAACTCATTTTTGACAAAACGTCAAATTTTCCTTGATAATTATCATTTTATTCCTCTGAAGAATAGCCCCTGAAAAATTCTGAAAGTCCGTCCAATGTCTTCATAAGAACCGGAATCTCTTTTTTCGTCCAGTCTGTTCAGCACAGCATTTGTCATCTCCCTGTGAAACTCCTCGTGATGATAGTAAGCCTTCTCCCCTTTTCTGTCAGCCAGATATATACCACTCTTCGATCTTCTTCACCGCGGGCACGCATTACATACTTCTTGTTTACCAGCCCATTCACCGCTGTGGTCAGAGAACCTGCCGTAATCTTCATCTTCTTTGCCACTACAGACATTGTTGTCTTTCCTGAAACACCGATTGCTTCTATTATATGCATATCGTTGTTTGTGATGTCTTTAAACTCCTCTGTAATGATCGCCTTTTTCTCCAGCTCCCAGATTTCATTAAATAAATGTACCAGAATGTCATTGATGGTATTATACGCATCCATCTTTTTTCCTCCTCGTCTTCTACTGTTCTCTGATCTCTTCAAACAGCTCTTCTCTATTCAATCTTCCGGGATCACTTTCATTCTGGTCTGCTATCTTAATTCAGACAATACCATGTTTTCTATCTCTTACATTCGACGAAATCTGTCGTATCTTCTATCTGTCAGTTGTTTTTCTGAAAGGCTTCCATATTGTTCAAGGAAATGTTCCATCTTCTCTTCCAGTTCACAGAGCACAGGAACCATCGTATCTTCCCGGTACACTTCAGCTCGCAAATTATTTCTTCGATCACCTTAAGTTCCTTAAGATCTGCTGCTGTCAGACGCATCACTCCTGCCGCCTCTGACGCTCTCTTGCTGTCTTTCCACAAAATGCTTGCAAACCCTTCCGGTGAAAGTACTGAATACACTGCATTCTCCATCATCCACACTTCATCTGCAACTGCAAGTGCAAGCGCACCGCCGCTTCCACCTTCTCCGATTACAATTGAAAGAACCGGCACTTTCAAAGCTGACATCTCATACAGATTCCGGGCAATTGCCTCGCCCTGTCCACGCTCTTCTGCCTCCATTCCGCAGAAAGCCCCCGGAGTATCTACAAAACAGATGACCGGACGCTGGAACTTCTCTGCCTGTTTCATCAGACGCAGTGCTTTTCTGTAACCTTCCGGAGACGGCATTGCAAAATTCCGTTCCAGATTTTCTTTCGTTGTCTTTCCTTTGCACTGGGCGATCACAGTAACTGCTTTTCCATGAAAATACGCAATTCCGCCTACTACTGCCGGATCATCCTTATAATATCTGTCTCCATGTAATTCTACAAAATCTGTAAACAGTCTGTCAATATAATCCTTACCGACCGGGCGTTCTTTTTCCCTGGATTTCAAAACACGCTCCCAAGCCGACACATTTTCTTTTACTGCAGATATGTTTTTTCTGTTCTCCTTTTTCTTTTCCGGACATTCTTCTTTCTTCTCATCTATAACCGTATGCATTTTCAGAATCTGTCCCAGTACTTCCTTCATCTCATCCCTGGTTACGATTCGATCAACAAATCCATGCTCAAGAAGAAATTCTGCTCTCTGAAATCCTTCCGGCAACTTCTGTCCGATCGTCTGCTCGATCACACGCGGACCGGCGAATCCGATCAAAGCTCCCGGTTCTGCAAGAATGATATCTCCAAGCATAGCAAAACTTGCTGTGACACCTCCCGTAGTTGGATCAGTCAATACCGGAATATAAAGAAAGCCTGCATCACTGTGGCGTTTCAGTGCCGCTGAAGTCTTTGCCATCTGCATCAGGGAAATGATTCCCTCCTGCATACGTGCGCCTCCGGAACAGGTAAATAGAACAACAGGAAGCCTCTCCTCTGTTGCACGCTCGACTGCACGGGTAATCTTTTCTCCTACCGCATGTCCCATACTGGCCATCATAAATCTTCCGTCACAGACCCCGATCACAACCGGATATCCACAGATTGTTGCTTTTCCTGTAATAACCGCTTCATCAAGCCCTGTCTTTACTCTTAAAGCTTCGACTTTTTCTGTATACCCCCGGAAATCCAACGGATTCTCCGGTCTTTCCCCTTCATCGATCTTTGCATCCCATTCTTCAAAAGAGCCTGCGTCTGTCACAAGCTCAATTCTCTTATATGCCGGAATACGAAAGTATCCATGACATTTAGGACAAATATATTTTCCGTTGATTACTTCATCTGTTAAGATTGCTGCACCGCATTTATTACATTTTTTCAAGATTCCTTCCGGTGCTTCCGGCTTTCTTCTGTTTCGTGAATGAATCGAAGTGATCTTCTCTCCGGTCTTTTTAAACATATTATGCAGTCTCATTCATCATTCCTCCGATAAACTCCACATCAATATCTCCAGATATGAATTTTTTATGATTCAAAATCTCATACTGATAATCAATATTTGTGTCCACACCTTCAATAATGACTTCGCCAAGTGCGCTTCTCATTTTACGGATAGCCTCTTCTCTGTCGTCCGCATGTACGATCAGTTTCGCAAGCATGGAATCATAATAAGGCGGAACTTCATATCCTGTGTAAATCGCACTGTCTACACGTACGCCTTCACCACCCGGGAAATGTACATCTGTGATTTTTCCAGGAGACGGGCGGAAATTCTTTTCCGGGTTCTCTGCATTGATCCTGCATTCGATCGCGTGACCTGTGATCTTGATGTCTTTCTGCTGAAGTTTTAGTCTCTGTCCGTCTGCAATCTTAATCTGCTCTTTGATCAGATCGATTCCTGTCACCCATTCTGTCACCGGATGTTCTACCTGGATTCTTGTATTCATTTCCATAAAGTAAAAGGCTCCACTCTTTTCTAAGAGAAATTCAATCGTTCCGGCATTCGTATAATGAGCTGCCTTCGCCGCTTTCACAGCCGCTTCTCCCATCTTCTGTCTCAATTTTGGAGTCAGTGCTTCTGATGGAGATTCCTCGATCATCTTCTGATGATTTCTCTGAATGGAACAGTCTCTTTCTCCAAGATGGACCACATTTCCATACTTATCTGCAAGAATCTGGAATTCTATATGACGCGGATGTTCTACAAAGTGTTCCAGATACATTGTTCCGTCTCCGAATGCCATCTGCGCTTCTTTCTGTGCTGTCTGGAAACTTGCCTGGAACTCGTCCGGTGTCTGTGCGACACGCATTCCCTTTCCCCCACCGCCAAGTGCTGCCTTAACGATGACTGGATAACCGATCTCACCAGCGATCTTCTCGCCTTCTTCTACGGTATACACCGGCTCCTTGCTTCCCGGAATAACCGGAACACCTGCTGCCACCATCGTATTTCTTGCAACGGATTTATTTCCAAGAGCACTGATTACCTTTGAATCTGGTCCGATATATGTGATCTTGCACTGTTCACACAGTTCTGCAAATTTGCTGTTTTCAGAAAGGAATCCGAATCCCGGATGGATTGCATCTGCTCCAGACACAAGTGTCGCACTGATGATATTCTGCATATTCAGATAACTTTCTGCGGATGGAGCAGGACCTATACAGACTGCTTCATCTGCGAGCTGGGTATGCAGCGCATCTTTATCTGCCTCAGAGTAAACAGCAACCGTACGGATTCCCATTCTCTGCAGGCGCGAATCACCCGGACTGCAATCTCCCCTCTGTTCGCAATTAAAATCTTCTCTATCATTTCTTCTGCTCCTGATTTTTTTATTCTCCAACCATAAATGTAAGTTCTGCCGTAACAACGACCTTTCCGTCAACGGTTGCCACAGCTTCTCCTACGCCTACCGGTCCTTTTCTTTTAATAATCTTTGTCTCTAATTTCAACTGATCTCCCGGAAATACCATTCCTTTGAAGCGACATTTTTGTACACCACCGAAGAATGCGATCTTTCCCTGATTCTCCGGTACACTTAAGATTGCCACAGCTCCTGTCTGAGCAAGCGCCTCAAGGATCAGAACTCCAGGCATTACTGCTTTCTGTGGGAAATGTCCACGGAAGAAATCTTCATGATAAGAAACACCCTTGTATCCAATTGCATATTCTCCCGGAACATAATCTTCAATCTTATCAATCAAAAGAAATGGATGTCTGTGCGGAATGATTTCCTGAATCTGTTCTACATTTAAACTATTCATATCTGAATCCCTTTCTTAAACAATTCTAAAAAGCGGCTGGCCGTATTCTACCGGTTCTCCGTTTTCCACAAGAACTTCTGCAACTGTACCGGCACATTCACTCTCAATCTCATTCATAAGTTTCATCGCTTCTACGATTCCGACAACCTGTCCGACTCCGACCTTGTCACCAACCTTGACAAAACTCGGTGCATCCTCTGCCGGTGCAGCGTAGAAAGTTCCAACCAAAGGTGAAATGATCAGCTTGCCTTCTGGTTCTTTTTCAAGATTTTCTTCCGGATCTGCATTCTCAGAACTTCCGGATACAGCCATGTTCTGTGGAAGAACAGTTGCCTGGAAATCACCACCGGAAATTCCTTTCAGCGGAATAGAAGCCGCATTCTGAACGATTTCTACCTTCTGCTGTTCCTTTTTCAGATTCAGCTTTGTTCCATTTTCTTCATATTTAAATTCTGTGAGCGTAGAAGCCGATACAGCTTCGATCAGCTTTAATATTTCTTCCATCTTCATCTTCGCTTCTCCTTACTCTTCGAAACGTTTTACAAGAAGAGACACATTGTGTCCACCAAAACCAAGAGAATTAGAAATTACACAGTTCACTTCTTTCTCTACCGGTGCACCTACTGCATAGTTTAATCCACATTCAGGATCTACATTCTTTGTACCAACTGTCTGATGGATAAAATTATCCAGAATACTCTTTACGCAGACAACAAATTCTACTGCCCCTGCTGCTCCAAGAAGATGACCGATCATAGATTTTGTTGAGTTGACAACAACATTTTCGGCCGCATCTCCTAATGCATAATAGATTGCGCGTGTCTCAAAGAGGTCATTGTGATGTGTACTTGTTCCATGAGCATTGATATAATCTACCTCATCCGGTGTCACACCTGCCTCTTTCATTGCAAGTTTCATCGCCATTCCGGCTCCTTCTCCATTTTCTGCCGGAGATGTAATATGATAAGCATCTCCTGTAGAGCCATATCCTGCGAGTTCTGCGTAAATTTTCGCACCTCTCGCTTTTGCGTGTTCAAGTTCTTCCAGAACTACGATTCCGGCTCCTTCTCCGAGGACAAATCCATCCCTGTCCTGATCAAACGGACGGGAAGCTGTCATTGGATCTTCATTTGTAGACAGTGCTGTCAACGCAGTAAATCCTGCAATTCCGGTCGGACAGATACAGCTCTCTGTACCCCCTGCAACACAGACATCCAAGTCACCATACTGAATCGCACGGAGTGCATCTCCGATACTGTTAGATCCTGATGCACATGCTGTCACGACATCTGTACATTTTCCTTTCAGTCCAAGCTGGATGGATACATTTCCTGCTGCCATATTGGAGATCATCAACGGAACCATCAATGGATTTACACGCGCCGGTCCTTTTGTCTGGATCTTGTCGTAATTCTGCTCTACACAGCTGAGACTTCCGATACCTGAACCGATGATTGTTCCCACACGGTAAGGATCTTCCTGCTCCATATCAAGTCCCGCATCCGCAAATGCTTCCTTTGCTGCTGCAACCGCATACTGGGAGAACAATTCCATTCTCTTTGCTGCCTTGAAATCCATTCGTTCTTTTCCAATGAAATCTTTTACTTCTGCTGCCAGCTTAACCTTATAATCTGTTGTATCGAATTTTGTGATCGGACCAATTCCAACTTTACCTGTTTTGATTCCGTTCCAGAATTCTTCTACTGTATTTCCAATCGGTGTCACCGCACCCATTCCGGTTACAACAACTCGTCTCTTCATTTTCCTACTCCTTCTATTCTTACATCGCCATTCCGCCGTCGACATGCAGCGTCTGGCCTGTGATATAACGTGCTTCATCAGAAGCAAGAAATGCCGCCGCATTCGCAATATCTTCTGTCTCTCCAAACTTTCCAAGAGGGATCTGGGCTGTTGCTCCTTCTTTCACCTTCTCTGAAAGTACTTCTGTCATCTCTGTGTTAATAAATCCCGGAGCGATCGCATTTACGGTAATTCCTCTGGAAGCCAGTTCTCTTGCCGCACTCTTTGTGAGTCCGATCACACCAGCCTTTGATGCGGAATAATTAGCCTGTCCTGCATTTCCAAGAACTCCTGATACAGAAGACAGGTTAATAATTCTTCCGGATCTCTGACGTAGCATCTGTCTTGAGACTGCACGGATACAATGAAAAGTTCCTTTCAGATTCGTATCGATCACAGCATCAAAATCCTCTTCTGCCATCTTCATAAGCAGTCCGTCTCTTGTAATTCCCGCATTGTTCACAAGGATATCTATTCTTCCGAATTCTTTTATGATTGTCTGAAACATCTCATCACAAGATGCTGCATCTGCCACATCACACTGCATGATCTGCGCTGTTCCACCTGCAGATTCAATCTCTGTCTTCACTTCCTGCGCACGCTCTTTCGATCCATTATAATTGATCACTACTGCTGCGCCCTCCTGTGCCAGACGCAGTGCGATCGCTCTTCCGATTCCTCTGGAAGCACCTGTCACTACTGCAACTTTCCCTGTCAGTCTGTCTAACATAATTCATTTACCACCTTATCTACATCTTCCCAGGTTCCGACGTTATACACTTTCACCTCACGGTTTATCTTTCTCAAGAAACCAGCCAGTGTTCTTCCAGGCCCGATCTCGACAAATGTATCTACACCGTCCGCGATCAGAAGTTCCATACTCTGCTGCCAGCGTACGGAAGATGCCACCTGACGTGCGAGCAGTTCTTTTGTCTTTGTAATATCAGTTACATATTCTGCTGTCACATTCGTCACATATGGAATCTGGAGATCAGAAAAATCTACCTGTTCCAGTTCTTTTCCAAGCTCTTCTCCGGCTTTCTTCAGAAGGGAAGAATGGAACGGTCCACTGACATTAAGCGGAAGGACTCTCTTTGCTCCGGCTTCCTTCAGTGCATCTGCTGCCTGTTCCACATCTTCCTTCCATCCTGTAATCACAATCTGTCCCGGACAATTGTAGTTGGCGATCATTACACCTCTTCGATCTGCCAGTACTTCCTCAATCTTTCCGGCATCCAGTCCAAGAACCGCTGCCATGGCTCCCTGACCACCCGGTACTGCATTCTGCATCAGAATACCGCGTTTTCTTACTGTTGTGATTGCATTTTCTGTGCTCATTCCTCCTGCTGAAGCAATCGCACAATATTCACCCAGGCTTAAGCCTGCTGTGACATCCGGGGCGAGTCCCCGTTCTCTTAATACCTTCTCCATTGCCATACAGACAGTCACAAGTGCTGCCTGTGTATATTCCGTCTGATCCAGAAGATCATTTTCTTCAAAGCAGAGTGCTTTCATATCCAGCCCAAGCAGTTCACTTGCACGGTCGATCACCTCTGCCGCCGTCTTACTGTTTTCATAGAAATCTTTTCCCATTCCGGCTTTCTGTGCGCCCTGTCCCGGGAAAATAAATGCGATCTTACTCATAGAATCCTTTTCCTCCGATCAGTTCATCTGTCTGTGAGACCAGCTTCTGGATCACTTCCTGACAGGTAAGCTTCTCCTTGATCATACCTGCAATCTGCCCTGCCATCACGCTTCCGCTCTGAACATCTCCATCAACAACAGCTCTCCTGAGTCCTCCTAGTGTCAGATGTTCAAGTTCTTCGAATGTTGCTCCTGCCTGTTCTTTCTCAAGATACTCTTTCGTCATTTTATTACGAAGAGCACGAACCGGATGACCTGTAGATCTTCCTGTCACACGAGAATCAATATCCCTTGCTTTCAGAATGCATTCTTTATAATTCTCATGCACCTGCGCTTCTTCTGTCACAACAAAACGTGTTCCGATCTGAACACCCTCTGCTCCGAGCATAAACGCTGCTGCAATTCCTCTTCCATCTGCAATTCCTCCGGCTGCGATCACCGGGATTTCAACTGCATCTACAACCTGTGGAACGAGAACCATCGTTGTATTCTCACCGATGTGTCCGCCTGCTTCTGTTCCTTCTGCCACCAGAGCATCTGCTCCACAACGCTGCATTCTCTTCGCCATCGCTACAGAAGCAACTACAGGGATTACTTTGATTCCGGCTTCCTTCCACATCTTTACATATTTTTCCGGAGATCCTGCACCGGTCGTGACAACTGCGACACCTTCTTCGACAGCCACCTTTGCAACTTCATCTGCATAAGGACTGATCATCATAATATTGATTCCAAACGGCTTATCTGTCAGCTTCTTTGCCTCACGGATCTGTTCTCTGACCCACTCGGCCGGTGCACTTGCTGTTCCGATCAGTCCAAGTCCACCGGCATTTGAAACTGCTGCCGCCAGATGATATTCTGCAACCCATGCCATACCGCCCTGAATGATCGGGTACTCAATTCCAAGTAATTCTGTTATTCTCGTTCTCATAAGAACTCCCTTCTTGATCACTTCTCTATCAACGGTTCTCTCGGATCGGCTGCCGAAAAGGAACCGGAATGCTTCGTTTTCTACTTGTTCTATACTTCTACTTGTGTGATTCGATATATTTTACAACGTCCCCCACTGTTGTGATCTGCTCCAGATCTTCAGATGGGATCTCTACTTCAAAAGCTTCCTCAAATGCCATTACCATCTCAAAAAGATCCAGGGAATCTGCTCCAAGATCCTCTTTGAAAGATGTTGTCTCACTTAATGTGCTTTCCTCTACGTTTAATGATTCTGCTACGATTTCTTTTACTTTTTCTAACATGATTTTGTTTTCCTTTCTTGAATTTACCATTCCATCAGGCATCCTGCCCATGTAAGTCCTGCCCCGAATCCGGCAAGTATAATTTTCTGACCTCTTTTCAGCTTTCCATCCCGATTCATTTCATTTAAAAGGATTGGAACTGACGCCGCCGACGTATTCGCATATTCACCAAGATTCATTGGGAACCTCTCAATTTCTATGCCAACTCTCTTTGCAGCCGCTCAATGATTCTTCTGTTTGCCTGATGCAAAACAAAGTAATCCACATCTTCTCTTGAAACATCTGCTTTTTTCAACATTTCTTCGATGATTTCCGGTACTTTTCTCACAGCGAACTTAAAAACTGCCTGTCCATCCATCCGAATTACCGGCGTTTCTTCTGTTCCATATTGTAAGGTCAATGCCTCTCCCTTGTCTCCTGCCGAATGTGCCATGGCCGTGTAGACTGCTTCTGCACTTTCACTTTCTTCTCCCCGGAGAACCACTGCACCTGCACCGTCTCCGAATAAAATGCAAGTTCCACGGTCTTTCCAGTCTACAATTCTGCTCATCTTCTCTGCACCGATCACCAGTGCAGTCTTAACAAGACCCGAACGGATATAAGACTGCGCCGTATTCAATGCGAGAATAAATCCCGAACAGGCTGCATTCAGATCGTATCCCCATGCATGAACTGCACCGATTGCTTTCTGCACTTCACAGGAAGTATTCGGAAATACTGTTTCTGAAGAAGACGTCGCTACAAGGATCAGGTCAATCTCTTCTGCTTTCAGCCCGCTGTCTGCAAGAGCTTCTTCTGCTGCTTTTGCAGCCATAAAAGATACCGTCTCCTCTTTTGCGAGATGTCGGCTTTGAATTCCTGTGCGTTCCCGGATCCATTCATCACTTGTGTCGACCAGAGAGGACAATTCCACGTTGTCCATTCGATGGGACGGTATGTACGATCCTGTCCCGCATATTCTTCCTATCATATCTCTTCTCCAACTCTGTCAAAATAATTGTCACTCTTCACAGTATGATTCTTTCCAGATCTGAACCGTAATTGTTTTGACTTTTAAATACTTTGACTCTCAAAGTATATCATAAATAAAATAGATGTCAAGATAATTTTTAGACAGATTTTCTCTTTTTGTCTATTAGTGTTACTGTTCACACGATGTGCGACCAGCAA
>ENA-OQJT01000353-OQJT01000353.1-human-gut-metagenome-genome-assembly--contig:-NODE-353-length-11645-cov-0.706286_pt1 | contig 11645 bp, 13 predicted proteins | sample MGYA00242612_ERZ504779 | MGnify/ENA primary metagenome ERZ504779 (study PRJEB26092, sample SAMD00036366) | human gut metagenome | host: Homo sapiens | study: EMG produced TPA metagenomics assembly of...
TTACTCTGTTGTTTCTTCATTTCTGTCTCCCCCCTCTTTTCTATTCTAAGTTTCTGATCTGTTACAAATTCCCGGTCTGCTGCAAATCTCTGACTCTTCTACAATTCTCTAATCTGTTGCAAATCTCTGACTCTTCTACAACTCTCTGATCTGTTACAAAATCTCAGGCTCTTCTACTCTTCATAGATCTCATCAAACACTCCGCCGTCTGCGAAATGCTTTTTCTGAACTGCATCCCAGCCGCCGAAATCTTTGATCGTTGTCAGCTTCACCTTCAGGTTAAAAGTATCTGCATGCTTTTTCAGGATCGTCTGATCAACCGGCCTATAGTAATTCTCCGCGATCAGCTCCTGAGCTTCATCGGAATACAGATATTTCAGATATGCTTTCGCAGCTTCTGCATTATCATGCTTTTTCACATTTTCATCTACAACAGCAACGGATGGCTGTGCCAGGATACTGATGCCCGGCGTTACGATCTCGTAATCATCCGGATTATCCCTTACAGAAAGAAACGCTTCATTTTCCCAGGCGATCAGCACATCACCCTGCCCGTTTTCCACGAAAGAGGTTGTGGCACCTCTTGCTCCGGAATCCAGAACCAGGACATTTTTGTAAAGCTTCTTGATAAAGGCTTTCATCTCTGTCTCGTTGCCGTTATATTTCTCATTGGCATAAGCCCAGGCTGCCATATAATTCCAGCGGGCACCACCGGAGGTTTTCGGATTGGGGTGATCACCCCACCACCATCCTTTGTCAGATCATCCCAGTCGTGGATATTCTTCGGATTTCCCTTCCGAACAAGAAATACAATGGTGGAAGTATAAGGAGCACTGTCATCCGGATATTCATCGATCCAGCCCTTGTCGATCAGACCGGCATTCCGGATCGCATCGATATCATATTCCAATGCAAGTGTCGCCACATCCGCAGGAAGTCCATTGGAAATCTCAAGGGCTTGCTTTCCGGAACCGCCATGAGATTGGATCACATCCACACTCTGACCTGTTTCCTCTTTCCAATATTTTGAAAAAATCTTATTATATGCTTCATAAAATTCTCTGGTCGGATCATAGGACACATTGATGATCTCCACATGATTTTTATCTTTTGTATTGTTTCCCGATACTGCAAAAGTTCCTGCCAGTACCACTGCTGCCAGTGTGATACAGACACCTGCAATGCGTTTTCTTTTCATGATCTGTGTACTCCTTTACAACCACATTTTTATTTGGAAATCTTTTTCCCACCAATGTAACTGCTTCATTTCGCTGTCAAATCATACCTGTTCTTTCCGTTTACTGTGGTTCTGTAATTTTTTTATTTGAATTGAATACATTAAACCATATTATTCCCATTAATTAAATAGGAATATCTGAAACGTTTCACGAAATACTCTGTCATAGCGCATCCGCATCCTGTCTGTCACTATATCTGCGCATCCGCAATCCTCAGATACAATAATCGCTCCACATACTGTCCTCCACACTGCTGCAGCTGTTCCGTATCATCAGTCTGCCTTCCAGCTCCATTCGCACAATACCGGAATGCCCGCCCTTCAGCCGGTCCAGCAGCAGGTATAATGCAAATTTTCCCATATCCTCCTTGGGCAGGCTCACCGTTGTCAGCATCGGTCTGGTAAACTGTGCCTCCTGTATATCATCGCTGGATATGATCGAAGGCATATAATACCGGTTCCGAAATTTATTCAGGCACTTCAGCATTCCGATCGCCGAAATATCATTGGCACAGTAGATTCCGGTTGGCATGTCGTCCGACTGAAAGAACTTTTCCATGGCCTCGTAGCCCTCGGCCTCAGTCTGCTTTGTTTCGATAACATACTCCGGTATCACATCCAGATCATGCTTCTTCAGTGTTTCCAGATACCCGTTATACCGGTCCTCGCTGTGACACTGGCCAATATATCCGATATTTTTGTGACCCAGGGAGATCAGATATTCCACTGCCGCTGCTGCGATCTTTTTCCCATCACAAAGGACCTCATCCACTTCATAATTGGTAGAATTCCGGTTCACCGATACCACACTCTTATACTTCTTATTCAACTTCTTCAAAGCCTCTTTATTACATCTGCCGATGATGATCAGTCCGTCCCTTTTCCCTTCCACCTCGTCATACATTCCGTCGATCAGCCGGTCCAGATTCTCCCTTCGGCACTTCCGGTCATCGGAAAACACAGACATATACCATACTTTGGAAAGAATGCAGTTTTTATCATGGATCTCACTTTCGATCACCCGAAGGAGCTCCGCAAAAAACGGATCCGTTGTGGAAGAATCGGTTCTTGTCATCAGGATATTGATGTACCAGGTTTTCTCCTGCTTTGCGGAAACGCCTTTTTTCAGATTCCGGGCCGCCTCGTTGGGCACATAATTCATCTCGATAGCTGTCTTCCATATCTTATCCCTGAGTCCGGGAACAGAACATTTATAATTGGGATTATTCAAAACTCTGGAAACCGTCGCCGGTGAAACCCCTGCCTTTTCTGCAATCTTCTTGATGGACATGTACCCGTCCCCTCCCTCTAAAAAAAGTCTGCCCGCTGCCAGTCCTGTACGCTGCTCAACGTCATCTATGTAACTCAGCATCATCAGTGTAACAGAATTTTTTATCATTCCTTATTTCATAGTAATTAAATATGTTTTATATGATAATAAGAGTTTTGAAAAAAAGTCAATCTTATTTTGTGAAAACGTGTTCTTTTTTTTGCCTGCAATATATAAAAACAGACTGAGAACCTGATATATATTCTTATCAAGCTCCAGTCTGTTTTGCGTGCTCAAACATATAAGATATAACTATGAGTAAATAACAAATGCTGATTACTAATATCCTTTGAATTATTTAACCGTTACCTTACAGGTCAGTTTTTTGGAACCACTCTGAACGGTAATGGTTGCAGTTCCTTTTTTTGATGCCTTTTACAACACCTTTGGATGTGACCGTTCCCCCATTTTCCAATTCACATTTATACTAAAATTATAAATTTCCCATTCACATTTAATCAAACTTTGTTTAGAATATTTTCGTCATATTTTGTCTGTTTACAGACATTTTTTAACATTTTTTCTACTATAAAACCTGGCAGCTGCACATGTGAAACCTTTTGTACCTGCTTTATTACCAAAATACCAAAAATACGACGCACAGTTATTCAAAATAAATATCTGTACTTTCTTCTCCTGTTCATAATAATCTCAAATACTCTTTCTTTATATTCCTGCGGATAATAACTTTCCATATCCAATATTTCTTTTACGTCTTTTTTAGTAAATTCCAGACTTATCTGCTGACCATACAATTCTTCCGCAATCTCGATCTGCTCATCAAAATCTTCACACAGAGTTTTCGATCGTGCCTCCTCCATCAGATTATTTATGTTTTCTTCCATCGGATAATCCATCTGTATATCTGATAGCAGTCCTGCACCGTTATCAAATATTGGACATAAATGATATTTTTCTTCTGCATCCATTAAAACTCCAATATTATGCATATGCCGATCTTCATTCATAAAAAATGTATCAATTGCCAGGATCTTACTCATATACTTTCCAAAATCGCTAATTCCCGTAATGCGTTCCGTCTGATCTACTATAAATTCCAGTCTTTCCGAATGTTCTGGAATCGTGAATAATTTTTTATAAAGACTTTCATTATAAAATCCATAAAAAAGTCTTTCTAATGTAATAAGCTGCCATCCCTCAGGCAAAAAATTTTCACTTTTACATCCCAGATATTTTCTTCTCTTATAACTAATCTCTTCTGTTTTATATAAAACATACTCTTCCTGTTTCAGTGAAGATTTTTCCAACAAACGTGAAACAACATATTCCACCAATCCCTCATATCCCATATAATCAGCTTTATACCATACATTGTTCCTGCACCATTTCAATTGGTTTCCTTTTGACGATTGTCTGTCATTTGTTTTGATATCCTGTTCAAAAAGCTGCACCATCTTATCCTCTCAATCCTGATCCAGAAATCATCCTCTGCCATTCTTCCTTCGGTCTTTTCTATGATCATAAACGGATCATAGAATGGCAGATTCAAATCTTCTAATACCAATTTTATTTTGTCTCGTTGTCTCGGGAAACAACGAGATTCCAGAAATTCCTCGTATTCTTCAAAGGTTGGTTTTTCATTTCGGCCAAATGCTTTTTTAATAAAATTGTTTGTATAATTATATATTTTTACTTTTCTGCCTCTCTCATCCACATCAATAATCGTACATATTTCACTCTTAAACATGTACCATAAGCGTATCGGATATTCTTTTTCCGGCACGCGGAGGTTTTCCTCTATCTGAGGATACTCGTTTAAAATATGAACTAATGTCGTAACCGGTCCTGTAATATCCCGATTTTCACTTTCCCATCTTTCTATTGTTTTCTGAGATACATTTACTAACTTTGCAAAATCTTTTTGTGTAAGCTTCAATTTCTTCCTTAAAATTCGTATATCTTCTGCCCGTATCGAATGTTTCACAGCATATCCTGTCATTTTAGATTCCCCCTTTTCTATTAATATACCCTTATTTTAAGGGTATAACAAGCTATTTTATTCCTTATTTTAAGTGTTTCTATATTTATAAAAAAACCCGGCAGCTGCACATGTGATAACTCTCCATGTTTCATCTGCCGGGCTTCTGTTTTTATTTTCTTTTGTATTCTTTCACTGTTATGGCGATTTTACGTACGCCTGCTTCATCGTTACTTCACCGTTATCTTACAGTTTAGTTTTTTCGCTCCGCTCTGCACGGTGATCACGGCCGTCCCTTTTCGGATTCCCTTTTACAAACACCTTTGGAATTTACCGTAGCGATCCTGCGGAATCCGAGGAACGGAAAAGAATCTTTTCGTCGCTGTAATACGGCACGGTCACTGCCTGGATCGTATATGTTTTTCCACGAAGTATGGTTTTTGTTTTGGGCACGCCGGTCATCTTTGCGGTCCTTACTGCGGCAGTATTGTTCAAAAAACGGAACCCATTTTTCTTTGCGTAAGTCTGAGCAGTAGAACCCTTTTTTCCGGCAATGACAAAAGTTTTATTTTTTCCACTATTGAAATTATAGCCGATCGCTTCTTTTTCTATCACTGTTTTACTGTTGAGGATCGTAATCTTTTTCATTGCCAGGCAATCATAAAAAGCATGGCTTCTGATCTTTTTCACACTGGCAGGTACTGTAATATTCCCCAGTTTTCGACAATTACTGAATACACCGTTCCCGATCTCTGTAAGCTTCTTCGGCAACGACACCTTTCTGAGATCTGGACAAAAAGAAAACGCACCTTCACCAATAACCGTAACACTGTCCGGAAAGCTTACTCCTGTCAAACCGCAATGCCGAAAGGCCGCTCTTTCTATCCTGGAAACGCCCTGTCCAAGCGTAACCTTTTCAGCTTCATATCCGCCTCAAATAACGATTCCGGTAATATTTTCACACTTCCCGGAATGCTGACAGATTCCAGATTGTTACAGTAACTGAAAGCATATTCATCAATTTTTGTCACAGTTTTCGGTACATCCAGGCTCATAAGCTTACTCTGGTAAAAAGCATATGCACCAATGCTTTTCAGTCCATCAGGAAGCTTGATCCTGGTGATCGCAGTATCTCCAAATGCTCTTACTCCAATACTCCGCAGAGTTCCCGGCAACGAAATCCTCTTCATATTTCTGCAGTCTGAAAAGGTTCTGTCACCGATTCCCGTGATCCCAGATGCAACGGTTACCGTTTTTATCGTTGCTGATCTGTATGAAAAATCATCGGTAACCTTAACCTCCCCTTTTTTCCCTGTATCTGCAGGTTTCCATTGGAGTACAACCGGTAAACAGCTTTGCTTCCACAGGAGCCCTTCGCAACAAGCTTTGCAGTGCTCTGCACACCTGCTGCCGATGCTTCCTGTGCATATTCAGCCGCATAACCAGTCTGTGCATGTACAGCCACAGAAGATACACAGGACCCTGTCAGGATCATTGCCGTTGATAACAGTATTGCGATTTTTTTTCCCAAACATAAAAGCTCCCTCCCTGAGAATCGATCGGATATCCACGATCTTCTCCCATGTAGCAACAAAAGGACCGACATACATCCGGTCCTCATGTTCATCATTTAGAATCTGTTGGTTAATCCAACCACATACATATCTTCTTTATATTCCGGAATCTTCACAAGAAGTCCTTCTGCAGTATCTTCAGTTTCTACCTTCACTGCCGGATCAAATGGTCTCAGCGCTCCGTGATAGCCCTTGATCAGGAATTCATTGGCGCCTTCCTTCAGATGATCTGCAAACACATTCAGATTTCCGTCTTTCTGTGTATAATGGAGCTCGATTCCACTCTCAAGCAGCTCAGATTCACGGTCACTGCAGCGTGTTCCGTAAATACCGTCATGGTTTACCTTCAGCCATGCACCCAGGATCTTCAGTCTTCTTACCTGCTCCTCCGGGATAGTTCCATCTGCCTTCGGGCCGATGTTCAGGAGAAGATTTCCGTTATTTGCCACTGTTCCGACAAGAAGTGAGATCAGATCCGGAACAGAGATCAGCTTGTCATCGCCTTCGTTGGCATTATAACCGAAGGATAAGCCCATTCCACGGCACATCTCCCATTTCTCATTTCTGTTTACAGAACCGGATTTATATTCCTTAGTAAGGAAATCGTGATAACGTCCGTTGAAACGGTCATTTACCACACCCTCCGGAACCTTATTGTAATAATGTGCAAAGAAATACGGCATCATCTCTTCACTCTGTGTCGGCCATCCGATATCATTCCAGAACACACTCGGTGCATAATCATCTACAAGCTCTTTCATCTGATTATAGGAATAATCTGCATATGCAAATGTCGGGCTGGCTGTTCCAAACAGATCATCATCCTCAAAAAATAGGATCGTTTGCATACTGCCAGTCGATCAGTCCGGAATAATACAGACCCATGCGGATTCCTGCGTCACGGACAGCTTCTGTCAGCTCACCGGTGATATTTCTCTTCGGTCCCATTTCTACGGAATTGAAATGTGTATATTTACTTGGGAACAGGCAGAATCCGTCATGATGCTTGGTTGTCAGAACAACATACTCCGCACCTGCTTCTTTGAAGATCTCTGCCCACTGCTTCGGATCCCAGTTTTCAGCTTTCCACATAGGAATAAAATCTTCGTATTTGAAATCTTTTCCGTATTTTTCTATATGATGCTTATATGTAGGGCCTTTTCCAATGTTCAGAGAATTGTAATACCATTCTGCATACGGATTATCCGCAAACCATTCCTTGGAATCAACCTCTCCCAGCTCCCATGTATGCGGTGCAAATGCCGGCACGGAATAAATTCCCCAATGGATAAAAATTCCAAATTTACAATCCTCATACCATTTTGGAACTGTGTGTGCATTTACAGAGTTCCAGTTTCCTGTGAATCTTACATCTCCCATAATTAAAATACCTTATCCTTTCTGTCCTTTCAAAAGACATTATAATTTACTCGCTTCCCCAACAGCTATTCTACTGTGATCTTCAATACCACCGGCATATCTCCCGCCTCAATAACCCTCTTCCGCAGGAAATATCCAGTTCTTTATTTCTCGCAAATGCCGGATGCAGATCTGTTCCGAGGATCTCAATATCCCGGATCGTGGATTTCAAAAGCTTCATATCATTGCCAAGAGCTTTGATATGGATCTCTCCATCCTCCGGCCAGTGCAGAACAGTCGCATAAATATGATTGCTCTTACTTGTAAAACGGATATCCTCAGAAGTAAAGTGCTTATCATAGGTATCCGTGAAATGTCCTTCCGGAACCACCGTCGGTCCCTCTCCGAATATCTTCCAGTATCTGGTTCCGTATATCGCCTCTCCGTTTACCTTCAGCCATTTTCCCATTTCTCTCAGGCTATGTGCATCCTCTTCCGGAATTGTTCCATCCGGCTTCGGTCCGATATTAAGAAGAAGTGCACCATTTTTGCTGACTACATCGATCAGATCCAGCACTACATCGGAAGGCTTCTTATAATCATTTCCAATGGTATAGCCCCAGGAATTCTTAGCTACAGACGTATCATTCTGCCACAGATCCGGTGTGATATGGTCTAACTGACCTCTTTCCAGATCATTGACTGCGCTGCCGTAAACATATGCGTCAAATTTGGCATCAATGGCTGTTTCTTTTCCCCACTGTGCAGAACGGTTGTAATAATATGCTGCAAATTTACGAAGATACGGTTTCCATGCATACTGCTGGATCCACCAGTCAAAATACACGATGGATGGCTGATATTTATCCACGATCTCGCAGGTGCGGACAAGCCAGTCCTGCATATGCTCCTCTGTCGGAGGATTGTCATAAATATCACTCATATCTCTGGTGATTCCTGCTGCCGGCCCATAAAGATCCGCATATTCCGGATCATTGACATCAGCCTCCGGGATCTGACGACCTCCATTAAAGAACCAGTAATGCTCTGCTCTGTGAGAAGAAGCACCGAGAACCATTCCCTCTTTCTCAACCTCTGTCTTCAGCTCTCCGAGAATATCTCTTTTCGGTCCCATCTCAGCAGCGTTCCAGCGACAAAGGTCACTTGCATACATCTGAAATCCATCGTGATGCTCCGCTACCGGAACTACGAATTTCGCCCCCGCCTCTTTAAATAAGGCCGCCCATTCCTTCGGATCAAACTTCTCAGCCTTAAACTGAGGAATAAAATCCTTGTAGCCGAATTTATCCAGAGTTCCGTATTTCTCTGTATGATGCAGGTTCTCCTTAGAGCCTTTCACATACATATTTCTGGGATACCATTCATTTCCGAAAGCCGGAACACTGTAAACACCCCAGTGGATAAAAATTCCGAATTTATCTCTTGCATACCACTTCGGCGTAGGATGCTCACAGAGAGAATCCCAGGTATCCGTGTACGGTCCCTGTGCGATCACCTCATCGATCAGAGAAAGGTATTCTTCTTTTTTCATCTGTTCGTCCTCTTTACATCTTTTATTTATATTGTATGGATGTCTCTATGTTATCATCAAACCTTTTGGTTGTATATGCCCAACAATCCACAAATAAAACGTTTCGTTTTTATACAAAACATACAACAAAAAAAAGACCTTGATGATGTTTTTGTTCCAACTTCATCAAAGTCTTTTCTTTTTTACATAATATTCTCTTCGATCACCTTTTCGATCCGTCTCTTCACTTCTTCTGCGAGCTCTGTGGTATGCATATCTTTGTATTCCTCATAATACATCGGAGGAAGGATATGCACCTGTACGGTGATCCTCTCTGTAGAACCGGTATCAAAAGCCTTAAAGGAATCGATCAGTGCAACCGGAACGATCGGGCATTTCGTCTTGGTGGCAGTCTTGAAGCTGCCGCCCTTGAACGGTCCCGGATGATTTCCGTTTTTTACTTCTGGTTCCCTCCGGAAAGATCAGATAATTACGACCAGCCTTCACTTCCCGTATTACATTGACAATGACCTGCATGGACTGCTTCAGGTCTTCCCTGTCAATGATAAAGGCCTTCATACAGGCAAAAACCTGCTTCAGAAAAGGAATCTCTCCAACTTCCTTCTTGGCAACTACCGAAAAAGGAACCGGGCATGCCCGGATGATCGCCAGCACATCAAACAGTCCCTGGTGATTCGGAAAAAACATAAATCCCTTTTCTTTTGGGATATTTTCAGCTCCATGCACATCAATATGGATATTTCCGCCTTCGATGGCATGCTCATCTACCAGTCTCAGGAATGCGTATTTCTTCTCTTCCGGATAATCATCTGTATGCGCTGCATACCAGCAAAGCTTGATCCACCAGTAAGGAACAAAGACTATATTTCTGAGCACCATCAGCAAAATCCGCTTCATTCTTACATCCTCCCGCCTCTGCTTTATCCGTTCAGTTTCCCTGCGATCTTATCCTCGTATCCCGGATTCTTTTTCAGAAAAACCTCATAAGCCTTTGTATAATCTGTATAGGTTTTCGTAGTCATAAATTTCTGATAATCCTTGGCAGCCTGCTGGCTGATCTTATCTGAAATCTCAGAAGGCGCATACAGATAATACTTTTTGTCCTGGACCTTTACAAGATAGGTACTGATACATGGATATTCCTGCTCGTTCTCCAGAACAAGATTATAGCGGATATAAACATAAGAATAATTTTTGTTTTCAGAAATGGAGCCACAGCTGTCGATATTTACATCCTTTACTCCATGGGCCTGAAAATATTTTATCGTGGAGGAAATCTCTGTTTTCGCCTCATCCGATAACTTATCCGCACTGTAACAGCTCTGCATCTTTTTATTCTTGCCTGCTGCTGCCGCTTTGATGTAGCCTTCCACAACCCCCTCCGGAGTTCTGTGGCTGATCTTTCCGCAACCTCTGGCCGCCAGAACGATCACCAGCAGGATCAGAATGATCCCCGCCAGTGTCGCAATGTGGACAAAATTCAGTTTTTTATTAGAGTATTTCAGCTTCTTTACTGATTTTTTTTCTGCGTTTTTTCTTTGTCGTCGTCATGACTTATCCTCGACCTTATTCCTCTTCACTGCCTGTGACAGCTTCCTCTGCAGAGCCTTCTTCGTTATCGCCGGTTTCTCCGTCAGCTTTTTCGGTAGTTGTATCTGCTTCCGGATCTTTATCTCTTACCTTGGCGATACTTGCAACGGTTACACCCTCTGTAAGATTGATCATCTTCACACCGGAGGTGATCCTTCCAAGAACAGAGATATCCGCACACTGCAGACGGATAATGATACCCTCTGTAGTGATCATCATGATCTCGTTCTCTTCGTTGACAGCCTTGGCGCCAACAACATTTCCGGTCTTCTCGGTGATCTTGTAGCACTTCACACCCTTACCGCCACGGTTCTGGACAACGAACTCACTCATAGCTGTACGTTTGCCCATTCCGTTCTCGGAAACTACAAGCAGATAATCTCCCTGAGTGTTCAGCTGCATGGCAACAACTTCATCACCGTCAGTAAGATTCATACCTCTTACTCCCATGGACGCACGGCCTGTGCTGCGGACATCCGTTTCCTTAAAGCGGATACACTGTCCGTCCCTGGTCACAAGAATAATATCTTTATTATTATCAGTAGCCTTAACCTCGATCAGCTCGTCATCATCACGAAGAACGATTGCTGTAAGACCTGTCTTACGGACATTCTCGTAATCCTTGATCGGAGTTTTCTTCACAAGGCCTTTCTTGGTGGCCATCATCAGATAATGCCCCTCTTCATATTTACGAAGCGGGGATCACAGCTGTGATCTTTTCTCCCGGTGCAAGCTGCAGAAGATTGATGATCGCAGTTCCTCTGGCTGTACGACCAGCCTCCGGGATCTCATATACCTTCAGTCTGTATACACGTCCTGTATTAGTAAAGAACATGAGATAATGGTGCGTTGTCGTCATCAGAAGCTCTTCGATATAGTCATCCTCAATCGTCTGCATACCCTTGATTCCTCTGCCGCCACGGTTCTGGCTGCGGAAGTTGTCAACGGTCATACGCTTGATATAACCAAGCTTTGTCATTGCGATCACTGTATTTTCTCTCGGGATCAGGATCCTCTGTAGAGATATCATATACATCGTATTCGATGGAAGTCTTTCTGTCATC
>ENA-OQJT01000354-OQJT01000354.1-human-gut-metagenome-genome-assembly--contig:-NODE-354-length-11637-cov-1.703301_pt1 | contig 11637 bp, 9 predicted proteins | sample MGYA00242612_ERZ504779 | MGnify/ENA primary metagenome ERZ504779 (study PRJEB26092, sample SAMD00036366) | human gut metagenome | host: Homo sapiens | study: EMG produced TPA metagenomics assembly of...
ATTTATTTAATTTTATCATAAATTATTTTAAAAAAACTATTGACAATTTGCAATATAAGATTATATTAATCTACAATGAGTTTTGTAAATTTGTAAATATAAAATAAAGTATAAATCTAGAGATAGGAACAAGTAATTTTTCCTTAAAGCTACAGAGAGCCACTATTTTGCTGAAAAGTGGTAGCCAAAAGAAAAATGAAAATCATCCTTGAAGATTTTAGCTGAAATCCAGTAAGCTAAAACGTTTGTTCTACGTTATAAGAAACGCGTATTATGATGTACGTTGAGAGCTGTTGTCTATAATTAAGACAAAATCAGGGTGGTACCGCGGAAATATAACCTCCGTCCCTTTATGGGGCGGAGGTTTTTTGTATTTATACTTAGTTTTACACAAAATATTTTATTAGGAGGTTTTAACAATGGAACAAATCAATTTTGCAAGTTTAAAAAGAAAGCGTGATTTACATATTATTTTACCTATATTCTTAGTTTCAATCATCGCTTGTATCGATCGTGTAAATATAGCTTATGCAGCTTTGACTATGACTGAAGATTTACCATGGCTTACACCTGAAATCTTTGGAGCTGGTGCTGGTATTTTCTTCATGGGTTACTTACTTTTAGAAATTCCTGGTTCTCTTATCGCTGCTAAATATTCTGCTAGTAAATGGATTGCCCGTATCATGTTCACATGGGGTCTCGTTTGCGTTCTCATGGCTTTCATGTCTACTCAAACTGAATTTTATATCTATCGTTTCTTACTTGGTGCATCTGAAGCAAGTCTTTATCCTGTTATTTATTCTGTATTATTCCCTCGTTGGTTCACACCAAAAGAAAGAGCTCGTGCTACTTCCTTAATGCTTACTTCGCTATTATTATCTACTATTATCGGTGCTCCTTTAGCTGGTGTTTTATTAAATACTTCTATTTTAGGTATGCATGGTTGGCAAGAATTATTCATCTTAGAAGCTGTTCCTGCTCTCCTCTTTACTGTAGTATTCTTCTTCTGGGTTAAAGATAGACCAGATCAAGTATCTTGGCTCAATGATGCTGAGAAAAAATATTTAACAGAAGCTTTTGAAGTTGAACAAGCTCGTTTACAAAAAGTAAAAAAAATATACTGTTATGCAAGCTTTTACTGATAAAAAAGTTTTAAAACTTTGCTTTATCTATTTCATGTGGGTAATTGGTTTCTGGGGCTTCAACTTCTGGATGCCAACTGTATTAAAAAGCCTTTCTGGTTGGTCAACTTCTCTATTAGGTGGCGCTATCGCTATCCCTATGACTGTAGCTTTAATCGTACAAATAATCGCAGGTTATACATCTACTAAAACAGGTGATAAAGTTTGGCATGTAGCTATTGCCATGTTCATCGGCGCTATTGGTCTTGGACTTAGCCATTTGCTAGTAATCCTTCTGTAGCATTATTTTTAATCTGCTTATCCGCTATCGGTATCTATGCTTCTATGGGCGTATGGTGGACAGTTCCTACTACATTCTTAACAGGCCCTGCAGCTGCTGGTGCTATCGGTCTTATCAATTCCTGTGGTAATCTTGGTGGTTGGGTTGGTCCTTATATGATGGGCTTCATCAAAACAGAAACAGGTTCTTTTGACCTTGGATATTTTGCTATGGCATTATTTATGTTAATCGCAGGTATAACAACTCTCACAATCAAATATGGTTGGACAGGTCAAAAAAATCGCCAACCAGTAACTGAAAACACAATTACAGATACTGTTGCAAATTAAATAATTCAAATAAAAAACGTATTATCTTTTATGGATAATACGTTTTTTTATGATAAAAATTAAATATTATATTCTTTGGCAATTTGAGCAAATTCTTCTACTCTTGCAGAAATATCCTTTGCTCCTAAAACGGCAGAACCTGCTACAATTACATTTGCACCAGAAGCAAAACATGTTTTTATTGTTTCAGGATTTACACCACCATCAACTTCAATATCATATTTATAATTATTCTCTTCACGAAGTTTTACTAATTCTTTTACTTTTTCCATCTGGTCTTCCATGAATTTTTGACCACCAAAACCTGGTTCTACAGTCATTACTAAGACCATATCTAATTCACTTAATAAATCTTTTATTTCACTTATTGGTGTTGCTGGTTTTACAGCGATAGCTGCTTTCATACCACATTTTTTTATTTTATCTACTGTAGCTTTTGCATCTTTAGTCGCTTCAATATGGAAACAGAAAATATCTGTACCAGCTTTAGCGAACTGTTCTACATAACGTTCTGGTTCTATAATCATCAAATGCACATCAAAAACCATTTTTGTATATTTGCGAATAGACTCAACAACAGCAAGACCGAAAGATAAATTAGGTACAAAAACCCCATCCATAATATCTAAATGAAGATAAGGGACTTTTGCTTCATCTAATTTGGCTAATTGTTCTTTTATAATACCAAAGTCAGCTGCTAATAATGATGGTGCTAATTTATACACAATATCACGTCCTTATTTATTAATCTATAATTAATTGTAGCCCAAAGAATATTTTTCGTCTATAGTAGCTTTTTAATTTATACCTTTTGATGTATAATCATCTTAGATATTTAATTATTTTTTTATAAAAATAATTAATAAACTATGAAATTATTACGAAAGGATTGATTTAATTGAATTGGAAAGCTGTTTTAGCCATTTTGACTTGCAATGTTGTACTGATGTCAGCTAGTTATACTATGCTCATTCCATTTTTACCTATGTATTTAATTAATGAATTAGGTGTAACATCTGACAATGTAAATATGTGGTCAGGCATTATATTTTCCGTAACATTCATCGTTAGTGCTGTTATGGCTCCTATCTGGGGCAAATTATCTGACAAAAAAGGGCGAAAACCAATGGCAGTACGTGCTGGAGTAGGTCTTGCTATTACTTATTTCATCTGTGGTATCGTTAGCTCTCCTATTCAATTAATGTTTGCTCGTATTCTCCAAGGTTTTGCCGCTGGACTTTGGCCTGCTGAACTTGCTATTATGTCCTCTTATGCTCCCAAAGAAAAGCTCGGTTTTTGTATGGGCGTAATGCAAGGTGCTTTAACTGCTGGCGGAGTTATTGGCCCATTACTCGGTGGCGTATTAGCCAGTGTATTTGGTATGCGAGTTTCCTTCTTTATCTCCGCAGGTGCTCTCGCTTTGATTACTTTAATTACCTTAATTTTCATTAAAGAACCACCTCGTGAAGCTAAAACACCTGAACAATTAGCATTAGCTAAAGAAACAGAAAAAGTAAATTTATTAAAAGTGCCTATGATTAGACGTATGCTTGAATGTGCTGTTGTTATCCAAATGGCAATTTTAATTCTTCAGCCTATATTAACATTATATGTAGCTGAACTACATCATAGCATGGATAATGTTATCATGTTATCTGGTATGGTCTTTTCTTTAGGTGGTTTTGCTGGAGCTATTTCCGCACCGCTTTGGGGTAGATATGGTCAATCGCATGGATTTTTCCGTACTATGTGTATAACCCTTGCTGGTACAGGTTTTATTTTAATCATTCAATCCATACCTAGCACGCTTACTCCATTTGCTATTTTGCAGTTTGTTTGTGGTCTATTTTATGCTGGTGTATATCCATCAATCAATTCTATTTTAGTTAAAAAAAGTCCAGCCGAACAACGTGGGCGTATTTTTGGTTTGATGTTTGCAGCCCAACAAATTGGTTCAACTATTGGCCCATTAGTTGGTGGCTTTATCGGCACTTTCTTTGGTTTAAAATTCGTCTTTATTTTCGCTGGAATTTTGATGTTCATAACAAGTGCCTTAATGTATCTCAAACCACCAATTAGTAGAAAACCTCGTAAAAGATTTGCTAATTAAATAAATGAAAAAGTGCAAGTAAGAAATTTCCTACTTGCACTTTTTTGTTTCACGTGAAACATTTTATTTCTGTTTCAATTTATTTTCACTATCTGGTGTGATTTTAAACCATGCTGCATACATTGTTGGCAAAATGAGCAAAGTTAAAATCGTAGCGACTACTAAACCACAAGAAATAGCAATTGCCATAGAGCCCCAAAGCGTACTTGGTACAAGTGGCATCATTCCTAGTATTGCCGCTGCTGCTGTAAGCATTATTGGACGGAAGCGCAATACAGCAGAATCAATAATAGCATTCCATGGTTTTTCACCATCAAGCATATGTTTCTTTATCTGGTCAATCAAGATAATTGAGTTACGAATAATCATACCAAATAAAGCCAAGATACCTAATACTGCAACAAACCCAATTGGTTTATCAAACAATAACATACCAAAGCTAACACCAATTAAGCCAAGCGGAGCTGTAAGTACAGTCATTATCATTAACTGTACACTTCTCAACTGGAACATCAATATAGTAATAACCGCTATGACCATCACAGGTATAGGTTTTAACAAATGTTCCATGGCTGTTTGACTATCCGACATAGCTCCATCTGGTTCAATGCTATAACCAAATGGTAAATCTTTTTGTAAATCAGCTAATTGATTATATATTTTTTCAGTTGCATCATTGGCTGTTCCTTGATAAATACTACCACGAACAGTGATTGTAGGTTTTAAATCACGACGCCAAATAACACCATCTTCTGCACGATAACTAATTTTAGCAATCTGTTCAAGTGGTACATATCCATATTGCCCTAAATAAATCGGTAAATTGCGCACTTTTTCCAGATTATCTCTATCGTCATCAGATAATCGCATAACTATATCAATAGTTCTATCACCTTGATAAAATTGAGCAGCTATTGCTCCTGTAAGCTCTGTATATAAAGTCTGGGCAACCATTTGACTAGATATACCCATTGCTCTCAATTTATCTTGGTCTAATTCTAAATGAAGTGTTTTTGCTTTTTCTTGCCAATCAAAATTTACATTGTAAATATTACTATCTTGGCGCATCTTCATAGCCACTTCATCAGCTATATTTTTTACCTTATCCACATCATATCCTGAAACTCTAATCATTACAGGATAATCAGCAGGTGGCCCCATTTGTAAAAATTTAATATTTGATTGTACTGCTGGAAAATCTTCATTTAAGATTTTAAATAATTTTTGATTTAAATATTCTCTAGCTTCTACATCTTTTGCTGTAATTACAAATTGAGCATAATTATCTTTTGGTAATACAGGGTCAAAAGTCAATACAAAACGTGGAGAACCTTGACCTGTATAATAAGCAAAATTATCTATTTTATCTTGTTCTTCACTTAAAACATCTGCCAGTTTTTCAGCTTGTTCTTCTGTAGCCTTTATAGATGAACCTTCTGGCAAAGTAAGTTCTACTACAAGCTCTGGTCTTTGAGATGGTGGGAAAAATTCCTGACTTATAAATTTCATACAATAAATAGAAATAGCGAATATAACCACTGTGCTAGACAATATTATTTTTTTATGTGTTAAGCAATAACATAATATCTTTCTAAAAAATGTATAAAATTTACTTTGATATGGGTCTACATTTCCCTTTTCATCTTTTTTTACTTTAACTTTAATTATTTTATAACCATATAATGGAGCTACCATTACAGATACAATCCACGATAAAATCAAAGCTATGGCAATTACAGGGAATAACGCACTACAAAATTCAGATGCTAATCCATCGGCAAAAGCTACAGGTATAAAGCCTGCACAAGTAATTAGTGTACCGCTAAGCATTGGCATAGCTGTCGCTTTATACGCATAACAAGCAGCACTAAATCTATCTAAACCTTCTTCAAGTTTTACACTCATCATTTCTACAGCAATAATAGCATCATCCACTAATAAACCTAAGGAAATAATCAACGCTCCCAAAGAAACCTTATGCAAATCTATACCCAAAGCTTCCATAGCAACAAATACGCCTAAAATAACAAGAGGTATACAACCTGCAACCACCATACCTGTTCTGAGTCCTAAGCTCAAAAAACTGACTGCCAATACGATGATAATTGCTTCTCGCAGGGAACCTACGAATTCATCTATTGAGTCTTTTACTACTTGAGGCTGATTAGATACTTGATTTATCTCTAAACCTGTAGGTATATATTTTTGCACTTCTTCAATAGTATTTTGTAGATTATCACCTAGAGTTAAAATATTACCTCCAGCTTCCATGGAAACAGCAAGACCTATAGCTGGTTTTCCATTGTAAAACATCTTTGGTTCTGCTGGTTCTACATATCTGCGTTCTACTTTGGCTATATCTGCCAAACGCAAAATTTTGCCCCAGCATTGATAGGCATTTCTTTGAGCATATCCACATCAGCGAATTGACCACTTAAACGTAAATATACATTATCTGTTTGAGTTTCAATCATGCCCGCAGGTGTCATTTGTTGTTGAGTCTGCACTGCTTGCATGATATCTTGAGGACTAATACCCAATTCAGAAAGCTTATCTAATGAAGCTTCTATATATATTTTTTCAGGCTGTTCACCTACAAGTTCTACTTTGCTGACATTATCCACAGTCAATAAGATACGTCTTATTTTTTCTGCCTTTTCACGCATTTCTTCATAAGAATAACCATCACCTGTGATAGCATATATAGAACCATATACATCATCAAATCGGTCATTATAATATGGCCCATAAACGCCTTCTGGTAAATCCTTTTTTATGTCATCAACCATATTGCGAACTTCAAGCCATGTAGGTCGTATCTTGTCATTATCTATATCATCACGTAAATTTACATAGATAACAGCTTCGCCTGAACGCGAAAAACTTTTTACATAATCAAGACCTGGTGTATCTTGCAATTTTTTCTCAATCTTATCTGTAACTTGTTCTTCCATCTGTGAAGCTGTCGCTCCTGGCCAAGCTACAGATACTACCATTTGTCTAATCGTAAATGAAGGATCTTCCATTCGTCCCAATTTCGTATAGGAAAAAATTCCTGCAAAAAAAAATCACAACGATAAAGTACCAGACTAGATTTTTATTTTTTAATGATACTTCTGTTAAATTTCTCATAAAGTATCACCATCCGCTAATTTTACTGATTGCCCTTCATAAAGTTTATGCACACCTGCTGTTACTACTACATCACCTTTATTTAATCCACTGACAATCACATCATTTTTTCCCAAAGATATTACATTTATATCTTTTAATTCCACACAAGAAGCATCATTGACGATCCAAACTTGAGTTTTATTTTCCACTTGATACAATGCACTCAATGGCAAACTAATATTTGTATCACCATTATTTGCTCCTGTAAATATAACATTTGCAGTCATACCTAATTGAATATCAGATGGAGGATTTACAAGGCTAATTCTAACTTTATAAGTCTTTGCTACGGCATCAGCTATCGGTGATAGTTCTCTGACTACACCTTGAACAGTAGTGCCTTTTAAAGCCCAAAAATCAACTGTCGCATTTTGGCCTATGCTTATATCTTGAATTTTATTTTCAGGAATGGATATTTCAATTTCTCTTTCTCCATCTTGAATAAGTACAGCTACAGTCTGACCTGCACTTACGACTTGACCAGTTTCACCACTTACACTAGAAATAACACCATTTGCATTTGCGACTAATTGTGTATAACCCAAAGAATTATATCCTTGTGTCGCTTGAGCTACAGCTTGATTATATGCTGATAAAGCACTATCATAAGCATTTTGATATTGATCTAAAGATTGAGCACTAACTGCATTAGCTGCATATAACTGTTCATATCTAGCAAGATTAGATTGTGCTAAATTCAATTGCGATTTAGCAGCTTCCACTTGAGCATCATAGGCATTTACACTCTGTCTAATATCTTTATCATCAATGACCATCAAGACATCTCCTGCTGATACTCTATCTCCTAAATTTATATTTCTAGATAATATTTTTCCACTAACTTGAAAAGCCAAATTAGTTTCATAGCGACCTTTAACTACACCTGCATAATTATCTTCATTACTACTTGCACCATAATCAATTGTCTGTGTTTTTACATAAACAGTGTTATCCACAACTTGTTCATTTTTTCCACAACCTGTGCATAAATATAAAGATAATAACAAACATAGCACAAAAAATATTTTCTTCATCATAAATCCCTCCTTCTATATTCATTTCTATTTTATTCATCACTTATATAATATCAGAAAAATCCTAATATAATAACAAATTTTATCATATCATCTCAATAATGAATAAATTCATTCATTTAAATATTACTACAAATAAACTATACCGTCAAATAAAAAAAAACTAAGTGTCGATATAATATAACACCTAGTCTTTTGCATTTATATCTATAAAATTTTTTCCCAACCTTCACCTAGTAATTCAGGTTCTTTTATATTTAAAATCAATACTAAATTTGTCTTTAAATACTCTAAAAAAGACTTAATATAATTCTTTATATTTTGCTTAGGCATTTCTTCATGAAAAGTATGTACCAAACCAAAAATAAAAATCTTAGTCGTTCTTTCTATATCATGACAATTAAATATCTTTTCTTCATTACCTTGCTTAATTATCGGTATGATTACTTCTATAATCTGTCTGGAAATACTATCTAATCTATCTGCACGTAAGGCACTTACTTCACTATTAGCTTCAAACTCACCATGTTTGATAATATATTGAAAAAGTCTTTTTATCGTAATATTAAATTTATCAATTGCTCTCATATTTTCAGGAAAAGGTTGTCTTATTTGAATTAAAATCTGCTGTGCATAAAATTCAGCAGTTGCTGTGAATATCTCCGCTTTAGATTTAAAATAACGATAACATAATCCTTGAGATATATTTAAATATTTAGCAATATCTTGTATAGTTGTATGCTCATATCCCTTTTGAGAAAATAAATGTAAGGCTGCTTCTATGATTTCTTGTTTTCTCTCTTCTGGGTCTTTAATAATTCTTACACGAGAATTACTCATTATCTCCACCTTTACCTTTCCTAAATATAAATTGAATTAATTCATTATTTATCATTTTTATTTATTTTGTCAATAAAAAAACCCTGATAACAATTTATCTCTGTTATCAGGGCTAGGTATATTACTATATATTTTTATAAATTAAGCATAATACATACTTGCATTTATAGCATTAATAATTTCTTTTTCAGTTTTAGCTGTTTTAGAAGCTTTCAACTGTGCAGGTGTCATTGGTTGTACATATTTAGAGAAATGATTTCTAATAAATCTTGTATCAATATCACCTGTGCAGAAATATTCATTTTTCAAAATACGTTGATGAAGTGGTATTGTTGTTTTGATGCCACCAACTTTAAATTCATTTAAAGCACGACGCATAATTTTAATAGCATCACCACGAGTACGTCCGCGTACTACGATTTTTGCAATCAAAGAATCATAATATGGAGATATGGAAAGTCCTGCACAAACACCACTATCTACACGAACACGAGGTCCACCAGGTTCTAAGAAGAAATCAATTTTTCCTGGAGATGGCATGAAATTATTATCTGGGTCTTCAGCATTGATACGACATTCAATAGCATGACCTGTGAATTTTACATCTTCTTGTTGTAAGTCTAAAGATTCACCAGCTGCTATGCGAATTTGTGTACGCACAAGGTCAATGCCTGTAACAGCTTCTGTTACACCATGTTCTACTTGAATACGTGGATTGATTTCCATGAAATTAAACTGATTTGTTTTCAAATCAAGTAAAAATTCTACAGTACCAATATTATTGTAGTGAACACTTTTTGCTGCTTTAATAGCTAAAGCACCAACTTCGGCACGACGGTCTGGAGTTAAAGCAATAGAAGGAGATTCTTCTAATAATTTCTGATTACGACGTTGTAAAGAGCATTCACGTTCACCTAAGTGAATAACATGACCATAATTATCAGCTACAATCTGTACTTCAATATGACGAGAATGTTCAATATAATGTTCAAAATAATATTTTACTTTATTTATATCAATGATAGTTAAGATATTTCTTAAATCATCTTCGCTGTTAGCGATAAGCATACCCTTACCACCACCACCAGCTACTGGTTTTAAAATAATAGGATAGCCTACATCTTTTGCTTGTTCAACAGCATCTTCTACGCTAGTCAATGGAGTACTACCTTTTGACATTGGAATACCTGATGGTATCATTGCAGCTCTAGCTTCATCTTTATCGCCAACTTTACGGATAGTATCTGCCCATGGACCAATCCATGTCATTCCAGCTTTAGTTACCATTTCTGCAAAATCAGCATCTTCGGATAAAAATCCATATCCTGGATGAACGGCATCTGCTTCTGTTCTTTCAGCAGCTTCCATTAAAGCATCAATATTTAAATAGCTTTCACTAGCATCAGCTGGACCAATATTATAACTATAATCTGCTAATCTTACATGCATTGCATCTGCATCTTCATCAGAATAAACAGCTACAGTTTCTATACCCATTTCTTGACAAGCACGTATGATACGTACTGCTATTTCACCACGATTAGCAATTAAGACTCTTTTAAACATTTATTATGACCTCCTATAAGCCAATCTTATCATTTCATTGGTTCTCTTTATACTAAATACTATTATAAAAGAGCCTTCTTAGTAAATTTAAATATAAATGTTATGGCAATCGGCTCATCTTTAATAAAATCTATAACTTTTTGTTATAGATTTTATACATATATTACATAACTAAAATTATTATATCATAATAAACAAAATATCAATGAAAAATATATGTATATATTGTATACAATATTTTAGTCAAAGTACTTATTGACAGGCTTATAAAGATATTTCAAAATAAAACTATATTATAAGGAAAGAAGGACTTACAAATGATTGATATCTTAGATGTCCACACCCACACAATCGCTAGTGGTCATGCTTATAGCACACTTCAAGAAATGATTGATAGTGCAAAAACTAAAGGTCTAAAATTATTGGGAATTACAGAACATACAAATAAAATGCCTGAAACTTGTTCTGAAATATATTTTTACAATTTTAAAGTTATCCCTAGAAAACAAGATGACCTACTAATTCGCATGGGTGCTGAAATCAATATTATAGATTATGATGGAACTATGGATTTATCCACAAAAGCATTCAGTAAAATAGACTACGGTATTGCTAGTCTTCATGATATATGTATAAAACCTGATAGCCAAGAAGAAAATACATCTGCCATAATCAATGCTATGAAACATGATAGAATAAAGATTATAGGTCATCCTGATAATGGCTATTATCCTGTTGATTATGAAAAACTCGCTCTTGCTGCTAAAGAATATAATGTTCTTTTAGAACTCAACAATAGCTCTGTACGACCTGATGGTGAACGATTAAATTCTCGTGAAAATATGAAAATCTTACTAAAATATTGTGCACAACATCAAACTAATTTAATTATCAACAGTGATGCTCATATCGCAAATGATGTTGGAAATCATAAATATGTACATCAAATTTTAACTGAAGTAAATTTTCCATCCACATTAATTGTGAATACATCTGTGGATAAATTTAAAAAATTTATTGATTAATCACAAAAAATAGATAAAAAACATCTGTTTATCCACAAAAATATATATCATCTTGTGGATAAGTGGATAAATAGAAAAAGATGTGTATATCTTTATAGAGATATACACATCTTTTTTATTTTCTCTTCACTTTTATT
>ENA-OQJT01000356-OQJT01000356.1-human-gut-metagenome-genome-assembly--contig:-NODE-356-length-11618-cov-1.130711_pt1 | contig 11618 bp, 15 predicted proteins | sample MGYA00242612_ERZ504779 | MGnify/ENA primary metagenome ERZ504779 (study PRJEB26092, sample SAMD00036366) | human gut metagenome | host: Homo sapiens | study: EMG produced TPA metagenomics assembly of...
ATCTCAAGATATTGCATAATGACCATCATTTAAAAAATCCACATAAATTTGAAATATATATCGGTGGATTGTTAGGAAATAGCCCTGTATATGGTCAACATATTGATATTGCTTTAAATAAAGAACAATTAATTTGTGCTATAAAATTTATCATTGAAATTTATCAAAAAAATGGCAAATATCCTCAACGATTACGTAAAGTCCTAGATACAAATCCTAATCTTTGGCAAGAAATAACTGATTATTTAACAAAATTAATTCAAAAATAATAAAAATAGCAAAAGCACCTTAAAAGTCAAAAACAATCTAACTTTTAAGGTGCTTTTTTATATAATATCGTACTTAAAATTTATTATAGATTTTTAAGCATATCTTTTACTGTTTGTGCACAATCATCAACTTTTACATTAGAAGTAGCACCATCACGGCGAACTTTAATTTCTACTTCATTAGCATCTAAAAGTTTAGGGCTTACAGTAATACGTACTGGATAGCCAATTAAATCAGCATCTTTAAATTTTACGCCAGCTCTGTCTTTTCTATCATCTAAAAGTACATCTATACCAGCATTTTTCATATCAGCATAAAGTTTTTCTGCAATCTGCATTTGAGCTTCATCTTTAGCGTTGATAGGTACAATAACCACTTCAAAAGGTGCAATAGATGCAGGCCAAATAATACCATTATCATCATGGAATTGTTCAATAGCAGCTGCCATTGTACGGCTAACACCGATACCATAGCAACCCATGATCAATGGTTTTTCTCTACCATTTTCATCAAGGAAAGTAGCACCAAGTGCTTTACTGTATTTTATACCAAGTTTAAATACTTGTCCTACTTCAATACCATGAGTCATTTTTACTGGTGCTCCACAATGAGGACATGGATCTCCTTCTGCAATAAGGCGAATATCAGCTACGATTACATCACCGAAATCGCGTTTTGGATTAGCATTTTTATAGTGGCAATCTTCTTCATTTGCACCGCAAACAGCATTATGCATTTCCATTACTGTAGCATCAACAACCACGATTGCATCTTTGCTAAGACCGATTGGACTCATGAAACCAGGCACACCACCAATAGCGCGAATAGCAGACTCTTCTGCCATTTTTAATGTGATTGCTCCTGTAATATTTTGTAATTTTACATCATTTACTTCATGGTCTCCACGAACAAATGCACAGATTACTTGGTCTTTTTCATTTTGGAAAATAACAGCTTTGATATTTTTTTCAATTGGAGTATTTAAAAATTCAGCTACAGCTCAATAGTTTTTGTACCAGGAGTATTTACTTTTTCAAGTGGTAATTCTTCTTCAGCTGGTGCAACAATTGGTTTTAATTCGGATTTTTCAGCGTTTGCTGCATAATCGCATTTTTCACAGTAAACGATATCAGATTCACCTGTTTCAGCTAATACAGTGAATTCATGTGTTGTAGCATTACCAATAGCACCGCCATCAGCTTCTACAGGGCGGAATGTAAGACCACAACGATTGAAGATATTTGTATATGCATCATACATATCTTTATAAGATTTATCAAGACCTGCTTCATCTTTATCAAAAGAATAAGCATCTTTCATGATAAATTCACGACCACGCATAAGACCAAAACGAGGACGAATTTCATCACGATATTTATTTTGAATTTGATATAACAATAATGGTAATTGTTTATAAGAACGTACTTCATTACGTACTAAATCTGTAATAATTTCTTCATGTGTTGGTCCAAGGCAGAATTCACGATTATGTCTGTCCACTAAACGGAACATTTCTTCGCCAAAAACTTCCCAACGACCAGTTTCTTTCCAAAGTTCAGCAGGTTGTACAATTGGAAGAGCTAATTCTTGACCGTCTTTAGCTTCCATTTCTTCACGAATAATTTGTTCTATTTTGCGTAAAGTACGCCAAGCAAGAGGCAAATATGTATAAACCCCACCTGCTACTTTACGAATAAAACCAGCTCTAAGCATTAGCTGATGACTAGGTACTTCAGCTTCTGCTGGAGTCTGACGCAATGTAGGCGCATAAAGTTTAGATGTACGCACTATAAATTCCTCCTAAAATATATGGGAAAAACCCTTTTCAATATTAATTAACTTATATATTCTATCATACTTTAGCTAAAATAAAAATGTTCATTATCTTCTTTGCCATTAAAAAAGCTGTAATAAAATTAAAAACTAAAATTTTATTACAGCTTCTTTTTTATTTTATAAGTTTATCTAATTCTTCAAATAAAGCATCTACTAATTTATCTTCAGGTACTTTATTTATAACTTCACCTTTACGGAAGACTAATCCTTCACCTTTTCCACCAGCGATACCAATATCAGCATCACGGGCTTCACCTGGGCCATTTACAACACAACCCATAACAGCAACTTTGATAGGTTTTGTTATTCCTGACAATCTTTGTTCTACTTTTTCAGCAATACTTGGTAAATCAATATTACAACGACCACAAGTAGGACATGAAATAAGTGTAGGTCCATATTCTTTAAGACCTAATGCTTTTAAAATTTCATTTGCTACTTTTACTTCATTCACAGGATCACCAGTCAAAGAAATGCGGAATGTATCGCCTATGCCTTCAGCAAGTAAAGCACCTATACCTACAGCAGATTTAATAATTCCTGTATTTACAGTGCCTGCTTCTGTTATGCCTAAATGAAGTGGATAGTCCACTGTTTCACTCATCAAACGATAAGCATCTAGCGTTAATGGTACATCATGTGCTTTTAGTGAAATTTTAATATCATAGAAATTTAATTTTTCTAGAATTCTTATATGCTCTAAAGCACTTTCAACTAACGCTTCTGCTGTTACTTTACCATATTTTGCCAACAATTTTTTATCAAGTGAACCTGCATTAACACCTATACGTATAGGAATATTTCTTGTTTTTGCAGCTTCGACTACTGCTTTTACACGTTCTTCATCGCCAATATTCCCAGGATTAATACGAAGTGCATCTATACCTTGTTCTATAGCTTTTAAAGCTAGACGATAATCAAAATGAATATCTGCAACCAAAGGTACATCGACTTGACTTTTAATATTGTAAATATTTTCAGCTGCTGACATATCAGGTACAGCTACACGAACAATATCACAACCAGCATCTACTAATGCTTTTATCTGTGCTACTGTAGCATTTGTATCTGTTGTTTTAGTATTAGTCATAGATTGCACAGAAATCGGTGCACCACCACCAATTTTCACATCACCAATACTGATTTGTCGTGTCATTTTTCTTTTTATCATTATATCCAACACCTTTTTATGTTGTATTTATTAACTCTTAACCAAATAAACGACCAACATCTTGAGCTGTAGCGAAGAACATCAAGGATAATAATAAAATTATACCAGCCATTTGCACTACTCTCACATATTTAGCTTCAATAGCCTTACCACGAATTGCCTCTACTAATAAGACTACAAAATGTCCGCCATCTAAAGCAGGAATTGGCAATAAATTTATTACTCCTAAGTTCAAACTCAATAATGCAGCAAATTGTAATAATGGAACTAAACCTAAATGTGCAGCTTGACTAGTCATTTGAGCTACGCCCACTGGGCCAGATAATTCTGCACTAACACTACCTGTTATCATGCCAATAAGACCACTATACATTTGGTAAATAATATTTACTACTGTAGCAAATGCTAAAGCAATTGATTCACCAAGCTACACTTTTACATCAACTGGCGCAGTTACCCCAATCAAAGCACGCTTAGCTTGTTCATCATATTTTGGCACAACAGAAGTAGCCATCTGTTCATTATCACGGATAAATTCTATTTTTAAAATTTTCCATCAGCATTTTGCACTTTCTGTACAAAATTTGTCCATGAAGTAATTTGTTCTCCATTTACGCTTAAAATTTTATCTCCATCTTTTAAGCCAGCTTGATTTGCTGCTTCTCCAGAAATAACTTGCCCTAAAACTGGAGCATTTGATGGAGTTTGTATACCATTAAAGAAAAAAACTCCTGCAAAAATCAAAAAAGGTAAAATAAAGTTCATTATCGAACCAGCTAAAATTACAATCATTCTAGCCCATACGGGACGAGCCCAATACGCTCTATCGCCTGCATCTTCATCCATGCCTTTTTCCATTCCTGCAATTTTATTAAAACCACCAAGAGGAATAGCTCTTATAGAATATACTGTTTCCCCTCTTTTTGTACTTACTAATTTAGGACCAAAACCAAATTGCAAATTCATCTACACGCATACCAGTTTTTTTTGCAGTAATAAAATGTCCAAATTCATGAACCAATACTAGCAAACCAAAGACAAATACAATAGCAATTGCACTGATTAACACTTATAAATCTTCTCCTTTACTTGCTTACGAATATTGCTATCAATTTCAAATAAATCTTCAAGTTCTGGTTCTATCAAAGTTATATGAGATTGCATAGCTTCTTCTATTATATCATAAATATCTAAGAAACTAATCTTTTCATTTAAGAAAGCTTCTACAGCAATTTCATTGGTAGCATTCATCACACAAGGCATAGAACCGCCTATTTTTCCTGCTTCATACGCTAAAGCAAGACCTCTAAATGTGTCTGTATCTGGCTTTTCAAAAGTTAAATCTTTCATTTGCCAAAAATCTAATTTTTCAGCAGGACAAACCATTCTTTCTGGATAAGTAAGTGCATATTGTATAGGAAGTCTCATATCAGTTGAACCTAATTGAGCAATAACTGATCCGTCCACATATTGCACCATAGAATGAATAATACTTTGTGGGTGAACTACTACCTGAATTTTATCATAATCCACATTATATAATTGTTTTGCTTCAATTACTTCTAAGCCTTTATTCATCAAAGATGCGCTATCAATAGTAATCTTGCGTCCCATTTTCCATGTTGGATGACTTAAGCACTGTTTTACTGAAACATTTTTTAAATCTTCTATTTTCTTACCTCTAAAAGGACCGCCAGAAGCAGTAACTAATAATTTGTCAACTTTATTCATATCTTCGCCATGTAAACATTGAAATAATGCTCCATGTTCACTATCAATCGGCATGATTTCAATCTGTTTTTCACGAGCTTTTTTCATAACTAAATCACCAGCTACTACTAAAGTTTCCTTATTAGCTAGTGCGATATTTTTACCAGCTTCAATAGCTCTCATAGTTGGACGAAGACCTGCAAAACCCATTAATGAAGTAACTACTGTATCAATTTTATCTGTAGTAGCCCCTTCGATTAATCCTTCTTCTCCATAATATAATTTAGTTTCTCCTACATAACGAGCTTTTAATTTTTCATAAGCTTCTTTATTATGCAAAATCGCCATAGCTGGTTTAAATTCATTTATTTGCTGTTCTAATAATTCATCATTATTATTAGCCGCTAAAACTTCAATTTTCAAGAAATCACTATGATTTCTAACTACATCTAAAGTTTGAGTTCCAATTGAACCAGTTGAACCTAATACTGCAATTTTTTTTCATTATATTATATTCCTTTACCTTAAATATCTAATAAAAATATTGCTATATAATAAACGAGCGGTGCTGTAAATAATAAACTATCAAATCTATCTAACACGCCACCATGACCTGGAATTAAAGTACCTGAATCTTTGATACCCACAAATCTTTTAATACAAGACTCTACTAAATCGCCAAATGTACCAATAATTGCTATCAATGCACCCATTAATAACATAATCATCATATCAAAATTAAAATAACTGCCTAAAAGACCTACACATATCATTGAACCTAAAATTCCGCCAACAAAACCTTCAACGCTTTTTTAGGACTGATTTCTGGACATAAACGATGTTTACCTATACTACAACCTACAAAATAAGCAAAACTATCACTAGCCCATGTACCAATAAAAGTAAGCCATATTAAAAATACAACCTACAGAAAATTCCCCTAAAAGACTATTTGTCGCTAAAATAGTTGAGTTCTCAATCATTCTAAGCATTATTAAATGATAAAAAGGAATAGCTATATACATTGTTCCTGCTAAAGTAATACAACCATCTAACACAGAAAAAATGCTTATGATTAAATATCATATTCATTAAGGAAACAAATATAGCTACTACAATACCAAATGCAATATTATTAGCCATATATCCACTTAATACCATAAAACAAATAATCAATAAGCCCCAAAACAATGGTATATTATAATTCTTATGGGCAAAAGCATTTACATATTCTCGCCAAGCAAGACAAGCAAGTAATATAGAAACTGCTATAAATAATGAACCCCCTATTTGAATTACACCTGTAGCTATTATCATACCAATAATTCCACTGATAATTCGCGTTAGCAAAATCTTCCACCGCCCTAAATATAATTATTTGCTACTCAAACCACCAAATCTTCTATCTCTCTTTTGAAAATCAACAATTGCTTGAAGAAATTCTTCAGAAGAAAAATCTGGCCAATTTGTCTTTGTAAACCAAAATTCGGCATACGCTGCCTGCCATAATAAGAAATTACTCAATCGTATATCGCCACTTGTTCTAATCATTAAATCTACAGGTGGCAAATCTTTTGTATATAAATTATCGTCAATCACTTTATCATCAATTTTATCAATAGATAAATCACCTGATTGTACTTCACTAGCTATATTTTTTACTGCTGTTACAATCTCATCTCTACCACCATAATTTACAGCAACATTAAATCTTACACCAGTATTATTTTTAGTGCGTTCTTCTGCTGCATGTAATTCATTTGGTAAATTGCCTGGTAATTCATCAACTCTTCCAATAAAGTGAATACGTACATTATCTTCACACATTTCATCAATTTGTTCTGCTAAAAAACTAGAAAATAAATTCATCAGAAAATTAACTTCTGTCATTGGTCTTTTCCAATTTTCAGTAGAAAATGCATATACTGTTAAAATAGGTATATTATATTTTATACAAGTTTTAAGAATTTTTTTTTAGTGTTTTCACGCCAGCTTTATGTCCAGATGTTCTAATTAAACCCTTTCCAGTAGCCCAGCGACCATTTCCATCCATAATTATACCAACATGTTGTGGTAATTTATTTAAATCTAATTGTTTATCTATAGAAATATCTCTTTTTTCTTTTTTAGAAGAAAATATTTTTTTGAGCATACTAGAAGCCCCTTCCACATAAAATATAAGAAATAAGCCCCTCTTTAGAGGGGCCTTTCCAGTGCTTATTGCTAATAAAACAATTATGCTTCAATAGCACCTGCTGGACAACCAGCTTGACATGCACCACATTCTACACACATATCTGCATCAATTTCATAATGGTTTTCACCTTCAGAAATAGCGCCTACAGGGCAAGTACCTGCGCAAGCACCGCAAGAAATGCAATCATCAGTAATTTTATAAGCCATCTATTACACCTCCTTTCGCATCTTGGCAGCAGCTGTAAGCTCTAATACATTATCATCTAAAACTTTTACTCTGACAATATATAGTTTACTATCATCAACTTTAAAATAGCCTCTCATTGGCACAGTATAGTTCATTTTAAATTTTATATTTCTAGAATTTAATCGCTCTATAGCCTCAACAGCTGGCAATCCTAAATATTCCATACAATCAAACTTCCATTATTTCTTTTCTTTTCCGCTCTAGCAATATCGATTTTCTTTTAATATTATTTATCTACTGATTTTTTGAATATCTTCTTGAGCTTTTTTAGCATCATCTTCTGTGATAGATTTTGCTTTTTCTAATTTTTTAATAGCTTCATTAGCATCACGACGAATATTACGAACAGATACTTTAGATTCTTCTGCACGTTTATTCAATGTTTTTACAAGGTCAGTACGACGTTCTTCAGTGAGCTGAGGTATATTTAAACGAATTACTGTACCATCATTATTTGGGCTAAGACCAAGGTCAGATCTTGTAATCGCTTTTTCAATTTCATGAAGCATTGGTTTTTCCCATGGTTGAATTAAAATCATACGAGGTTCAGGAACAGAGATATTACCTACCTGATTTACTGGTACTAAAGAACCGTAATATTCTACCATTACTTTATCTAATAATGCAGGAGTTGCACGACCTGCACGAAGAGAAGCAAATTCAGATTTTGCTGCACTTAAAGTTTTTTTCATACGCTCCTCATTTTTAGCTATTACTTCTTTAATCATTAATCATTACCTCCAACAGTTGTTCCAATATTTTCGCCTAAAGCAGCTTTTAAAATATTTTCATGATTATCTATATTAAATACTACTAAAGGAATTTTATTATCCATGCAAAGACTTGTTGCCGTAGAATCCATTACTGCAAGTCCACGATTTAATACTTCTAAATATTCAAGACTATCAAATTTCTTAGCTTCAGGATTTTTATTAGGGTCGGAATCATATACACCATCTGTATTCTTTTTACCCATTAAAATAACTTCAGCTTCAATTTCAGCAGCACGAAGAGCAGCAGTTGTATCTGTGGAGAAATAAGGGTTACCTGTACCAGCACCGAAAATAACAACTCTACCTTTTTCTAAATGACGAATTGCTTTACGACGAATATAAGGTTCAGCAACTTGACGCATTTCAATAGCAGATTGAACACGGCTGTCAACGCCCATACCTTCTAAAGCATCTTGAAGTGCTAAGGCATTCATCACTGTAGCAAGCATACCCATATAATCTGCTGTAGCTCTATCCATACCTTTATTGCTACCAGCAAGACCACGCCAAATATTTCCGCCACCAACAACGATAGCTACTTCAATACCATACTCACGTACCTTTTTAATTTGTTTAGCGATAGATTCAACAACTTCTGGATTAATACCAAAACGCTGTTCACCAGCTAAAGATTCACCACTTAATTTGAAAACTATACGTTTATATTTAATATCAGCCACAATAAAACCTCCATAAAAACTTATAATTATCAACCTGCATAATATCTTTTCTTATTTTATCATATATCTATGGCAAACGGTAGACATTATAATTTTTTTCTATATCTAATTTTTATACTAATTTTATCTTATTACAAAAAAGAGAACACCGAAGTGTTCTCTCTTTGTATTTCATAATGAAATTATTTAACAGCTGCCATAACTTCTTCTACAAAGTTATCAGCTTTCTTTTCAATACCTTCACCAAGTTGATATCTTACGAAACGACGAATGGAGATATTTTCACCGATTTTAGCAATTTTGCCTTTTACAAGGTCAGAAATTGTAACATCTGGATCTTTAATGTATGGCTGATCTAAAAGACATACTTCTTTATAATATTTTTCGAGACGACCTTCAACCATTCTTTCAACGATTTTTTCAGGTTTGCCTTCATTAATAGCTTGTTCACGAAGAACTTGACGTTCATGTTCGATAGCTGCTGGATCTACTTCTTCACGACGTACGCAAGTTGGGTTAGCAGCAGCAATCTGCATAGCAATATCACGAGCGAAATCCTGGAATTCAGGAGTACCAGCAACGAAGTCAGTTTCGCAGTTAACTTCTACTAATACACCGATACGTCCACCAGCATGAATATAAGATGTTACAACACCTTCAGCTGCTACACGACCAGCTTTTTTAGCTGCGGAAGCAAGACCTTTTTCTCTTAAAAAGTCAATTGCTTTGTCCATATCACCGTCAGTTGCAGAAAGAGCTTTTTTACAGTCCATCATACCTGCACCAGTTTTTTCACGTAATTCTTTTACTAATGCTGCAGTAATAGCCATTAATATTTCCTCCTTAGTCAATAAAAGGCAAGGGTTTGGGCCCTTACCTTTTTAATTGTTATATAAATTTAAAATTAACTAAAATTATTCAGCGTCTTCGCTAGTAGCAACTTCTACTACTTCGCCAGCTTCACCTTGACGACCTTCGATAACAGCGTCAGCCATACGGGAAGTTAAAAGTTTAACAGCACGGATAGCATCATCGTTACCAGGAATTACATAGTCAATTTCGTCTGGATCGCAGTTTGTATCAACGATTGCAACGATTGGAATGTTAAGTTTTTTAGCTTCTGCTACAGCAATTCTTTCTTTACGTGGATCAACGATAAATAAAGCGCCTGGTAATTCTTCCATGTCTTTAATACCGCCAAGAGATTTTTCAAGTTTTTCTTGTTCACGTTTTAAAGCAAGAACTTCTTTTTTGCTAAGAACTTCAAAAGTTCCATCTTCTTCCATAGCTTCAAGTTCTTTTAAACGATTGATGCTTTTACGGATAGTAGCGAAGTTAGTCATCATACCACCGAGCCATCTTTCGTTAACATAGAACATGCCGGATTTTAAAGCTTCTTCTTTAACAGCTTCTTGAGCCTGTTTTTTTAGTACCTACGAAAAGAATGCTTTTGCCTTCTTCAGCAACGCTACGTAAGAAATCATAAGCTTCGTCAACTTTTTTTACAGTTTTCTGTAAATCGATAATGTAAATACCATTGCGTTCTGTGAAAATGTATGGAGCCATTTTAGGGTTCCAACGTCTAGTCTGATGACCGAAATGAACGCCTGCTTCTAATAATTGTTTCATGGAAATAACTGCCATGATGGTGCACCTCCTGTTATTTTTTCCTCCACATTCTTTAGCTTTGTTTTAACCCTTTTAGATATTCTTATCAGCGTACCAATAAGGTATATCTAACTAGGACACAGTACAAAATCGGAATGTGTGCGTTTTTTACACCGTTAAGCATTATATCATAATTTTTTTGTAAACACAATAATAAATTATCATGCTTTCATATAAAAAGAACGATGTTTTATCAACATCGTTCTTGAAGATTATTATCTTTTTAATTTTTGAATTTCATCTAATAAGTGTTCGTTTAATACTCTGATATAAGTACCTTTCATACCAAGAGATTTAGATTCAATTACACCAGCGGACTCAAATTTACGAAGTGCATTAACAATTACAGAACGAGTAATACCTACACGGTCAGCAATTTTAGATGCAACGAGTAAACCTTCAGTACCATTTAATTCACTTAAAATATTTACAGCTGCTTCAATTTCAGAATAAGAAAGTGTTGCTAAAGCAATCTGTACAGTAGCTTTTTTACGTGCTTCAACTTCAATTTTTTGAGAATTATCACGTAAAATTTCCATACCTACAACAGTGGCACCATATTCAGCCAACAATAAATCATCGTCTGTGAATTCTTCATTAAATTTAGCTAATACTAATGTACCAATACGTTCACCAACGCCATAAATAGGTACAATAGTTGTAATTTTGCCTTCTACTAAACATTCGCTATTATCATCAAAAGCACAAATTTCTTTTTGTGGAATATTAGAAGATGTGCTATCCATTTTTAAGAGCCAATTAACATAGTGTTTTGGAAATTCTCCTTGGCTTACGATTTTGTCAATCATTGTATCACATTCAAAATCATCAAGGAAGGCATATCCATAGATTTTCCCTGTTTTGCTAACAATATATACATTTGCTTCTATAACATTGCTAAGCACACGGGAAATGCTATCGTATTCTACCACTTCTGCTTTTTGTAAAAGTTTATTTATTTTTCTTGTTTTTTCAAGTAATGTTGCCATCTGTTATCCCCTTCCTGCACAGAAAAACTTTTGATTTCTGTTAAATCCTTTCCTTTTTTATTCTATCATATCTATAAG
>ENA-OQJT01000357-OQJT01000357.1-human-gut-metagenome-genome-assembly--contig:-NODE-357-length-11592-cov-0.918535_pt1 | contig 11592 bp, 15 predicted proteins | sample MGYA00242612_ERZ504779 | MGnify/ENA primary metagenome ERZ504779 (study PRJEB26092, sample SAMD00036366) | human gut metagenome | host: Homo sapiens | study: EMG produced TPA metagenomics assembly of...
CTAATTCCTAGCAAAATTTTAATAAAATATGATATGAAAATGTAGTTTTAAGCTTCAAGATATCGTTGATACATATTATAAGTTTTTTCATCAAAACAAGAGAAAATAATATCAAGTTTATAATCTTTATGCATATCTAGCCATGTTTTGACTGTAGAGATAGCAATTTTTGTCGCTTCTTCTAGTGGATAATGATATACACCAGTGGAGATAGCAGGAAAAGCGATACTGTGAATATCGTGTTTCAAAGCTAAATCTAAAGAATTTTTATAGCAATTGGCAAGTAGCGAAGCTTGATTTTTTTGAGTAGAACAAATTGGCCCTACTGTATGAATTACATATTTTGCTTTTAAATTATAGCCCTTAGTGATTTTAGCTTCGCCAGTTTCACAGCCACCGAGAGTGCGACATTCTGCTAAAAGCTCACGACCTGCACGGCGATGAATAGCACCGTCGACTCCACCACCGCCGAGAAGCGTTTTATTCGCAGCATTGACGATTGCATCACAATCAAGAATAGTAATATCACCTAAATCAATAGAAATCATATTAACACCTTCTATAAAAATTAATTAGTTAAATCATCTAATAGGAATTTTAGAAATAGTTATCTTTGTCTTTTTCAAGCCATTAGCCTTGAGAAAATGATTTAATTCCTGTTTATTTTGTCTACACATAGCACCGAGAGTGATTTCAGGAATGAGTTCACTATCCCAAATATCGGCTAAACATAATTTATGATAACTGCGGATTTCATTTTTAAATAAAGAAAAATGTGTTTGTTCAATGGAAGACATTCGCAATAGTGAATGGAATTTGTCATGTAAAGGTTTGAGCGTAGAAGGTAAGATAATATTACGGCTCATGCTCAAAAAATCTTTTTTCATAGATAAAGTTTTAGGATAAAAAAGCAGACGAAATTCATGTTCATCAGCAAAATAATTATTTTTAGCAAAGTTCATGACTTTATTATAGGCAATGACTAAAACGATAAAGCCATATTGTTCGATATATTTTTGAAAAGGGTCATTATAATTGCGGATTTGTTCTTCAAATAAATCGTAAAAACAAGCACAGATATGGGATAATTTATCTAAGATTTCAGTATCGCTATAGAGATTTTTCTAGTTCTGTTATGGAAAAATGGGAATAATCTTTGAAATTTACATTGAGTTTATCCATGTTGATACCGATACAAACACCACTATAACTAGAAGCATATCTTTCCCAATGTGAGAGATTATCTTTTTTATCGGTTAAACTAAGTGAATAACCATCACTTTTTTTGAGATAATTTTTTAAGTCAGGCATATGGGTTTCAAAACTTTTTTTCAATAATGATAGATATTGCTTGAAATTATCATCAGTAGAATTATTTATAATTTCGTCCATATCTTTGAGCATATGATTTACAGTATAATATCTCTCTGATTTATCATTAGAAGATTTTAGATTGGTCAGCCAAAGCTCACGACTCATGATGATATTATAAAGTGAATTGATTGATGTATAATGATAAAAAATATTTTGTCCGTCCATAATTATTACCTCGTAGAAGTCTTATTAATTATAATTATGAAAGGGAAAAAGAGAAAATGCAATAATAATAATATAGTTGTTCATTTCTTTAATGATAAAGAAACGAACCAAAGAAATCACCCGCTCACGCACTTTTTACTTTGCTGATAGCTACCGTAAAAAGATGCTAAAATGCGGGAAATGTTTGGTGTTATTAAAGATTTTCAATAACTGACATTATCATTAAAATTTTAAAATGCGGAAAAAGTAACGTATTATTTATTGTGAAGTAGATATTCTTGGAGATTTTGCAAAAATAATTGAGCTGGTTTGGTGAGTATTTGATGTTTTTTCCAGACTAAATCAATTTGTGCTTCAAGTGGTGGATATAGTGGTTTGAAGCATAAATTAGTGCCGTTTGTGTTCACTAGATTGGCAAGACAAAGGCAGAGCTAGATTTTCTTGAACCATGATAGAGGCGTTATAGATTAAGTTATAATTAGCAACTATATTTAATTGAGTGAAGTTTTGATTGAGCCAGCCTGCTATTTTATTGCTGACCATCGTTTGACTTGAACATATTAAGGGGATATTCAAAATATCTGAAGATGTTATATATTCTTTATCAGCAAGCGGAGAATTTTTTAACATCAATAGTCCCCAAATATCTTTTACAGGCAAGGTGATAAAATTATATTTTTGTTTATCGTGGGCATCAATCAATAAGCCAAAACCTAAGATACCTTTATCTAATTGTTCGATTACAGTATCAGCATTGCCACTAAAAATATGATAATGTATATCTTTATGTGTTTTTTTTATTTTAGTCATAGTTTTAGCTAAAAATTTAAAGGCATTTGTTTCTGCACAGCCGATATATATATCGCCACTGATGATTTCATGAGAATTTTTTAGAGCATTAATTGTTTTTGCTTGTAATAAAATTATTTCTTTGGCTTTGTTATATAAAAATAGACCTTCGGAAGTCAAAGTAATTTTGCGATTGGAGCGGATAAATAATTTACAATTTAGTTCTTTTTCTAAATCCATTAATTGACGAGATAAAGTGGGTTGTGTTATATGCAAAACTTGAGAAGCTTTTAAAATATTTTAAAACACGTATATCCATAAAAACCTCCAGATTTTAGTATTAAAAAATATAGATGAATTATATTATATTTTATTATGCTTAAAAAGTATAGTTGACTATTAAATATAAGTATTTGATATAGTAGAAATGGTAAATTATAATGAAAGCAAAGAAAAAATTATTTATTAATCTAAAAAAGAGAGTAAATATAAAGGTGGGTTAGTGATGAACTTTAAGAAAAATTTAAAAAATAGTTAGAGCAATTACCATGTGTTTGGCATTAGGGACAATGGGGTGCATAAATATGAATATGGTATCAGCAAGTGATAATTTGCAAGCACCAAAAAGTGCCTTCGATAAGAATTATAAACCAGATATGTCAAGAGGTGCAGATAATTTTTATCAAAGTGATAAAGTAAATATGCAAAAAGTTGAATTTAAAAATCAATATAATATGACAGTTGTGGGCAATTTGTTCGTACCTAAAAATTTAGCGCAAAATGAAAAAGCTCCAGCTATTATCGTAGGACATCCTATGGGAGCGGTGAAAGAACAATCGGCAAATTTATATGCTACAAAAATGGCAGAACAAGGTTTTGTAACTTTAGCTATGGATTTATCTTTCTGGGGAGAAAGTGAAGGTCTGCCAAGAAATAGCGTATCCCCTGATATTTATGCAGAAGATTTCAGTGCAGCAGTTGATTATTTAGGTACACGTGATTTTGTGGATAAAGATAGAATTGGTGTTATCGGTATCTGTGGTAGTGGTAGTTTTGCTATCAGCGAAGCAAAAATTGATTCTCGTTTAAAAGCTATAGCTACAGTTAGTATGTATGATATGGGTACAGCTACTAGAAGTGCTTTAGGTCATAGCCAAAGCGTAGAACAGAGAAAAGAAATCATCAAAGAAGCGTCTAATCAGCGTTATAGTGAATTTTTAGGGCAAGAACGCAAATATACAAGTGGTACAGCTGATAAATTGAGTGAAAATCCTTCTGATATTGAAAAAGAATTTTATGATTTTTATCGTACTACAAGAGGATATAGTGCAAACACAACAACACACCCAACACTTACAAGTAATGTGAAATTTATGAACTTCTATCCATTTAATGATATCGAAACAATTTCTCCAAGACCATTGTTATTTATTGCTGGCGAAGATGCTCATTCTAAAGAATTTAGTGAAGATGCTTATAAATTAGCAGCAGAGCCAAAAGAATTATATATTGTGCCGAATGCAGGTCATGCGGATTTATATGATAGAACAGATGTAATTCCATTTGCAAAATTAACAGAGTTCTTTAAAGATAATTTATAAGAAATAAAAAATTTACTTAAAAGAATTTTAAAGTAATTAAGTATTTAACGTAGTATTTGTTAGTGAGAAAGAGAAGTAATGTTACTTCTCTTTTTTATTGGTAAGTGAAATTGGAAGTAATTTTTAATCAAAAATAATATAAATAAAAGGGAGCGATAAAAGATGAAACTATGTATGAAAATAATATTATGCTGTTATTTAATTTTGATGATGTCTGTTAGTGCACTGGCAAAAGATATATCTGATACAGAAGCAAGAACAGATAAAGAATTATTACCAGCATTAAAACAAAGTAGCGAGATGGATTTTGCTAAAACTGGTGTACAAGGATATAAGGATTTATTCAATAATTTAGTTGGTTCTAAGGATTTGCCAAAAGATGAAAATGTAAATGTATATGATGTATATGTAGAAAATCCTGATAGTGATAAGGATTTACGTTTGCGCATTTATAAGCCAGTGAATAAACAAGATAATTTAGCTGGTATTTTATGGATACATGGTGGTGGATATTTATTTGGTGTGCCTGAACAAGATGAAATGCAAAGTATTCGCTTTGCTAATGAAGTAGGTGCAGTAGTTGTAGCTGTAGATTATAGATTAGCGCCTGAAAATAAATATCCAGCTAGTTTAAATGACTGCTATACAGCTTTAGGTTATTTATTTAAAAATGCAGATAAATTAGGTGTAGATAAGGATAGAATTGCTGTAGCTGGTGCTAGTGCAGGTGGCGGATTATGTGCAGCTACTGCTTTAATGGCTAGAGATAAAGGCGAATATAAATTAGCTTTTCAAATGCCTCTTTATCCAATGATTGATGATAGATTTCAGACGCCAGCAAGTCAAGAAAATATAGATTTGCGAGTTTGGAATAATGTAGCTAATAAATACGCATGGCATGCTTATATTGGTGATTTAGCAGGAACAGATGAAGTGTCTTATTATATGGCTCCAGCTAGAGCAAAAGATTTAACAGGTTTACCACCAGCATATTCTTGTGTAGGTAATTTAGACCCATTTAGAGATGATACGATAAATTATATGGCAAGATTAGCTCAAGCAGGTGTGCCAGCAGAATTACATGTTTATCCAGGAGCGTATCATGCTTTTGAAGTGATTGCACCTGATACACAATATGCAAAAGATGTAGTCAATGAATATGTAAAAATTTTAAATAAAGCTTTGAATAAATAAAATAATTTATTGATATTTTCAAGATGTATTTAGGAGCGAAATTATGACTAAAAATAATTTAATCGTATTTATTTTGACTATAGGCGTATTTAGTATCTTAAATACGGAAATGGGTGTCATTGGTATATTGCCAATAGTTGCAAGTACTTATAATATAGAAATATCTTTGGCGGGTTTATTAGTTAGTTTATTTTGCTTTAGCAGTAGCTGTGTCTGGTCCGATATTACCTTTATTATTATCTAAATATAATCGCAAAACGATTATGATAATATCTTTGGGAACTTTTTTTTGTTTGTAATGTGATATCTGCTTTTGCAGGAAGTTTTTGGCTTGTATTAGTGGCAAGAGTAGTGCCTGCATTTTTACACCCTGTATATGTTTCATTATCCTTTGCGATAGCTTCTTCATCTGTATCAGAAAAAGAAGCACCTAAGGCAGTAGCAAAAGTAATGGTTGGTGTTTCAGCTGGTATGGTGCTTGGTGTGCCAGTTATGAGTTATATTGCAAATTTATTTTCTTTAGAAATAGCTATGCTTGCTTTTGCTTTGGTGAATTTAATCGCTTTAGCATTGACAATAATATATGTACCATCTATGCCAGTTAAAGAAAAAATGTCTTATGGTTCTCAGCTCAAAATTTTAAAAGATATTAATTTATGGTGGGCTTTGATAGCTGTAATTTTATTAAATGGTGCAAATTTTGGTGTATATAGTTATTTAGCCGATTATTTAGAAAGAGTATCGCTATTATCCACAGAATTTGTGAGCATTACACTTTTGATTTTCGGTTTAGCGAATATTTTAGGCAATGTTATTGCTGGTAGATTATTAAGCCAAAGACCACTTTCATTTGTAGGGATATATCCATTTTTGTTAACAGTATTATTTTTAATAATGCTATTTTTAGGCAATATGGGTTTTGTAATCATGGGTATAGTTTTAATCTGGGGAATACTCGTGGGTTGTGCTGCTAATATTAATCAGTATTGGATAACAAGAGTGGCATCTAATGTGCCTGATTTTGCTAATGCTTTATTTTTAGTAGCTACAAATGTAGGTACTTGTATAGCAGCTTTTGTATGTGGTATTTTCATTGATGAATTTGGTATAAATAATGTAGTTTTAGGTGGCATTTTATTCACTGTATTGAGTATAGGTTTCTTTTTTGCGGGAATAAAAAAATCACCAAAGGAGAAAATGTTAAAAGTAAATAAAGCAGTATAAAAAAAATCCTCTATAGTTAAATGAAATTATTCATCACTAACTATAGAGGATTTTTTATATATTTAGGAGCATGTCATACCAGACAACGCCACCATGTGTAGATTTAGAAATACCTAAATTTTGAAATCCAAATTGTTCATAAAATGGAATAAGTTGATGTTTACAACATAAAATAATTCCAGTGCGTTTTTCTTTTTGAGCCTTTTCAATAAGATTTTTCATTAATTTAGTTGCAATGCCTAAATGTTGATAAGATGGCAATACATCAATACCAAAGATTGTTTGATACTTTCCTTGTGGTTGATGAAGTTTAGCATTTGTATACATTTCATCAGTAATAGTTTCTTCATCAGTTACCATACCATTGATGAAACCTATAATTTCATTGTCATCATGTTTATGAATTTTGGCTACTAAGAAATGATTAGGAAATACATCAAATCTGGATTTTAAAGTATTTAAACTAGCACTTTCTTGGGATGAAAAACATATTTGCTCAATATCTGCAAGAGTTATTAAATCATCAGCTGTTGCAGTAGTAATAGATATCATAAAAACCCCATCACATCATTTATTATTTTGCTCATTAAAGAGAGCTTTTAATTTTTTTTTGCGTTTTTTCTTGAAAGAATTGGAATAACGTTCTTCTTCACTGAAGATACAACCACAATAAGGTTGACGATATAATTCTAAATCAATGCTTGTTTGTGTTCCTTCAGCAAATCCTGGTCGAAAATCTTCATAGAAGAAAGGAATACCTACCGCTTGAGAAATTTTTTGAGCGACATCTTTCATCATTTCATGGTTTTGATAAGGACTGACAAATAAAGTTGATGAGAATGCATCAAAATTATTTTCTTTAGCATAGATAGCTGTTTGATGAAGTCGCCAAGCATAACACATACGGCAGCGTCGATTATCTAAATTAAGACCATCTGTATTTTTTTTCAATAGTTAAAGCACGTTGTAAAAAATCTCGTAATTGATAATTTGTATCTACGATAAGTTTTAAATCAACTTTTTGTGCATATTCTTGTGCAGTTGTTAAACGGTGCTTAAATTCTTTATAAGGGTGAATATTAGGATTGAAAAAATATCCTGTAATATCATGACCTTCTGAGCGAAGTTTTGGCACTGGATAACAAGCGCATGGACCACAACACATATGAAGTAATATATTCATTTATAAACTCCCTAAATAAATATAAATTATTCCGTTTTTGTCAAACCAAGATGTTCATAACCAAGCTTGGTAACAACTCGCCCTCTAGGAGTGCGATTGATAAAGCCTAATTGAAGTAAATAAGGCTCATAAACATCACCGATAGTATCTGTTTCTTCGCTTACTGCTGCAGCTAATGTTTCAAGACCGACAGGGCCACCGCCAAATTTATTAATCATAGTGAGTAAAATATTGCGATCAATATGGTCAAGCCCCATCTTGTCAATTTCAAGCACTTAGCTAGAGCCGTATCTGCGATTTCATCAGTGATAATACCGTCGCCTTTTATTTGAGCGAAATCACGAACTCGTTTTAAAAGGCGATTAGCTACTCGAGGTGTTCCACGAGAGCGACGTGCGATTTCCAAAGCTCCTCTATCTTCGATAGGTATATTTAAGATTTCAGCAGAGCGCTTGATAATAAAAACTAATGATTCAGGTGTGTAATATTCTAGGCGAGAAATAACACCAAAGCGATCACGTAGTGGAGAAGCTAAGGCACCAGCTTTAGTAGTCGCTCCAATGAGTGTAAATGGTGCAATATCAAGACGAATAGAGCGAGCGCTTGGCCCTTTACCGATGATGATATCCAAGGCAAAATCTTCCATAGCGGAATATAAAACTTCTTCTACGCTATGAGAAAGACGGTGAATTTCATCAATAAATAATACGTCTTTTTCGGTGAGGTTCGTAAGTAGTGCTGCTAAATCGCCAGAGCGCTCAATAGCTGGCCCAGAAGTTACACGGAAGTTTACTCCCATTTCATTAGCGATAATATTGGCAAGTGTAGTTTTACCGAGTCCAGGAGGTCCGTATAAAAGTACATGGTCAAGAGCTTCATTGCGATTTAAAGCTGCTTGAATGAAAATAGATAAATTATCTTTGACTTTATCTTGTCCTATATATTCTTGTAATTTCTTAGGGCGTAGAGAATACTGCCAATTATCAATATCCATCTCGCCACCAGAAACTATGCGTTCATTAAAGTCTTCCATTAAATAAAATTTGCCTCCATAGATAAAATTTTAAAAGATTATTTTATAAGTGGTTTATTTAAAAAATCTCGACCAAAGACTTTAATTGTATAGTAAAAACCAATGAGGAAAGGTATATATTCAGCGATTAAGCGCCATGTAACAGCTACAATACCGACAGTACCTTCTGGTAACATAGAGTTAAACAATAATATAAAACCACCTTCGGCGATACCAGAACCTCCTGGCGTTGGAGAAAAGTAAAGTAAGATATTTAAAATTATCATACGTCCCATGGCTAAGACACCATCAAAATCATCAGTTAAACTAAACATTAAAATTGGTACGATAGCATAGATAAAAAGTAAACTTAAGCCCGACGTAATATAGACTTTAAGCATTTTTAAAGGAGAAGCTAATAAAAGTTTTATAGCTAATTTATTATCTCGATAAAAAGAAAGAAATGCTTTTGCTTTTTTGTAAGAAAGTCGACGAACAAATTTAATTACTAGATAATCTGAGTAATTATGCTGAACACCAAATCAACATCAAAATAACTAAAAAAGCCAAACTAGAGATAATCATTAAAGTTTCATCAGAAATCCATGGGATTATACCTGCATCATGCATGAAGATAAACGGCATGCACATGATTAAAAACATGATGGATAAAATTGTGCGGACAATGACAATTATAGTGGCTTTTCCGACAGGTATTTCAGCATGACGTAAAAAGAGTACTTGAGCAATTGCACCACCGCTGAAACCAGGTGTTAGCAGTGCTAAGAAATAATTGCCAAATACTACATGTAATGCTTGTGAAAATGAGATTTTTTCGTTGGAGATATTAACTAACTGGACAAGTCTTAAACCATCTAAAAATAAACCAAAGCTAATGGAAATCAAAGCTGCGATTATTGCTAGAGGATTGAACTGTGTCAAACTAGATAAAGTATTAATATCCACTGTGAAATAGATGACTCCAGCAGAAATCACAGATACGAAAAAAAATTAAGACACAAAGTCTTTTATGGAATTTGTTCATTAATATAAACCTCATTAATATGGGATAATTTGATAATCATTATGTTATATTGTACCATTTTTTTAGATGAAGTGTAAAGCAAAGCAATAAATACTAATCTAATAAATAGATGATAAATATTGAGTAAAAAATAAAAGGACAAGCACTTATTAAAAAATAAATGCTTGCCTGTAATTTATCTTTTAGCTTGATTTTTGATGCGATTTACAGGGATATTAGCTAATAATGCAACGGAATTATCATCATTTTCTAGTGAAATTTCCATTTCATTTTTATTTATATCCATGTAATGAGAAATTACCTCAATTATATCGTTTTTTTAAAGCTTGCATAACTTCAGGAGAAATATTAGCACGGTCATGAATTAATACGACTTTTAATCTATCTTTAGCAATTTCTTTAGATGTTTTTTGATTTCTATTTAATAATTTCATTACAACCTCAAACATAATATTATGCTCTCCTTAATTAAAAATAATTTTTTTTAATCTATCAAAGAAAGACTCTTTAGTACGGAAAGTCATAAATGGAACATCTTCACCACAAAGACGTCTAGTGATATTTTGATAAGCTATACCAGCTTGAGATTTTGTATTAGCAATTACAGGTTCACCACGGTTAGTAGAAGATACGACCATTTCATCATCTGGAATTTGACCGATACATTTTATAGCTAAGATATCGTTGATATCATCAAGGTCTAGCATTTCACCTTTAGCTACCATATCAGGACGAATTCTGTTGACGATTAATAAGATATTTTCTTTATCAGCGCGGTTCAATTCACCAATAATTTTATCGGCATCACGAACAGCAGAGATTTCAGGCATAGTAACAACTAAAGCGATATCAGCAGCGGCTACAGCTGTTTTGAAACCTTGTTCAATACCAGCAGGGCAGTCAATCAAGATGAAATCAAAATCTGCACTCATTTCTGAACATAAAGCGACAACTTGTTCAGGAGATACGGCGAGTTTATCTTTTGTCTGAGATGTAGGCAATAAGAATAATGTCTCATATTTTTTATGGCGAACAAGGGCTTTTTTGTAAGGAATTTTACCAGATGTTACATCTACTAATCATACATAATGCGATTTTCTAAACCTAATAATAAGTCAAGATTGCGAAGCCCTGTATCTGTATCAATAAGTGCGACTTTATATCCTTTCATGGCAAGACCAGCACCTATATTGGCTGTAGTAGTAGTTTTGCCTACACCACCTTTACCAGAAGTAATAACAATGATTTTACAATTTGTATTAGTTTGGGTCATATAAGATTACTGTTGCCTTTTTGCACTACAAGACAAACAGAAAAGCACCTCTCTTTACAATTATATACTTTTACTTTGTGCAAATTAATTTTCTCGATTGAATGGCTCTAGGATAATGGTATTATCACAGATAATAGCTTTTTCAGGAGTTGATGATTTTTTATTATCAGTAATATTTTCACTATTATCTGGTGCTCTAGCAATTAAATGTGCTATACGTATTTGCAGTGGCGATAATTTATCAGCAATTATATAAGAATTAATATCGCCATAGGCTCCAGCATAGACAATGCCACGACAATGACCATGAATATCAATATTTCCACCAGCTATGATTTTAGCACCAGGATTGACATTTCCTTCAATGACGATAGAGCCTTTAGAAAAATTTCTTCGCCTCCACGTACAGTGCGTTTGATGATTAATGGCGGATTTTGTGCTGAACAATGTTGGTTTGTAGCTGTCTTGTCAACAGTTACAATTTTTAAATTTAATTGATATTGTTTTAAGATATCAGCTAATATATTTTGCTCTTCTTGAGAGAATTTATCATCTTTGAGCAATATAGTAGTATTAGCTTCAAAAAAATTGGAACAAGAAGCTAATTTTTTACTTAATGCTTCTTTAATTTGATTGAAATTAGCTTTTTTTGTTATGACTAAAATTAAGCCATCATTAGAACCTTTAAACGTTATTAATTCATTCATATAATCACTTCATTTTATTATTATT
>ENA-OQJT01000358-OQJT01000358.1-human-gut-metagenome-genome-assembly--contig:-NODE-358-length-11588-cov-0.877061_pt1 | contig 11588 bp, 12 predicted proteins | sample MGYA00242612_ERZ504779 | MGnify/ENA primary metagenome ERZ504779 (study PRJEB26092, sample SAMD00036366) | human gut metagenome | host: Homo sapiens | study: EMG produced TPA metagenomics assembly of...
TTGCCGCGCCGTGTGTATTGAGCTCGACGTTGCAGCGCTTGAGGGCCGTCCAACGGAGGAACGGTGCGGTGCGCAGGGTGTTCCGCTTGCTTTCGAGTTCATGACGCTCGTCGGGTTCCCATTCGAGCTTGAGTTTCGTGTCAAGCGCCGTAAGCATATGGGCTAGGCAGCCTACGGTAAGAACGTACGAATCGTTGTCGCGTTTTGGGGCATAGGGGTCTGTCAGCTTGCGAATGTCGGGGTCGCCCATGATCTTTGTGCAGCGCTTCAGCAGTTGAGGGTGGTCGGCCAAGATCGTCGCGAGCGGTAGCGACGCGTAGTTCTTGATGGTCGCGGCGGCAAAGGCGGCGTCATATTCGTTTGCATATGCTCGCTCAATGCGGGCATCCAGAATGCTTTTCTTATCGCCGTCTTCAGCGTGGTGGTTTGTCATAGCTTCTCCAATCGGTTGATGTTCGTGCTGTTTGTTGATGTGTTGGTTGTCGTGAGTGATGTGCTTGCCGTGGGTGATGTGCTGACGTTGGGGTGCTATGCGGTTTTCAATGAGCCCGTGAGGCAGTTGCTGCAGGGGCGGGATGGAACGGCCCATGCAAGGCGGAAGGCATCGTGCTCAAAATCGAGACAGCAATGCCCCGGGTGCCTCACATGTGGCAGTTACCTCATTAAGTTGTCATTGCGTTTGGGGCTGTACTTTGCCGATCTTCTTTCTCTTACACGCTAAAAACTGAAACTTCATATGCTCGATCTACTTAAAACCGCAACGGCGGTCTTTTATCAACTTATATGTCGGAACGCGTCTTTGCAAGTACTTTTTTGCCTTTGTTTCAAATGGGGTGGTTTTGCAACCGTCACGCGCCACGCTATGCGAACGTGCCCCGGCTCGGATAAGATGGTGCGATCGAGTTCTACCGCGCTCACCGCAAGTGGTCTTTGCTGCTGAGATAGGTCATGGCCGAAAGGGGCCCGTATCCGTTGGGATACGGGCCCCTTTTCTGTTGTCGGCCAGATACGATGGGTCGCGTGACGTCGTCAGAGGTCGAATTCGACCGCTAACGACGTTGTGCAGCTCATCATTTCTGGTCGCAAACAGTAAAGGGGCATGAGGGTGTATTGAGGAGGGGGATGTCTTGCTGTCGGCATCCGCGTGCGGTGCCATTCGCTGTCTGTAAATATACGTTTAAAGCTAATTTCATACCACTTGTCGGAATGCGGACGCTGTCCTTGCATGCCGGGCGTACATTGAACGTGGTTTTTCGCGTGAAACCACGAATCGGTTGTCAGTCCTGAACAAGGAGGCCCAGCATGACGCTTGCCAAACCCATCAACAAATACATCGACTATATCGATGCCCCCGAGGACACGTTTGAGCAATATGTCGAGAAGGCGTTAAAGTACAACTTTCGCTGCGTATTTGCGAACCTGCAGGAGTACGAGACGGGCCGCGCCATGCTCGAGGACTCTGACATCATCCTTGCCGGCGCTATCGACTTTCCCCAGGGCACTATGGCGCTCGAGGAGAAGCTTGCGAGGTTTGAGGAATACGCTGCGTGTGGCTTTACCGAGATTGACTACGTTTTGAATCAGAGGTCGATCGAGAACCGCGATTTTGATGCCATCGAGCGCGAGATGACTACCATTGCTGATTTTTGTCGCGCGCATGGCATCACTGACAAGGTAATCGTCGAGATGTGCAAGCTGGACGGCGACGACGCCGCCAAGCGCCGTGTATGCGAGATCGCGCTGGAGGCCAAGCCGGGATTCCTTAAGACATCGACCGGCAGAAGCTTTGGCGGTGCTAAGCTCGAGGACGTGCGGCTGATGCACGAGGTGCTCGGCGATGCCGTGGCAATCAAGGCGGCGGGCGGTATCCATAATTACGAAGAGGCCTGCGCATTCATCGAGGCCGGCGCCAGCGCGTTAGGTGCATCGGCGGGCATCGCGATCGTCGAGGGCGCACCGACGGATGAGCGTCGCTAGCAGACGTATTTGACCTGAGCGATAAAGCTTCACGACCACACGCTGTTCATGTTCGAGACAATATGACTTTTTGCCCGTTGTAAACGGAGTCGCGATGGGTGTTCTGTATGATGGCTCAGACAAGGCTGTTCAATGACAGGGAGGCATATATGGCAATCAAAGCATCGCGATGGATATCGACGGTACGCTCACCAACGATCAGAAAGTGATTAGCCCGCGTACGCGCGAGAAGCTGCTCGCGGCGCAGGAGTCGGGCATTAAGCTCATTTTGGCTTCGGGCCGTCCCGCATGGGGGCTGCACGCCTTGGCGCAAGAGCTCGACCTTCAAAACCATGACGGTCTGCTGGTGGCCTTTAACGGCGCACACGTCGTCGATGCCCAGACCGACGAGGTGCTGTTCGATCAGGCTATGCCTGCCGACGAATTGCATCGCCTGATTGATCACCTGCGTAATTTTGACGTGATCCCTATGATTTCGCTCGGTCGCGATTTGCACGTCGAGGACTCGTACCATTGCATGATCACGCTGCCTGACGGCTCGCAGAAGAATATCGTCAAGTATGAGCGCGACGCGTGCGATCTTAAGATTCGCGAGGTGGAGAGCCTGCATGAGGTCGCTGATGCTTATCCCGTGGACAAGCTGCTGACGGCGGGCGATCCGGCCTACCTGCAGGCGCATTACGAGGAGATGTATGCGCCCTTTAAGCAGACGCTTTCGGGCATGTTTACGGCCGACTGGTACTTTGAGTACACGGCGCCCGGTATCGACAAGGCCCGCGCACTCGAGGGTGCCCTGCCCAAGCTCGGCATCGATGCCAGTGAGGTCGTATCGTTTGGCGACGGCCAGAACGACAAGTCCATGATTGAGTGGGCCGGCACCGGTGTTGCCATGGGTAACGCCGTCGAAGAGGTTAAGGCTGTAGCCAGATGGTGACCGCCGATAACAACGAAGATGGCATTGCGGTGACGCTGGATAAGCTGCTGGGTTAGAATCGCCGATTAATGCATGGCTCGGGCGCCTGCTTGCGGGCGTCCTTTTGTTAGGGAGGGTGCCGTGTCCGCATTTCCGTTCGACGCCGTTATCTTTGACATGGACGGCGTCATTGTCGATACCGAGTATTACTACTTGGGCGAGACTGCCGCGTTGCCAAGGAGCGTTGGGCTTAATCTGACTCAAGAGGAGTTGAATGGGCAGGTCGGTACCTCGCATCAGTTCTTCCTGCATATGCTGGTCGATTGGTTTGAGCGCGCCGGTAAGGGGCACTTCACTGGCGAGGAAGCGTTGGCCCGTTGGGACGAGTGGGCGCATAAGCGTCCGCGTGACTATCAGGCTTTGATTAACCCAGGCGCCGTGGATACGATTCGAGAGCTGCCGCGCCGTGGCGTTCGCGTGGCGCTTGCCAGCTCGTCTCCCATGGTTAGCATCGAGGAAGTGCTCAACGCATGCGGGCTGTCTGATGCCTTTGAGTATGTGGTGAGCGGCGAGCAGTTTAAGGAGAGCAAGCCCGAGCCCGACATCTACCTACATGCGCTGGACCTGCTGGGGCTGCCCGCGAATCGCTGCTGCTGCGTTGAGGATTCCGTTCCGGGCATTACCGCGGGTAAGCGAGCCGGCCTGACGGTCATTGCCAAGCGCGAGGAGCGCTTTGGCTTTAGCCAGGATGCCGCGGACAAGATTATCGACCAGCTGCCGGAGCTGCTGGAACTCGCGTAGATTCTGGGCGGTACTGCTGTCACAACAGTGGTTCCGTTGGCATAAGAGAGAGGGGCGGCGTCATGGCATTTAACGTGAGCGCACTGGGGTTTGGCGACAACGTCGTCGACTGCTACGAGCATATCCACACAATGTATCCGGGTGGCAATGCGGTGAACTTTGCCGTGTATGCCAAGAAGTGCGGCGCCGCGCGCTCCGCGTATATGGGCATCTTTGGTAATGACGCTGCTGCTGAGCATGTGATTGCGAGTCTTGAGGATGAGGACGTTGAGCTTGCCAAGTGCAAGCAGCTCATCGGCGAGAACGGTGCGGCACGCGTGACCGTCGTTAACGGCGACCGTGTTTTCCTTGGCTCCAATGAGGGCGGCATCCGTGGTGATGCGCGCTATGTGCTCGATCGCTTTGACCTTGCGTACGTGAAGCAGTTCGACGTAGTCCACTCGGGCAACTATTGCTTTACCGAGCGTGAACTTCCCAAGTTGAAGGCCGCGGGCATCACGGTTTCGTTTGACTTCTCGGACGATTCGACCGACGAGTACTACGAGCAGATTGCTCCCTACGTTGACTTCGCGTTCTTTAGCGCGGCAGACGCCGCGAGTGAGGATGAGATTCGCGAGCGTCTGGCATGGGTGAGGAGCCTAGGTCCGCGTTTCGTATCGGCAACGGCTGGCGCTGAGGGCTGCATTGCCTATGATGGCGATCGTTATTACCGCCAACTGGCTAAGCCGGTAACGGATATGAAGGACACCATGGGTGCGGGCGACTCATTCCTGACTTCGTTCCTGATGTGTTATCTCGATTCCGTCAAGCGTGGCGAGGATGGTGCCGAGGCCATCGAGCGTGCACTCGACTTTGCGGCGGGGTTTGCTTCGACCGTATGCGGCATGGAAGGCTCCTGGGGCCATGGAGTGCCGATTTCCGAATAGGTGAGCAGTCCCGGGGGAGTCGAATTGTCGCCCCCCGGGACTCCATGGACAAAAAATGCTAAATATGAGTACTGTCACTAATTTAGTAACAGCGAAATTAAGCTATTGAGGGCCTAGTTGGGTGTCTGCGAGTGATTAAAACCTGCTAAAAATGATTTTAACCACCTTAAAGTGCCTTGATAATGGATAGCTGTACATTATCAAGGCACTATTTTGCCGTAAAATAATGTGACTGGATTTGCAACAGTACTCATATTTGGCATTTTTTGCCCACCGGGGCTAGCGAAGGTCAAAAAACAGAGTGCGCATTTGCTAAAACTGCCGACTCGATGCACTCTGCGTCGCGGTTTTTGAGTGAGGCGATGCGTTCTGAGGTCCATGTGAGCGATCTGATAAGCGACTGTGCGCTTGTTTCGGTGTTTGCCTCCGCCGGCGCATCGGTCTCGAGCAGTAAACGATCGAGTGGGATCTGTCGGGCGTATTCGCGACCGCGCTTGGTGGCGAGCATCCGCTCGTTCACGGAAAAATAACAGCCCGCATTACGCGCGCGGACGAGTTCGTCCGAAGTACCGCTAAACCAGTGGAAGATGATAGCGGGGGAGTCGGGGTTTGGGATGAGTAGTCCATGCGATTCGAGGACGTCCAGTACGGCTCCTGCCGAACGAACGTCGTGAATTGATATCACACGCCCGGTAAGAGGATGTTGCGCGAGAGCCTCGCAGAGCCGGTCAAGTGCCTGTGTTTGCAGCGGCTCGCTTCCGGCAAAGCGCGCAGAAAAGTCGAGTCCCACCTCGCCGATGTAGCGCTCTTGGGCTGCAACTTCGCAAAGCAGATTGATTTCGGCAGGACCGCAGCGACCGTCGGCAAGCCACCAGGGGTGAAGCCCAATGCCGGCGATGATGCTTGGTTGGCGATGGGCGCGCTCGTTTGCGGCCGAAAAGTCACGTGGATCGACGCCGCAATCAAATAGGCCCAAGCCCAGTGCCGTCGCCTCATCGGCAACGGGCGTCCGGGTGAGCCATCAAATCAAGATGGCAGTGTGCATCAAATAACCGGGGCTCCATCTCGGCGCACTCCGCTAGTCCAGGCGTTGGCCGTCGGCGCGCACACGCTCGGTGCCGCGTCCACTGATCTGGCGGATAACCTCGCCGGCAATCATCTGACCCATGATGGGCGGCATAAAACTAGCGGTACCCAACTCGGTACGCTCGTGGATGTTTGGACGGGTCGCGGGGGTTTGGGGTCTTTAAACCGATTCCTCGCAGCTAAACAGCACGTGCAGACTCTTGATTCCGCGCTTCTTACATTCTTTGCGCATGATGCGGCTCATGGGGTCGCGTACCGTATCGAAAATGTCGGCAAAGCGGAGGCACTCGGGATGGAGCTTGTTGGCCCCGCCCATGGAGCTAACCAAACGAATGTCGTGGTCCTGAGCATATTTGGCAATGGTGAGCTTGGCGAGATGGTGTCGATGGCGTCGAGACGTAGTCGAGCTTGCCGTCCGTCTGCTCCAAAACGCTCGCGAAGAACTCGTCGATGTTGTCGCTCAGCAGGTATTCGGTGCGTTTGATAACGGTGGCGGTGGGATTGATGTCGTGGATCATGGCTTCCATAACATCGACCTTGCGCTTGCCGATGGTGCTGTGAAAGGCGATAGCCTGGCGATTGATATTGCTGGGCGCGACGATGTCCTTGTCCAGAATGACGAAATGACCAATGCCGCCGCGGGCGAGTGCCTCGCAGCAGTTGGAGCCCACGCCTCCGCAGCCGAGCACCAACACCGTAGCATCGGCGAGCTTATCGAGTGCCTCGCGGCCCATGATGATCTCGAGCTTGGTGTCGCGTGTCTCGACGAGAGCGGCAGCGGTTTCGGTCATAGACATCCTCCGATGGGGAAGCGAATCGTGTTTTAGCTATCGCCATTATAGGTGTTATCGCGATTCCATTTGAGCCCTTGGGCTTGTTGAAATGGGATCGGGGTTCGCATAAGATTGAAGCAGATGGCACCCGTTGCAGCCGGTTGGCCAACTCTAAAACACGTTTGTAGCGTGAGAAGTGGCCGTCTTCGCATTACGCGGAGGCGGCTATTTTTTTGAGTACAAGATTAGATAGTTAGACAAACATCTAAATATCGAGTATAGTGTGCGCGTCATGAGAGATGATGAGAGGAGGTCTTATGCCGGGAGAGGGTTTTAAGGCGCTTGCCGATCCAACGCGACGGCGCATTTTGGAGTTGCTGCGCGAGGGCAATTGCACGGCGGGGGAGCTTGCCGAGCATTTCGATATCAGTAAGCCGTCGCTGAGCCATCACTTGGCGACGCTCAAAAACGCCGGGTTGGTGACCGACGAGCGCCATGGCCAAAACATCGTATACAGCTTAAACACCACCGTCATGCAGGACTTGATCGGTTGGTTTATGGGCTTTACAAACACGGAAGGTGATAAGGATGAATAACGAAAACAAGGGCATTCACGCCACGGGGGTATCGTCGCGCGTGTGGGCCATGCTTGTTGTGGTCTGCGCTATTAATGTTGTAGCGCACCTCATGGTGATGCCGAGCTTGCCTGCGCAGATTCCCACGCACTGGGGCGCGAACGGCGCCGTCGACGGTTGGGGTCCTAGCTGGATGGCCTCCGCGCTCGGCGTGCTGCCTCTGGCGCTTCTCGCAATGTTCTGCGTGGTGCCGCGCATCGACCCCAAAGGTGAGGCATATCGAACCTCGGGCAAGTTCTACCAGGGCTTCGTAATCGCCTTCACCTTGTTCATGTGCGCCATAAGCTGGCTGGGAGAGCTTACGGTCTGGGGCGTGGTGCCGGCGGTCGGTTCGGTTAACGTGCTGATTTCCGGTGTTGTCGGTTTGCTGTTCATCGGCGTAGGCAACTACTTGCCGCGTGTGAAGCAGAACTATACGCTCGGTATCAAGACACCCTGGGCGCTTGCCGATCCCGAGAACTGGCGCCGTACGCAGCGTTTTGGCGGCGCCTGCTTTATGGTGCTAGGTATTGGCCTGATTGTGATGGGCGTGGCAGGCAGCGTGCTTTCGAGTGAAGTCGTCGCCGCGGTGATTGCGGTTCTGGCGTTTGGTTCGGTTGGAGCCGTCTACGTCTACTCGTATCTGTTGTGGCGCAAATCGCAGCGAGCCGCTCGTTAAGGTTGCGGAAAACTAGCGTACGCAGTTCATAGTATGTTCCGGGGGACTTTTCCCAGGTAGTATTAGGGGGTGTGGGCAACCATGCCCCTTTTTATTAGAACGCGCGAACTGCCTCTCCGCTTTTTCCAAAACGGAGAGGGGGAGAAGATTTCCGCAGCTAGATAAGGAGAAATGACTGTGGCGGAGTTCATTTATCAGATGTATCAGGCTCGCAAGGCCCATGGCGACAAGGTGATCCTTGACGACGTGACCCTAAGCTTCTACCCCGGTGCCAAGATCGGCGTCGTGGGCCCCAACGGTATGGGCAAGTCGACCCTGCTCAAGATCATGGCCGGCATCGAGGAGGTCTCCAACGGCGATGCCAGGCTCACCCCCGGCTACACCGTGGGTATCCTGCAGCAGGAGCCGCCGCTCGACGACGACAAGACCGTCATCGAGAACGTGCGCATGGCATTTGGCGACATGATCGCCAAGGTCGATCGCTTCAACAAGATCGGCGAGGAGATGTGCGACCCGGATTGCGACATGGACGCCCTCATGGCCGAGATGGGAAAGCTCCAGGACGAGATCGACGCCGCCGACGGCTGGGATATCGATTCCAAGCTCGGCCAGGCCATGGACGCCCTGCAGCTGCCCGATTCCGACATGCCGGTCAACGTGCTCTCTGGCGGCGAGCGCCGTCGCGTGGCCCTGTGCAAGCTGCTGCTCGAAGCTCCCGACCTGCTGCTGCTCGACGAGCCCACGAACCACCTGGACGCCGAGTCGATCCTGTGGCTCGAGCACTTCCTGCACAACTACCAGGGCGCGGTGCTTGCCGTCACGCACGATCGCTACTTCCTGGATAACGTTGCCGAGTGGATCTGCGAGGTCGACCGCGGTCACCTTTATCCCTACAAGGGCAACTACTCCACGTATCTGGAGACCAAGGCCGCCCGTATCGAGGCGCAGGGCAACCGCGACGCCAAGCTCGCCAAGCGCATGGAGGCCGAGCTCGAGTGGGTACGCAGCTCGCCCAAGGCTCGCCAGGCAAAGAACAAGGCCCGTCTGGCTCGCTACGAGGAGATGGAGGCCGAGGCCCGCGCAAGCCAGAAGCTCGACTGGACCGACATCCGCATCCCTGTGGGCCCGCGTTTGGGCAACAAGGTGCTCGAGGCCCATCATCTGCACAAGGAGTTCGATGGCCGTGTGCTCATCGACGACCTTTCGTTCACCCTGCCGCGTAACGGCATCGTGGGCGTCATCGGCCCCAACGGTGTGGGCAAGACTACGCTCTTCAAGACCATCGTGGGCCTGGAGCCGCTGACTTCGGGCGAGCTCGAGGTGGGCGAGACCGTCAAGATCTCCTATGTCGATCAGAACCGTTCCGGCATCGACCCCGATAAGAACCTGTGGGAGGTCGTCTCGGATGGCCTGGACCACATGATGGTCGGTGAGACCGAGGTTCCGAGCCGTGCTTATGTGGCGAGCTTTGGCTTTAAAGGCCAGGACCAGCAGAAGCGCGCCGGCGTACTCTCCGGTGGCGAGCGCAACCGTCTGAACTTGGCGCTTACGCTCAAGCAGGGCGGCAACCTGCTGCTTCTCGACGAGCCCACGAATGACCTCGACGTCGAGACGCTGTCCTCGCTCGAAGCGGCGCTGCTCGAGTTCCCGGGCTGCTCGGTGGTCATTAGCCACGACCGTATGTTCCTGGACCGCGTCGCCACGCACATTCTAGCGTGGGAGGGCACCGACGAGAATCCGGGCAACTGGTATTGGTTTGAGGGCAACTTCGAGGCCTATCAGGCCAACCGCATCGAGCGCCTTGGCGAGGACGCAGCCCAGCCGCATCGTATCCACCGTAAGCTGACGCGCGACTAGATCGTTACGCGGTTTTCCAAACCGCGTAACTGCTCGACGCTGCGCGGGTCGCAAGCACCCCATCTTGCCGTTCAAGCCGTCGCTCGCGTACCGAAGTACGCGTCGCTCCTCTTTCACGGCAACCTGGGGCACTTGCGGCCCGCTCGCTGTTGGTTACGCAACATCAACAAATAAAAACGGCTCAAATCCTGATTTGGATTTGAGCCGTTTGTCGTTACTGCTCGGGTTCTTCGACTTTATCGATGGTCCAGGTGGCTCCGAGACCGCCGGTGGTGTTGCGGCGGATGCGCACGGCAACCTCGTGGCGCTCGCCGTCCTGCGTGTAGCGCAGGGGGAAGCTTGCGCGGTTTCGCGCGGCCTCGATGGTACCGCGCTCGCGGGCGATCCAGTAGTACTCGCCGACAATGCCGAGGGTATCGGCGCCGTAGGGGAGATAGGCGACAGCTGGTGCAGAAGCGGGCCGGGGCAGAAGACCTCGGTTGCGAAATCGGACGGGGAAGTCCTCGGGGATGGCGGGCGCTACGGGTGCGGGGGTTGGGGCCGCTGCGGGTGCCGAAGCCGGTGCCGGTGCGGGAATTTGGTTGCAAGCAGAGGCGGGCACGGATTCGATGACGGGTGCGAACTCCAGCGTCGTCTTCGGCTTGATTGTGGAATCTGCGGGCTTCACGGTGACGGACGCGTCTGCAGCTTCAGTTTCAACCTCAACCTGCGTCGCGCTCTCATTCTCGACGCTCGACTTTGCCTCGATGGGCGTGGATGCCATGGTGGTGATGCCGGCATTGGCATTCTCGGGGTCATAGACGACCGTGAGCGAGATGGCGGGCTGCGGCGTCTCGGGTTCCGGCGCCGACTCGGTAGCGTCTTGATCTGTGGGCTCGTCGGACTGATCGTCCTCGGCCTCGTCGCCAAAGACATCGCTGTTTTGGAACGCAGGCGGCTCGGGTTGGTCAGCGGCTTCTTCGGTTGTCGACTTGGGCGCTTCGTTGAGCTCCACAGTGGCTTCCTGCTCGGATATGACTTTGGGATCGGTCGTGGCGGCGATTTCGGTTTCGGCTTCTGCCGTTACCTCAATAGCGACTTCGATCTCTGTCTCGGGCTCGGGTTCCGGCGCGGCTTCAACCATGGCTTCGGGCTCGGGACGCTTAACGTGCTTGGGGCGCACGGCCTTGAGGTCCTTCTCACCGCGCTTTTTCTTTTTGTAGGACTGCTTGGCGCCCTTGGCGGTCTTGGGCTTGTCCTCGCCCTTGGCAAGCGCAGCATCCCAGGCCTCGTTGGCGATGACCGTGGCATACAGGCGGCCGCCTTTAAAGACGGTCAGCTTAATGCAGTCGTCGAGTTCCTCGAGCAACTCGCGCGTGGACTCGAAGCCCAGGTCATAAGCGGTCATGTCGCCAGCGGCGAGCGCCTCCTCGACCTGCGTCATAAACGTTTGCTTGCCACATCCAATCGCATCGCGCAGCAGGCGATACAGATAGATGTGGTTGCCCAGCGAAAGCGTGGGCCTAATTATTGTCTTGCTCATTGCAAATCTCCTCTTTACACATGTAAAGCATCTTACCATCGCATGGCGTTCGCCATGGCGGCGCCCAAGGCAAACGGGCGCGAACCGCTTTCGATTCGCGCCCGTTGTACAGGTCGGTTATCTATGAGAGGCAAACGTGCTTAGTTGCCCGATGCCGTGCCTTGGCTCGAGTTGTCAGATGCCGTGCCGGAAGCGGTTCCGCTCGAGCTGTTGGTGTTGTTACTGTCTGCCGTGCCCGTTCCCGACGTGGTGTCGCTCGTCTGGCCTCCCGTGTTCGGCTGTGAACCGTCAGTCGTTTGGCTTGAGTCGGTCGTGCCGGACGGCGTGCCACTGTTGGCCATAGAGGAATCGGTGCCCTGCGATTGGTTTTGGGTGTTCGAGGACGAATTGGCAGAGGTAGGACTGTCTTGCGTGTCGTCCGTCTGTGCCTGCTGATCCTG
>ENA-OQJT01000366-OQJT01000366.1-human-gut-metagenome-genome-assembly--contig:-NODE-366-length-11465-cov-1.619069_pt1 | contig 11465 bp, 11 predicted proteins | sample MGYA00242612_ERZ504779 | MGnify/ENA primary metagenome ERZ504779 (study PRJEB26092, sample SAMD00036366) | human gut metagenome | host: Homo sapiens | study: EMG produced TPA metagenomics assembly of...
ATTTATAATATCGTCTAATAACTCAGTTTGTAAGTTAATCTTCATCGTCTTATTTTCTATACGCGTAATAAATAAAATATTCTCTACTAAATTAATCAACCACATTGAATCATCATAAATATTATTATATAATTCCTGTCGTTTAACATCATCTATTTTAGCGCTATTACTTAATAAAAAGTCAGCATTACCAGAAATACTTGTAAGTGGTGTTCTTAAATCATGCGAAATTGAACGCAACAAATTTGACCTAAGCTGTTCATTTTTTGCTTGTAAATAAATTTCTTGACGCTTTTTACTATATATTTCTTTTTCTAAAGCTAATGCACATTCACCTAAAATAGATAAGACCAAATTATTTTCAAATACATCTAAATCCTCATTATCAATAGCTATACCTACAACACCATATACATTATCTTTAGAACGAATTGCCAAATACTGACATTTAGCATTATTTAATGTACCTGTTTTTACACCTGCTCGTTTATTATTTTTTATAAACCCATTGTGCTACAGCTCTTTCATTACTATTTATCAATTGTTCTGTATGAACATCATTTTTTACATTATAAACAACAGGTGGCAATAAACCTTTTTTATCCGCACTATAATAAACTATTGTTTTGTTTAACAATTTTAAAAGTTGATGAGATGTAACTGTTGCTATAGCTGCATCACTGCCTGCTTGTTGCAATAATTGATTTGTCTCTAATAATATTTTAGTTCGATAAGCTAATTTAGCAGACTGTATAGCTTGTTTTTTTATTTTATTAGTAAGACCTCCTGTAACAAAAGCTGATACAAACATTACAGAGAACGTAATAATATATACTGGGTCATATGCCGTAAAAGTATATCTAGGTTCAATAAATAAAAAATCAAATGCTAATACATTCAAAACAGATAATACTACACTATATAATCTCTTCGATGTTTTTAAGGCAGCAATTAATACACCTAAGATATATACTGTCATGATATTAGCTTCGCCTAAATTCATTGAATAAAATAACATACCAATCATACTAGTTATTATTAAAATAACTAATATAGTTATAATATCTGAAGTATTACATATCTCTCTTTCATTTACTGATTTCTTCCAAAAATTTTTATAAAATAAAGCTTTATTATCTGGAATTACATGTATATCTAAATTCGGTAATTGTTCAATTAATTTATCGGTAAAAGATTTACGCATTAAACGCATAAATCCATTTCTAGCAATACTTCTTCCTATGACTAATTTTGATACACCAGCAAGTCTTGCAAATTCTGCTATTTGAAACGGTATGTCTTCTCCTACTACCATTTCAATTTTTGCTCCTAATTGCTCTGCTAAATGAATATTTTCCTTCAATCTTTTTTTATTTTCTAATGAAGTTTTTTCAAAACTTGATGTCTGCACAAATAAAGCTGTAAATTGAGCTTTAAAAGCATTTGCCATTCTTGCCGCTGTACGAATAATCTTAGAATTTGATGGCGATGATGATAAACATACTAAAATATGTTCATTCGTATAATAATCTTTATTATTTTCATTCTTAACCTTTAAAGATATTTTATTTACTCTATCAGCCATGCGACGAAGTGCAATTTCTCTAAGCGCTGTTAAATTTTCAACAGTAAAAAAATTGCCTAATGCCCTATCAGCTTGTTCTTTTTGGTAAATTTTTCCTTCTGATAAACGTGTTACTAAATCCGATGGTTCTATATCTACTAATTCCACTTGCTCAGCTTCATCAAAAATTCTATCTGGTATACGTTCTCTCACAATTATTTTGGTAATTGAAGCCACAATATCATTTAAACTTTCTATATGTTGTACATTAATTGTTGTATATACATCAATGCCTGCTTTTAATAATTCTTCAATATCCTGATAACGTTTGATATGACGACAACCATCTGCATTTGTATGTGCTAATTCATCAACCAAAATTAATTGTGGATTTCTTTTTATAGCTGCATCTAAATTAAATTCATTTAAAGTTATATCTTTATGATTAATCACTAATGGTGAAATTACTTCTAAACCATTAACTAAAGCTGCAGTTGCTGGTCTTGCATGAGGTTCTATATAGCCTGCTACTACATCAATTCCTTGCTTTTTGGCTTCATGTGCAGCTTCTAACATAGCATAAGTTTTACCAACACCTGCTGCATAGCCAAAAAATATTTTTAATTTTCCTCGTTTTGATTCATGCTCTTCTATATGAATTTGTTCCAAAATTTTCTCTGGCGATTTTCGTATAATTGGCATATAAGCCCCTCCCAATTGCATATATGTTATAAACCAATATACCTCCACATCAAAATATATTTGATATATATTTGACGTGGAGGTTATCCATTTAAAATATTAAATTATCTTATCTAACATTAAATTAACTTTTAAAACATTTACTGTTTCTTCACCAAATAAGCCTAATACTTTATGATTAGTACATTTATCGATAATAGCATTTACTTCTTCTTTAGTCATATTATTTTCACGAGCTAATCTTTCTACTTGGTATTTTGCTGCAGCTACAGATATATCTGGATCTAAACCGCTACCAGAATTAGTAACCAAATCTACAGGAATAGGCTCATTACCTTTTTCTGGATTAGCTTTTCTGATTTTTTCTACACGCTGTGCTATTAATTTTTCATAATCTTCACTTGCAGGACTTAAATTTGATGGAGCTGCATATGCTAACAGATTTCCCTCAGTATCTTTATAAGTACTAACATCAATTTTTGTTATACGACCCCACATATATCTATCACTTGTATATTGTTGACCTAATAATTCACTACCATATTTTACACCATTTACTTCGATAATTTTGCCGTTTGCAGAGTTTGGAAATAATACCTGACAAATACCTGTCATTACCATTGTATAAATAAATCCACAAAAAACAGTGAAAATAATTACTGATAGCAATGCTTTTTTGAAATTATCCATTACAAACTCACCTTTCTTAAACTAGACCTAGACCAACTAATATAACATCAATAATTTTTATACATATAAATGGCACTATAATACCGCCTAAACCATAAATCAAAAGATTTCTTTTTAACAATTCCCCTGCGGGTACTTCACGATATTTTACACCTTTTAAAGCCAAAGGAATTAATGCCACAATAATAAGTGCATTATAAATTATTGCTGATAAAACTGCAGATTGAGGACTGTGTAAATTCATGATATTTAATGCCGATAATCCAGGATATAAAGATAAAAATAATGATGGTATTATCGCAAAATATTTTGCTAAATCATTAGCAATACTAAATGTAGTTAAACTACCACGAGTCATTAACAATTGTTTACCAATGCGAACTACTTCAATTAATTTTGTAGGTGAAGAATCTAAATCTACCATGTTACCAGCTTCTTTAGCAGCCTGAGTGCCTGTATTCATTGCTACTGCTACATCTGCTTGAGCAAGTGCTGGAGCATCATTTGTACCATCACCAGTCATTGCTACTAAATGACCTTTAGCTTGAAAATCACGTATCATGGCTAATTTGCTTCTGGTGTAGCTTCTGCTAGAAAGTCATCTACACCTGCTTCAGCGGCTATAGCTGCTGCTGTTAATGGGTTATCACCTGTAATCATAATAGTTTTAATACCCATTTTACGAAGGTCAGCAAATTTTTCTGCTACACCATCTTTTACAATATCTTTTAAATTAATAACACCTAATATTTTATAATCTTGAGCTACAACCAATGGTGTACCACCTATTTGAGCTACACGTTTCACAGCTTCCTCACACTGTGCAGAATAAATACCACCATTTTCTATTACATAAGATTTTACTGCATCAGCAGCACCTTTTCTAATTTCATGTCCATCATAATTTACACCACTCATTCTAGTTTTAGCAGTGAACGGTATAAATTCCATATGATTTTCCTCAATATTTCTACCACGAATGCCAAATTTTTTCTTTAGCCAAAATTACAATACTACGACCTTCAGGTGTTTCATCTGCTAAAGAAGATAATTGAGCTGCATTTGCCAAAGTTTTTTCATCAATTCCATCTACAGAAATAAATTCAGAAGCTTGACGATTTCCAAGTGTTATTGTGCCTGTTTTATCAAGCATTAAAATATCAACATCACCAGCAGCTTCAATAGCACGACCGCTCATTGCTAATACATTAGCTTGATTTAATCTACTCATACCAGCTATACCAATAGCTGAAAGCAAAGCACCAATTGTCGTAGGAGCTAAACACACAAGTAAAGCGACTAAAGTTGTTATTGAAGAAGGATTTTCCATACCTGCTTGTTTAGCAGAAAAATCAGAGTAAGTATATAAAGACATTGTTACTAAAATGAAAATAATAGAAAGAGCTATTAAAAAAAATCTGCAAAGCCATTTCATTTGGAGTTTTCTTTCTCGCAGCGCCTTCAACCATAGAAATCATTTTGTCCAAGAAAGATTCGCCACTATCACAAGTAACACGAACTACAAGCCAATCAGAAGTAACAGTTGTACCACCTGTTACAGCACTACGGTCGCCACCACTTTCTCTAATAACTGGAGCAGATTCACCTGTTATTGCTGATTCATCAACAGATGCTGCCCCTTCAATTACTTCACCATCAGCAGGAATTTGTTGACCTGCTTTAACAATAACAATGTCTCCTTTTTTTAATGAAGAAGATACTACTACCTCATAATTTTCTTTATTATTTGCATCATGAAGTTTATACGCTTCTACATCTTTTTTTAGCTGCACGAAGTGCATCAGCTTGTGCCTTGCCCCTGCCTTCAGCAATAGCTTCAGCAAAATTAGCAAAAATACAAGTTAACCATAAAATTATAGCAATTGCTAAAGTATAACCAGATGAAACATCTTGTACACCACTAAGTGATGCTACCCAAAGTAAAGAAGTCAAAATTGCTGAAATATATACTAATAACATTACAGGGTTTTCAGCTTGCACTTTTGGACTTAATTTTATAAATGAATCTTTAATAGCTCTTACAACCATTTGATTATCACTGAGAGCTGATTTAGTTTTTATCATTATTTTTAGCACTCCCCTTATGAAATCATGCTGAAATATTCAGCAATAGGTCCCAAAGATAACGCTGGGAAAAAGTTTAGCGCACCTACTAAAATTACAATAAATATCAACAAGAACACAAACATTGCATTACTTGTAGATAAAGTACCTGCGGTAACTGCCACTTTTTTCTTCTGTACTAAACTACCTGCTATAGCTAAAATACCAACAATAGGTAATAAACGTGCAAAAATCATAGTTAAACCAATACTAGTATTTAAAAATGGTGTATTCGCATTAAAGCCAGCAAATGCAGAACCATTATTGCCACCAGCAGAAGAATAAGCATATAACATTTCAGAAAAACCATGAGCTCCTACATTATTTAAACTGTCTGCTACACTAGGCACTATAGCTGCAATGCCACTTGCTACTAAAATACCAATTGGTGTTGCCAAACATACAAGTACAGCCCATTTCATTTCAAATGGTTCTATTTTTTTACAGAGATATTCTGGTGTACGACCAACCATTAACCCAGCAATGAATACTGTTAATATGGCAAACGCTAACATACCATATAAACCACAACCAACACCGCCAAAAATAACTTCTCCTAATTGCATTTGAAGCATTGTAACTAAACCGCCAAGAGGTGTATAACTATCATGCATAGAGTTTACTGAACCATTTGATGCAGCTGTTGTATAAGCTGCCCAAGTAGAAGATTGAACTATACCAAAACGAGCTTCTTTACCTTCCATATTTCCTCCAGCTTGATAATCCGTACTAACAATATCTACAGCACCATTTTGAGCAAGCTGTGGTGTACCGTTCTGTTCATTTATCGCTATTACTGATAAAAATGCTATCAACATAATATACATAGCTGTAAAAATAGCAATGCCTTGTTTTTTATCTCTTATATTACGACCAAATGTAAAACATAATCCTGCTGGAATTAATAATAAAGCAGTGCATTCTATCATATTTGTAAATGAGTTAGGATTTTCTAATGGATGCGCAGAATTTACACCGAAGAAACCTCCACCATTTGTACCTAACTGTTTAATAGCAATCTGACTTGCACCAGGTCCCATTGGCACAAATTGTTTTGTAACAATTGTCGCATCTTCTACTTTTTCGCCATCAACAAATACTACATTATTATTTCTATCAATCGTTGCATTTTCAATAATATTCCCCTCACTATCCACAGCAATAGGTTCAACTAATTGTACTTCTTGCCCTGGAGATAAATTCTGTACTACACCTTGAGAAGCTAAAGCCATAGTAACTACTACACTTAATGGTAATAAAATATAAATTATAGAACGTGTTAAATCCACCCAAAAATTACCAATAGTTTTTGATTTTGCTCTAACAAATGCACGGATTAAAGCGAATAAAACTGCTATACCAGTTGCTGCTGAAACAAAGTTTTGCGTAGTAAGTCCCATAAATTGAGAAAAATAACTTAATTGTGCTTCACCACTATATGCTTGCCAGTTTGTATTTGTAGCGAAACTTGCTGCTGTATTAAAAGATAAGTGCCAACTCATAGCATCAATATTCTGTGGATTAAATGGCAATTTATCCTGAAAACATTGAAAAATATATAAAAAACCTAAACCAATAAAGAAAAACCATATTACAGATGATAAATATGTTTTCCAAGTCATTTCTTCATCTTTTTTTACACCTATAATTTTATAAATAAGATTTTCAATCGGTGATAATATTTTAGACAAAAATACATGTTCTCCATTCATTACTTTTGCCATATAAGTACTTAATGGAATAGAAAAAATAACAAGTACAATTAAAAATACAAGATATTGTATGATGATATCTGCACTCATTATTGTTCATCTCCCTTCATAAGTATGTAAAAATAATAGATAAGCAACAATATAGCGACTACGCCACTTATCCAAATCCAAATTTCCATTTTTATTCCTCCTTGCATTTTTATATCTTACTATAGGAAAAATAAAAATAGTGTTATGAAATATAGCTACTATATTAAGATTGTATTAAGATAAAAAAACTGCACTTTAAAGGCTTTTTACCTTTAAAGTGCAGTTTTAAATAAAAATTATTTTTTTAGAATTTAAATGTTACATTCGCAAGCCATTTATTAGCTGTTGTGGAATCACTATCTTGATATTCATAGCTGATACCATAAGCAATTTTATCACTTTCTGCTTCAACACCTAATTTATCTAGTAATTATCTTTAATTTGCCAATAAAAAATAGCAGATACATTTGTACCTGCTATTTTTATTTAGACTATATTTAAATATTTTCCAAATTTTTCTGTTTAGTTTCTACACCTAAAGCAAATACTGCTACAGCAATAATGATAAATACACTAGCAAACATATAGAAAACAGTATGCATATCACTGCCAGCTTCTATCATCATACCTACAACAAGTGGAGCAGCCATACCACCGATACGACCGACACCTGCTGCCCAACCACTGCCCATAGCACGGATAGCTGTTGGGTAAAGTTCTGGTGTATAAGTATAAACAACACCCCATGCACCAAGATTAAAGAAGGACATCACACAACCCCAGAAGATAATCAATTCTGCACTTTGAGCTTGTCCAAAGAAATAACTTGCTACACCACTCATACATAAGAATAAAGATAATGTATATTTTCTGCCTAATTTATCCACGAGCCATGCTGCACAGAAATATCCAGGGAGCTGAGCAAAGGTAATTAAAAGCACATATTCAAAAGTTTTTACAAAGGCAAAACCTTGCTGATAAACGATAGCAGGAAGCCATGTGAAAATTCCATAATAACTATAAACGATACCAAACCATACAATCCAAAGCATGATTGTTCTTGCTAAATATTTACCAGACCATAAATCTTTTAATTTTGGTTTTTCTGTAGGTGTATCATCAGTTGTTACTTTTAAATCGCCTTTATATTTAACACCAAGACGCATTTCCAAATCATCTACGATTTTTTGAGCTTCTTCTACTTTGCCTTTAGATAATAAATATCTTACAGATTCAGGCATATGCAAACGAATGAAAAATACATAGATAGCAGGTAAAGCACCAATGATAAAAGCATAATGCCAACCATAAACAGGGATGAATAAGTAAGCGATACAAGCAGCTGCTATCCAGCCCACGCCCCAGAAGCTTTCTAATAAGACGATAAATCTACCACGTAAATTAGTTGGCGCATATTCAGACATGAGTGTCGCCGCTACTGGAAGTTCACCACCCAGACCAAAACCAACGAAGAAGCGGAAAATCAACAAGGATTCATAACTCCATGAAACTGCACAAAGTCCTGTGGCTATACTGTACAAAATTACTGTTGCAGAAAATACAGCTTTACGACCGAATTTATCAGCGATAGAGCCTGCGATTACTGCCCCTATTGCCATACCAACAAGACCGATAGAGCCGATAGCCCCCATCTGCCCAGCAGATAAACCCCATTCTTTACCAAGTACAGGTAATACGAAAGCGATAAGCCCTGTATCCATTGCATCAAATAACCAACCAAGACCTGTGATAACTAATAATTTATAATGGAAACTACCTACTGGTAAAGCTTCCAATCTTTGTAATAACATTATTTACACTCCTTAATTTATAATCAAATTCTATGCAAATGTTTTAACGATAAATCTAAAATTGGTGCTGAATGAGTCAATGCACCGCTAGAAATGAAGTCTACACCGATTTTAGCTAATGCTTGTATATTTTCTTTAGTTACATTTCCAGAACATTCAGTTTGAGCTTTTCCGTCTATGAGTTTTATGGCTTCTTCCATCATATCTATGCTCATATTGTCAAGCATGATGATATCTGCTCTGGCTTCTAGAGCTTCTTTTACCATATCTAAATTTTCTGTTTCAACTTCTATTTTGCGTACAAATGGAGCATATGATCTAGCTAATTCTATAGCTTTTTTTACACTGCCAGCAGCTCCAATATGATTATCTTTTAATAAGATACCATCAGATAAATTATAACGATGATTATTTCCTCCACCTACTGTTACAGCATATTTTTCAAAAATACGCATATTCGGTGTAGTTTTTCTCGTATCTAATAATTTTGTTTTACTGCCTGCTAATAAATTTACTACTTGATTTGTATATGTGGCAATTCCACTCATTCTCTGCAAATAGTTTAATGCCACGCGTTCTCCTGACAATAATACTCTGATATCGCCTTTTACTTTGGCAAGTAAATCGCCTTTGTTCACTTTATCGCCATCTTTAGCCATAAATGTGATTTCGATATCTTTATCTAATAATTCAAAGGTTCTAGCAAATACAGCCAAGCCTGCTATTACACCTTCACCTTTGCAGATTAAATCCACTTCGCCCAAAACTTTTTCTGGCATAATGGCATTAGTTGTTACATCCTCGCTAGTAATATCTTCTTGCAACGCCATCAAGATCAATTTATCTGCATTCATTTTCATTGTTATTTCATTCATCTTGCACTTCTCACTTTATCCATTTCATTGAAAATAGCTTTTTTATATTCTTGAGCTAAGATTATTTTTTCTCTATCTATATTTTGTTGTACATTATTTGCTAATTGAGCAAAATCTATATCGTATTTTTTATGTTGTGCATTTTCATCATCATGGATTTTATTAACTGCTCTTTTAGCAAAGACCAATCCTTCTAATAATGAATTACTAGCTAATCTATTTGCTCCATGAACTCCATTACAACTTGTTTCACCAACGGCATATAGATTGTTCATTGTAGTTTTGCTGTATTTATCTACATGGATACCACCCATATAATAATGCTGTGCTGGTACAATCGGTATCCATTGTTTAGTTACATCAAAACCTTCTTCAAGACATTTTTCATAGATATGAGGAAAATGATTTAAAATCACATCTTTACCAAGAACTGTCATATCTAACCAAACATAAGGCATATTGTCTTTTGCCATTTGTTTTTTGATTTCTGCTGTCATTAAATCTCTAGGCAAAACTTCATTTGCAAAACGTTTTCCATCTTTGCCATATAATTTTGCTCCTTCACCTCTTACCGATTCAGATATCAAAAAGCTTCTACCTGGCTTATTTGTATATAATGAAGTTGGATGAATTTGCACATAATCTGGATTTTCAAGTTTTATATTATGGCGAAGTGCTATCGCTATAGCATCACCTGTCAAATGAGGATAATTTGTGGAATGTTCATATAATCCACCTATACCACCACTAGCTAAAATTGTATTATCTGCTTCAATGGTCAAATACTCATCATTTTTATCCTTAGCCAAAATACCAAAACAAGTATTATCTTGTTCAATTAAATCTAACATAGTGACATATTCTAAAATATGTACATTAGGTAATTTCTGTACTGCTTTTAATAAATTTCTAGTGATTTCTTTACCTGTGATATCTTCATGAAATAAAATTCTAGCTTTAGAATGACAACCTTCTCTTGTATAATTTAATTCACCATTTTCTTGTCTAGCAAAATCTACACCATAGCCAATCAATTCATTTATGACTTCACGAGAAGAACGTATCATTATATCTACAGACTCTCTTCTATTTTCATAATGACCAGCTTTCAATGTATCTTCCATGAAGCTATTATAATCATTTTCATCCCTTAAGACACAAATACCACCTTGTGCTAAGAAAGAATCACTATTTTCTACAGCATCTTTTGTTATCATCAATATATTTTTATCACTAGGACAATGTAGTGCTGCAAATAAGCCACTAGCACCAGTACCTACAATCAATATATCTGTTTTATAATTTTGCATATTTACACCTTCATTATTTTGCTAATTCTAACATTTTTTCAAGTGGTTTCATCGCTTTGATACTTAACTCTTCATCAACTTCTACCACATATCTTTCATTCACTAAGCTATCTTTAACTTTCGTTAAAGTAACTTTTTTCATGTCATCACAATATTGTCTAGGTATTGCTGGCAAAAATAACTTATCTGGATTTTTTTGTTTCAATTCATACATAACACCATTTTCTGTACCAATGATGAACTCTTTTGCCTCAGAATTAGTGGCAAACTTTATAATTTCTGATGTACTGCCTACAAAATCAGCTAAATTCGTTACTTCTTCACTACACTCTGGATGAACTAAAAACAACGCATTTGGATGTGCTCTTTTCGTTTCAATCACTAAATTTACACTTATTTTTCTATGTATTGGACAATAACCATCATTGCAGATAATATTCTTTTCAGGAACTTTGCTCGCTACATATGCTCCTAAGTTACCATCTGGAATGAAGAAAATATTTTTATTTGATAATTTTTTCACAATCTCACTGCGTTAGAAGAAGTTACACAAACATCAGAGACTGCTTTTAATTCAGCTGTAGAATTTATATAACAAACTAACTGCTAAATCTTCGATTTGTTCACGTCATTTTTTTACTTTAGCA
>ENA-OQJT01000367-OQJT01000367.1-human-gut-metagenome-genome-assembly--contig:-NODE-367-length-11407-cov-0.908865_pt1 | contig 11407 bp, 13 predicted proteins | sample MGYA00242612_ERZ504779 | MGnify/ENA primary metagenome ERZ504779 (study PRJEB26092, sample SAMD00036366) | human gut metagenome | host: Homo sapiens | study: EMG produced TPA metagenomics assembly of...
GACTTGATAGCCTCCGAGTAGCCAAACACATCCTCACTCACCTTCATCTCTACTACAGTCCTTGCCCGGATTTGTCTCGGCATAACGTATCTCAAGAGTATCCTCAATTGTAATCACGCGCTCATTCGCCGGTATAAACTGTGAAAAAAACTTCACGCACTCCGTCTTTCCGATGCCCGGCATCCCGCAAAAGGTGATATTCATCTTGGTCTTTACGCAGTTTATCAGTACAGCTAAAAGCTCCTCCGAGCAGAATTTCTCAGCAATTGCAGATTCTGCTGTCAGTCTGATAAGCGGCGGTGTCTTTCGTATGCTGATGCTCCTGCCCGACTTCGCAACCGATTCATGCAGTATCGTCACACGAAGCTCGCTCGTCTCGGCCTCAAGCTCCGGATTTCTCTTATTGAACTGTCTGCTTACGACATTGGCGATGCGCTGTGTAAACTGCTCCACAAAAGCAGGTGTCATATACTGTGTGACAAACTGCTGATTGGCCCTGAAACGCTCATTGAATATATTTGTAAGCCATATTTCTTTGCCGTTATAATCTATATCCGTTATCTCGTTGCTGGCTACAAAACTCCAAAGCGGTCCAAAATATTCTTTTCCAAGCTCCATGTACCACCTCTTATTTGACACTCATATTGGCATGATTTGAAAAGTTTGTAATCAGATCACTAAATGTCTTTCCTACTATGCCTGTTGCATCAGAACCTATAACCGCTGTTACAACGAGGATGATTGATAAAATTGCTACAACTGTTATGAGTATTCCGCCATATTCCTGAAAAATTTCCTTCATAATATTTAAATCCTTTCTTCATCTAAGTCTAAAATAATAGTATTAAATAATAAAATAATAGTGTTAAATAAAATCAAATATATGAAACTAAAAATCAAGGAAAAAAATAGTGGCCGAAATGCCACAAAAAGAAACCTGCATAGAACATATGCAAGACACAATTTAAAAAGATATTTATATCTTACACAAAAATCGGGATTTGTAAATACCAAATCCCGAAAATGTGCACAAATATTCATTTAGTTTTTATACATATATCACATACTTATTTTAGATAAATATGCCAATTATAAGTCTACCCGTTAGGACATAACAGAGAATTGCACGTCTGTCCGTTAAGACATAACAGTGATTTTATGCCTCGAGCAGCTTATTTACGCTGACAAGACGTGTGACAACAACAAACACCTCTGCAGCCTTTTTCAGCTCATCAAGTGATGGATATGTCGGAGCAATTCTTATCACGCTGTCATCCGGATCCTTCTTGTAAGGGAAAGGAGAGCCTGCACCTGTCATTGTGACACCAGCTTCCTTGCACTTTGCAACGATTTCCTTTGCACAGCCTGAAAGAGCCTCAAATCCGAAGAAGTATCCACCAAGCGGCTTAACCCATGTTCCGATGCCTCTTGAAGCAATTTCATCTGTGAGGATATTCTCAACCAGCTCGAATTTAGGTCTGATAAGAGCTGCATGCTTTGCCATATGAGCCTTGATACCATCTACATCCTTAAAGAATCTCGCATGACGAAGCTGATTAATCTTGTCGTGTCCGATTGTCTGTATAGTAAGGCGCTTCTTAATATCCTCACGGTTTTTCTCAGATGTGCATATACCAGCCACGCCTGCACCAGGGAATGTCACCTTACTTGTTGAGCAGAACTCAAATACCATATCAGGGTTTCCCTCTTTCTCGCAGAGCTCAAGGATATTTGGAATCTCTGCCTGCTTATCATCATAGAGATGATGAACTGTGTATGCATTGTCCCAGAAGATTCTAAAATCATCTGCTGCAGGCTTAAGCTTTGCAAAGCGCTCAACTGTCTCATCAGAGTATACAACACCCTGTGGGTTAGAGTATTTTGGAACACACCAGATTCCCTTTACAGAGGCATCGTTATTGACATATTTCTCAACCATATCCATATCAGGACCATCCTCAGTCATAGGGATGTTTATCATCTCAACTCCAAACTCCTCTGTGATTGCAAAGTGCCTGTCATAGCCCGGTACAGGACAGAGGAACTTCACCTTGTCAAGCTTGCACCATGGTGTATTGCCGCAAAGACCAAAGATAAATGCACGTGCAACCTGATCATACATGATATTGAGACTTGAGTTTCCATATACTATAGCCTGCTCAGGCTTTGCTCCTACCATGCCTGCGATAAGGGACTTTGCCTCAGGAATTCCGTCCAGACATGCATAGTTTCTCACATCAAGCCCTGATTCACTCTTCATATCACTGTCTGATTTCAAGACATCGAGCATAGGGAGTGAGAGGTCAAGCTGTTCTGCTCCCGGCTTTCCACGCGACATGTCAAGGCTTAAGCCAAGATTCTTAATCTTCTCGTACTCAGCCTCAAGTGCTGTCTTTTCCTGCATTAACTCGTCCTTTGTCATTTCTGTATACTTTTTCATTTAAAGATCCTCCTGGTCTGATTTTTCTAAATATTTATGTTATTATCAAATATTTGCAATTATTCAAGCTTCATCTATGCACTTTCATGTATCACAGTCTCTGTGAAGCTCATCCATGTGTGCTTTTATCTTTGCCTCATAGCCTATATCCGTAGGCTTGTAAAACACTCTGTCTGTAAGGCCATCCGGCAGATACTGCTGCTTCACATAGTGATTTGGATAGTCGTGTGCGTATTTGTACCCGACTCCGTGCCCGAGCTTTTCTGCCGCGCCGTAATGGGCATCCTGCAGATGTGCCGGAACAGCCGGTGTCTTAGTCTGCTTCACGCAGCTCATTGCTGCCGATATCGCATTATATGATGCATTGCTCTTTGGCGCGCATGCCATGTATGTGACAGCCTGTGACAGAATAATCTGTGCCTCCGGCATTCCAACGCGCTCGACCTCTGCCGCCGCCGATGCCGCTACAACCATAGCCATCGGGTCTGCATTGCCTATATCCTCCGATGCAAGTATCATGATTCGTCTTGCGATAAATTTCACATCTTCTCCGGCATAAAGCATCCTCGCCAGATAATAGACCGCCGCATCCGGGTCTGAGCCGCGCATGCTCTTTATAAAAGCAGAGATGGTATCGTAATGGTTATCCCCCTTCTTATCATAGGAGATAACTCTTTTTTGTATACATTCGCTCGCCACATCGATAGTGATATGAATGATGCCATCGTCTGACCTGTCCGTGGTCAGTACACCAAGCTCAATCGCTGTGAGCGCCGCTCTCGCATCTCCGTTTGACACATCTGCAAGGAAATCAAGTGCATCATCATCTATCTGTGCATTGTATGCACCCATGCCCTTTTCTGTATCAGTCAGTGCTCTCTTAAGAAGTACCTTTATATCATCCGTTGACAGCTTTTTAAGCTCAAAAATGACTGAGCGTGAAAGCAAAGCACCGTTTACCTCAAAGTAGGATTCTCAGTGGTAGCTCCTATCAGAATAATGGTGCCATCCTCCACAAACGGAAGCAGATAATCCTGCTGCCCCTTGTTGAAGCGATGTATCTCGTCGATAAAAAGTATCGTCTTCTTCTGATACATTCCCTGATTATTCTTCGCCTGCTCCACGACCTCTTCCATGTCCTTCTTGCCTGCAGAGGTTGCATTAATCTGCATAAACTCAGCACTGGTAGTGTGGGCTATGACCTTTGCCAAAGTAGTCTTTCCGGTGCCCGGCGGCCCGTAAAAGATGATGGAGCTGAGCTTATCGGCTTTAATCGCACGATACAAAAGCTTATCCTTCCCAACTATGTGCTGCTGCCCGACCACCTCATCAAGTGTTGTCGGACGCATCCTTGAAGCTAAGGGACCGCTTGTCTCCTTATTCTGTTCTCTCATGTAATCAAATAAATCCATATCATCCCCGCCTGAAATGCATATTTGATATACCTGTTATATCATTTTGCAATTTCTTTTAGCAAAAAATTCATTTTGCATTGATATAATCGGCAATTACGTGTTTTATAAGTGCTAATTATGCATAAAAAAGTGGTGCAAAATTCAATTTCCTTATAATAAGATACATGAATTTGACTACCACTTTACAACACAAAATTTAATTTTCTACGAAATGACTAATATTTGCCCTTTAATGCAGGATAAAACTGCTTAAATTTTGCATAGCCCTTCTCATATTTTTCGACAAGCTGTGGACTTGGCATGGTTGTATCCTTCTTTCTCACAATAGCCGCTGCCGCAGCCTCCACATTTTCAAAGCAGCCGTTTGCAACTGCAGCCAGTATTGCACCGCCGTATGCCGGTCCTTCCTCGACCTCTACCGTGTCAACCTGCATATTCATGACGTTTGCAACTATCTTTCTCCAAAGCACACTCTTTGCACCGCCACCACAGATTGTTGTGCTTTTTTGGTGCCACACCAAGGCTCTTTGCCACCTCAAGTGAATCTCGAAGACCATATGCCACACCCTCAAACACAGCCTGCAGCATGTCGGCTCTGTCAGTATCCATGCTCATCCCGATAAACGCTGCCCTTGCAGACGGATCATTGTGCGGAGAGCGCTCTCCCATCAGATAAGGCAGAAAATACACATGATTCTCACCAAGTCTGCCATCCTCCTCAAGAGGCTTCTGCTCATTCACAAAGTCATCGGAATGAAGGATATCCTTCATCCACCAGTTGTTGCAGCTTGCAGCCGAGAGCATGCAGCCCATCAGATGATAGCCGCCGTCAGCATGGTCAAACGAATGAAGCGCATTGTGCGAATCCACTCTGAACTCATCACTTGTGATAAAAAGTGTGCCGCTTGTTCCAAGAGAGAGGTTGCACTTTCCGGCTCCGACTGTACCTGTGCCTATAGCTGCAGCCGCATTATCTCCTGCCCCGGCTGCAACTATGCAGTCTTTAGGAAAGCCAAGCTCACATGCCACATCAGCTTTCAGAGTACCTGTCTTTTCACTGCTCTCATAAAGCCCAGGAAGCCACTCCTCTCTTACATCGCATATGTCAAGCATCTCCTTTGACCAGCACTTATTTTTGACATCCAGAAGAAGCATTCCCGATGCATCAGAATAATCGGTACTAAATACACCTGTCATGCGGTATGCAATATAATCCTTTGGCAGCATAAGCTTTTTTATTCTGGCAAAGTTTTCCGGTTCATTTGCTTTTAGCCATAAAATCTTTGGCGCTGTAAATCCGGCAAACGCTATATTTCCGGTGAGCTCAGACAGCTTTTCTTTTCCTATTACATTATTTAAATAGTCTGTCTCCTTCTGTGTTCTTCCGTCATTCCAAAGTATAGCAGGTCTTATTACATTGTCGTTTTCATCCAATACGACAAGTCCATGCATCTGACCGCCGAAGCTGATTCCCGCAACAGCGCTCCTGTCAAAATCCTTAGTCAGCTCTATAAGTCCAGCCACGGTCTGCTCCCACCAGTCACATGGATTCTGCTCTGACCAACCCGGCTTTGGAAAGCTGATTGGATACTCCTTTGAGACTATATTTAATACCTTTCCGCTCTCATCCATGAGCAGAAGCTTTACTGCACTTGTGCCTAAATCCACACCTATATATAGCATATCTATTCTCCATTCACGTAATATGTTTACATCAGATAACGTAACTATTCAGAACCCACTAACAGAAAGGATTTTCTGTCTTGTATGGCAGTGATGCCGGCTGGTTGTAGTTAATATCCTCAACTGGCACGCCAATATATTTAAATACCTCAAAAAGGGCTTTTCCGTAATGACCGAAAGCTACAGCTCCGTGATGAGGATAATTCTTCTCAATAAGCACATGACGGTAGAAACGTCCCATCTCCTTTATCGCAAACACTCCGATACTGCCGAATGAGCGTGTTGCAACAGGAAGCACCTCACCCTGAGCCACATAAGCGCGAATCTTACAGTCTGCTGTAGACTGAAGACGGTAAAATGTAATATCTCCCGGCACTATATCTCCCTCGAGAGTTCCGTTTGTCACCTCTATAGGAAGGCTTCTTGCCATAATCATCTGATACTTCATCTGTGGGTTGCAAACCTTGCTTGAACAGGTGTTTCCACAATGGAAGCCCATAAATGTATCTGTATGCTTGTAGTCAAATCTGCCCTCGATTGACTCCTTGTACATATCCTTCGGCACTGAGTTGTTGATGTCGAGAAGTGTTACTGCATCCTCGCTGACGCAGGTTCCGATAAACTCACTGAGCACTCCATAGATGTCAACCTCGCATGAAACCGGGATACCTCTTCCTGTAAGACGGCTGTTTACATAGCATGGTACAAATCCAAACTGTGTCTGGAAGGCAGGCCAGCATTTTCCTGCGATTGCCACATACTTTCTGTAGCCCTTATGCTCATCAACCCAGTCTAAAAGTGTGAGCTCATACTGTGCAAGCTTCTCAAGAATCTCAGGCTTTTTGTTGCCCTCGCCAAGCTCCCTTTCCATGTCCTTTACCACATCCGGTATTCTCTCATCACCGGCATGCTTGTTAAATGCCTCAAACAAATCAAGCTCTGAATTTTCCTCAATCTCAACACCCACGTTGTAGAGCTGCTTGATTGGTGCATTGCATGCAAGGAAATTGAGTGGTCTTGGTCCGAATGAAATAATCTTAAGATTATTAAGTCCGTATATAGCCCTTGCTATTGGCAGGAATTCATGTATCATATCTGCGCAGTCATCTGCATCGCCCACAGGATACTCCGGAATATACGCTCCTATATTTCTGAGTGCCAGATTGTAGCTTGCGTTTAACATACCACAGTATGCATCTCCACGTCCCTGAATTAAGTTCTCCTGTGTCTCCTCTGCTGCTGCAACAAACATCTTTGGTCCGTCAAAGTGCTTTGCAAGAAGAGTCTCTGAAATCTCCGGTCCAAAGTTTCCAAGGTAAACGCAAAGTGCATTGCAGCCTGCTGCCTTTATGTCCTCAAGTGCCTGTACCATATGTATTTCGCTCTCCACGATACATACAGGACACTCGTATATGTCTGCTGCATCATACTTTGCAGCGTATGCATCGACAAGTGCTTTTCTTCTGTTTACTGACAGACTTTCCGGAAAACAGTCACGGCCTTACCGCAACTATACCGATTTTCATTTTTGGAATATTGTTCATAGTGTAAATCTCCTTCTCTCATATGCCCCATCGGACAGATTAATTGTTCTTATGTGCTAAGTATATATCCGGTCCAGCTTAATTGATACCTATAATTTTAGTAAATTTAGTGTATTTTTCAACTTAATTTACTAAATTATAATGTTAATACTATATTGTCATGTTATAATGAGACAAATAAAACATAAGGAGCCATGCCATGTCTATCACAGCAAAAGAACTTGCCAAACAACTTAATCTTTCTGAAGCAGCTATATCGATGGCACTTAATAATAAGCCCGGTGTCAGCACACTCACCAGAAAACGTGTGCTCGAAGCTGCGGCCTCTGCCGGATATGATTTTTCAAGAATATCAAATACCAATGAAGCTCCGGCCTCCAATGGCACATTATATTTTGTAATATACAGAAAGAATGGCGCTGTAGTTCCTAATTCTCCTGTTTACACACATACAGAGCACGGCGTTTTGGTACAGGATGTTCCATTCTTTTCACAGCTGTCAGAGGGTATTGATTTGGGCTGCAGGCACTGCCACTACTACCTGAATATCAGCTACATATACGAAAATGACGATATTGAGGCTTTGCTATCTGAGTGGAAAAGGCTTGGAGCAAAGGGTATCCTGCTGCTTGGAACCGAGATGGAAGAGCATGACATAAAGCCCTTTACAAGGTGCGGTCTGCCTGTTGTGCTAATAGACAACTATTTCGAAGCCTTAAACCTCGATTGCGTGACTATAAATAACCTTCAGGGTGCCTATCTTGCCACAGACTATCTGATCAAACAAACACATGCACAGCCGGGATATCTGCATTCCTCATACATTATAACAGGCTTTGAGGAGAGAGCCGACGGCTTCTATAAAGCAATACGCAAAAACGGTTTGTCAACCTCGCGCTCAGTCGTACATCACCTCTCCCCTTCAGTTGACGGTGCTTACTGTGATATGAAGGCAGTTATAAAAAGCGGTGATGAGCTTGTCCGATGCTACTTTGCTGACAATGACCTGATTGCTGCCGGAGCTATGCGTGCACTTTCAGAGGCAGGCTATCGTATCCCTGAAGACATATCAGTAATAGGCTTTGATGATATGCCAATGTGTACCTACATTACACCGCCTCTTTCGACTGTGCATGTGCCGAAGCAGTACATGGGTGAAATTGCAGTAAAAAGGCTTGCAGAGATAATAAATTCTACCTCTGCAAGCCATGTAAAAATTGAAATAAGTACAGAAATTGTAAAGAGAAAAAGCTGTTAAAGACTCTTCTGCATTCTGCCAGTCTACAAAGCAAACGGGGTCATATTAATTTTTATAAAAATCAGCTATACCATATCAGGTATAGCTGATTTTGAGTGTTTTTATAATCCCCGAACATTTTTACCATTCTTCTAAAAAATTCTCCATAAACTGTGTTGGAGACATAATTTTCGGCTTCTCGACATCTATATCTGAAAAATCTTTATCTCCTGTCACAAGAATATCAACATCCTCAATAATAGCCGTATAAAGTACTGGATAATCTTTGATATCTCTGATATTAAATAGTCCACTTTCCATACTACCAGGTGTGTAAACATACTCAAAGCTCATCATCATAAGTAATTTGTTGATTATCATTTCTTTTCCGGGAAACTTTCTCCTGACTACATTTTTTAACTCATCTACAACGTAAGATGACAACACAAGCTGATGGTTAGTAAATATATAGTTCATCATTGCATCCATCTTAGTCCCCGGAAAAAGTAATGCCGATATCAATACATTGGTATCAAGCATAATTCTCATCTACTTCACCACACTTTCCTGCCTAAGAGATTTTATCATTTCCATTACATCATCATCGTCTTTAAGTCCGAGTCTTTCTGCCTCTCCTGCAAATGATCTCTGTGCTTCACGAAGTGCATCCATAGATGAATTCATCATATACACTCTTCCAGACTCTTCCACAAACAATATCTTATCGCCATTCTTAATTCCAAGTTTTTTTCTAATTTCAATAGGTATTGTTATCTGCCCTTTTGATGTTACCTTTGCTAATTCCATACAAAAACCTCCTTCCCAAGTAATGAATTCCTTACTTTTCTTACAATATAATTATATCTATTTTTCATAAGATTATCAACCACAATCCACCGATAAAAACTTGGTTGTTCTTTCTCTCAAGTGCAATCTTTTTATCATAGTCTGTAGTTCCCCAATTAGTTGCTTTATATCCATAAAATCTCACCTTCTTCTCCCTTACTGTTTTATTTACTAAAACAATAGAATAATCTATAGTCCCTTGTAATATCTCATCATCAATTGTGCCATCAGCTTTCTTCTATCAGCCAAGAAATCATCATAGTTCTCTACAGTCATTGATACAATGCTTTCTGGAATTGCATTCTCACTAAGATTCTTCATAAGAGCATCTCTTTCAAATATATTTCCAAATGCAATGTTCTTCTTGTCACACTGTTCCAATGCACTTTGAAAATATATATTCGGGGCATCATCACTTATAGCTTTATTCACTTGAGTATCAAGATACGTAAAATTTGCAACCTGATTATACCTCCCCTTTGTATCAATGCCATTATTTTTCAAATATGCCTTAGGAAATATATGATGTACATCTCCTGATATATTAATTAAATCTGAAATCATTGTTCCATGCATAAATAATGAATTGCAATTAAGATTAATCTGTGCTGCAAGAAACGTATTAAATGCCGGACTATTAGTTGACGTTGTCTCTAGATTCTGTGGCAAAGATATATCCCAAAAATGTATCTGAAAGAACCGATGCTTCAATCTCATAAAAGAAGTTAATAAAACCTTTTTCATTTATTAATCTAATATCCCTGCTCATTACAGACTCAGGCGATCCAACATATCTTCCTGTAAGTGTTGAAAGAACAAACCATTTTTGCACATGATGCTTTACTTGATCATGTGGTATTGAAGAATCTTTTAATAGTTTAAGATATAACATATATGCAAATCAAGTGTCATCTGAGAATTGAGCTGCTTACTAGATTTAAATCCAGCACCTTTAATAGCCAATACAAATTGTTCAAAATTATGTTCATTGATAAATACTTTGATACCTTCACAAAGTTTATTATATGAATCTTCTACAATTTCTTCCTTAAACTCACGTGTTTCAAAATCTCTACCTGAAAGCAAGCTAACTAAATCGGAGAGCTTTGCACGATAAAACTATACATAAAAGCGACACGAAGCATATCATTATAATCAGGATTATAAATATCCTCATTATCTTTAGCTAGCCATTTAATTTTAGATGCAAATTCTGTTTTTCAAATTCTAAATCTTTAATCATTTGAGGGTAAAAATCCGGTTTTACAGCTAAATGGCAAAAATAATCAACAACCTTACGCAGTATATTTCCTCCATGAACCGTATCTGCAGCCATTTTGGACATAACAAAATCAGACTGGCTTAATGCAGTTCCCTTAGAATTAATACGAATAAATATTTCCGTTACTTCGTCAATATCAAGAGAATGATCAAGCTCTATAACTCCAATCTGTCTATTTGCAATCCCTCTCAGCTTCATAATTGCATTATTTACTTCATTGGGTTTCACACCCAAATTATTATTACAATACTTAGGGACAAACTCAAATGGATCAAAATCATTTTTAAATACTTCCGAAATATCTGGAATCCATTTTTTTATCCTTTAAATGAGATGCATCTTGTACTGCAAATCTCTTATCTGAATCGGTTGCAAGCGGGTTAAATGCGATTTTAACCCTATCCTTATTAAAATCTTCATCTAACACTTCAAGACCTGCTATTGATGCCATCAATGCTGTAATTCTCTGTTGTCCATCAATTAATACATGCTTTCCATTTGCTACTGTTCCATCCTTTGTCTTAACATCCGGATTCTTCCATGTAATAATATACCCTGTAGGGTATCCATTATACAAAGAATCAATCAAATCCCTTACCTGAGCTCTTTTCCATACAAATGGTCTCTGAATCTCAGGAATAACAAATTGCCCTGCTTCAATAAAGCCCAATATTGCATTAACATTATATTGCATTAATGTAAACTTTTCTCCTTGCATAATCTTATCACCTCAAACATTTGATTATTAAAATTTTCGACTTATTTTCTAGTTGCTTACATTAATTATATATTTTTTCAAATAATAACACAATTAAAAAAGAGAAGGATTTTTTCTCCTTTGTCAGAGGTTTTCCCTCCATGCCAAAACGCAAAATAAAACAGGCGCGGAGAAAATCCCTACGCCTGTTTTACAAATACATCTTCATTTTCATGCATTTGCTTATGCTGCATCTGTTTAAC
>ENA-OQJT01000369-OQJT01000369.1-human-gut-metagenome-genome-assembly--contig:-NODE-369-length-11374-cov-1.472482_pt1 | contig 11374 bp, 14 predicted proteins | sample MGYA00242612_ERZ504779 | MGnify/ENA primary metagenome ERZ504779 (study PRJEB26092, sample SAMD00036366) | human gut metagenome | host: Homo sapiens | study: EMG produced TPA metagenomics assembly of...
GATTTTTTAAATAAACGATAATATCGCTTATGCAAAGCTATACAATGATTGTAGATAATTCCAGCTATATTAATAACTTTATGAAGTTTTTTATTTCTTTTTGCCTTATACAGTTTAAAACAATATGTTTTCACTACAATCATCTGTCTTTTTATCATTTATTTATTCTGAACGCTTTTGACTTTTATCTTGATGATAACAAAGACCATTAGGGTCATTAACTAATCCCTTAGGCATTTCCAAATGAAATTTGTTATGCCATTGCATAAATGAAAGTCCTCCTTCATTAAATATTATTTTATATTTTTGCTAAGCGTGTGCTTTCACGTATGATTAAATTCATATTGTGGTCATATTCAGAAGTTACAGGTTGATTTTGAAGCATAGATAATAATTTTTCTGCTGTTTTTATGCCTAGATGTTTATAATCAAAGGCTAGGCTAGTCAATGATGGATAAGATATACTGCCTACAGGATAACCACCAAAGCCAGCAAGTGAAATATCTTGGGGAACATGGATTTTCTTTTCATGAAAATAACGCAATAATCCTAAAGCGATATTATCTGTAGCACAGACGACTGCGCTAGGTTCAAAAGATACTACAGTATCGCCTAAATTATAGGCTTGTTCAAGACTATAATCAGTTTGGACAAAAGATATTTTACCTTGCGGATTATTAGCAAGGAAACCTTGTCTAAATCCTTCATAGCGGTCTACGCCTACAGCGTTATCTTGAGGGGATACTCCTAAAAATACCACTTGTTGATGATTTAAAGAGGCGATATATTCACCCATCAATTTGCCTGCATTGATATCATCTACTTTGATAAAATTTACTTTATCGTGCTTTGCCCTGTAAAAATAATGGGGATATTAGCTTGATTGATTAGTTTTAAATGATTGTCATTGATATTGATGGAGTCGACGATAATTCCATCTACACCTTGTTGAATTAATTGAGAGATATTATCTAGTTCTTTTTGCGAATTTAATTCACTGATTAAAATCAAAGCTTGATATCCCATTTGTTGTAAAATTATATTAAAACCTGTCAATAATTTGCCCGCAGAAAAAGAGTCTAAACGAGGCATGACAATGCCGATTAATTTACTTTGTTTAGTTTTTAAACGCTTGGCGAAAAAATTGGATTTATAACCTGTTTCACGTATGACTTTATCAATTAACATAGCTTTTTCCTTGCTACGTAACCATTATTTAGATAGCGAGAAACTGTACTTTTAGCTACTCCAGCTAGATTAGCAATATCTTGTATAGTGAGTTTTTGAGTCATGATAAAGTCATCCTTTGCAATAATTATTCTTCTGGTTTAAAGCATACCATAGTTAGAGCAAAAGCGACAGCTAAACCAATAAAATTGACGAGTAAATAAGCTGGTAATCTATCCATATATAAAAGCATACCAGGGATAATAGTAATACCCATACCTGTTCCGGCTAATTGCATGATACTAGCTGTAGCACCAGCACAAGCACCACCGATTAATCCGCAGATAAAAGGTTTAACAAAACGAAGATTGATACCAAAAATAACAGGTTCAGTAATACCTAAAAATGCAGGAATAATTGAAGAAATATACATTGCACGTTTTTTTTTTATTTTGAGTGCGTAAAGCAACAGCGATAGCTGCTTCACCTTGAGCTACTATAGCACCAGTGATGATATCATTAAACATATATCTCTACTTTGTCCAAGGCAATTAATTTTTCAGGAATAGGACTTGTTAGAATAAGATTTTTCATGTATGTACACTCCCTTAAATATGGAATTGGTTCCATTTATATGGTATAAGTTCCATAATTCTAAGTTAAGATTTAAATTTTATATTGTGTTTTGAAAAAGAGTATATATAATAAAAATAGAGCAAGAATGGTATAAATTTTATTTGGGTGGGATTTTTTATGGAAATAAGAAAAATTTATAGTGAATTTAATACACCTGTTTATTTAAGTAAAGCATTAAATTTATATTATGGAGGCTGGGAAATTTGTTGTCCTATGCATACATTTGGGCCAGCAATACGACAGCATTACTTAGTTCATTATGTAACGAGAGGCAAAGGAAGACTTTGGATGAATGATACTTGTTATGTAATAGAAAAAGATACTATGTTTCTTATTCGTCCAGGAATAACATGTGTTTATCAAGCAGATAAAGATGATCCATGGGAATATTGTTGGATTTGTATCGATGGCTATGATGTAGAAAATATGTTAAATAATAGCGGTTTTGACAAGGTAAATCTATTATTTTTTGATAAGAGTAATGGTGAAGTCAGAGATGCTATGTTGAATTTTATATTTTATTTTTCTAAGTATAAAAATAATGAATATATGTTGCTTAGTCGTTTATATAATATTTTTGGACATATGAAAATTCAAATGAAAAAACAGCAAGCAAAATCTATTCATGTAGAGAGAGCTATTGATTATATATATGAAAATTACAGTAAAAATATCAGTGTTACCGATATAGCAGAATATTTAGGAATAGATAGAACGTATTTATATCGTTTATTTAAAGAAGAATATAATATGTCGCCACAAAAATATCTTTTAAATTTCCGCTTGAAGACAGCTATGAATAAATTAGAAGGTGGAAATATGTCTATAGCTGATATAGCTTATAATTGTGGGTTTAATGATGCATCAGCATTTTGTCATCAGTTTAAAAAAAGTATATAAAGATACTCCACTTAATTATCGAAGATATCCTCAATTAGCTATTCGCGAATGAGTAAATTTTATAAAAAAGTATAAAGAAAAACCCCCTAGTTATGCACTAGGGGGTGAGTAAAGAATGTATATAAGTCCTAACACAAGAATTATATTAAAAGATAAGTTAATTGTCAATAAAATTTTTTAATAAGTTTATTAGATAAATATATATTAAATATTGTTTAATACAGCTTCAGTCATAGTTTTTTGTATCTGCTTTGATGAAGCCTTCTTTATATAAATCAGGTGTGCGATATCCTTGAGCTAAAGCTTTATCTACAGCTTGTTCAATGCAAGTAGCAGCTTCTTGTTCATCAAGAGAATAACGAAGAAGCATAGCAGCAGAAAGTATAGTAGCTAATGGATTAGCAATGCCTTTGCCTGCGATATCAGGAGCAGAGCCATGAATTGGTTCATAAAGGCTAGTGGATTCACCGATACTAGCAGATGGAAGCATACCTATAGAACCACTTAAAACTGCAGCTTCATCACTTAAAATATCGCCAAAGAGATTGCCTGTTACAATGACATCAAATTGGCTTGGGTTGATGGCAAGTTGCATAGCACAGTTATCTACATAGAGATTTTCTAAAGTGATTTCAGGATATTTTTCCGCTACTTTAGCAGTTGTTCTACGCCATAATCTAGAAGTTGCTAAAACGTTGGATTTATCTACGGAAGTCACTTTATTTTTGCGTTTTTTAGAAGCTGCATAGCGAATTCTACAATGCGATTGACTTCAGGAACGGAATAATTTTCTAAATCCCAAGCACGTTCATTGCCTTCATAGATTTCACTTTCACATTTATCGCCGAAATAGATACCACCGATTAATTCACGTACGATTAATACATCAGTACCTTTTACGATTTCTTCTTTGAGTGGAGAATATTCAACAAGAGCATCTGCTACTTTGATAGGACGAAGATTAGCATATAATCCGAGTCCTTTTCTAAGCCCTAAAACTGCTTTTTCAGGGCGAAGTGTAGGTTCTACATTATCCCATTTTGGACCACCAACAGCACCGAAAAGTACAGCATCAGCATTTTGTGCTGCTTCAAGTGTTGTTTGTGGAAGTGGGGTGCCACATAAATCATAAGCAGTACCACCAGCAGGATGACTTTCAAATTCAAGATTTAAATTATATTTATCAGAAACTTTTTTTAAAACGGCAACAGCACTATCAGTTATTTCTTGACCGATACCATCGCCAGGAATGACTACAATTTTTTTACTCATAGATAATCTTAACCCTTCTGTTTAATGTAGTTAATGAGTCCGCCAGCTTTGGCAATATCTTGGATAAATCCAGGAAGTGGCACAGCATGGAATGTATCACCAGTTGTGAGATTTTCAATAGTACCAGTGGATAAATCAACGCGTAATTTATCATTAGCATGGATTTTTTCTACATCATCACCAATTTCAAGTAATGGTAAACCAGTATTGATAGCATTGCGATAGAAAATACGAGCAAAACTGCTAGCGATTACAACAGGGACACCAGAAGCTTTGATGGCGATTGGAGCATGTTCACGAGAAGAACCACAGCCGAAGTTTTTACCGCCGACCATGATATCACCTTCTACTACATTTTGAGCAAAAGTTTCGTCGATGTCTACCATACAATGACTAGCTAATTCTTTTGGGTCAAAAGAATTTAAATAACGAGCAGGGATAATTACATCTGTATCAATATTGTCGCCATAGCGCCAAACTTTTCCTTCTAATTTTTCAGCCATATTATTCTACCTCCTCAGGAGTTGCGATTTTTCCAAGAATTGCACTAGCTGCAGCTACATAAGGGCTAGCGAGATATACTTCACTATCTACATGTCCCATACGACCACGGAAGTTACGATTTGTAGTAGAAACGCAACGTTCACCAGCAGTCATAATACCCATATGAGCACCAAGACAAGGTCCACAAGTTGGTGTACTTACAGCAGCACCAGCTTCAATAAATGTATCTACATAACCATTATGAATAGCATCAAGATATACTTGTTGGCTACCAGGAATGATGATACAACGAACATTAGGATGTACTTTATGACCTTTTAAGATAGAAGCAGCAATTGCTAAATCTTCTAAACGTCCATTAGTACAAGAGCCGATAACTACCTGATCAATAGTGATAGGTTCTTTGATGGATTCAACAGTATGAGTATTTTCAGGAAGATGAGGGAATGCTACTACAGGTTTTAATTCAGAGAGATTGATTTCTACAGTTTGACAATAAGTAGCATCACTGTCTGCTTCAACGATTTCATATGGTTTAGTTACACGGTCTTTAATATAATTGAGAGTTTCATCATCTACAGGGAAGATACCATTTTTAGCGCCAGCTTCGATAGCCATATTGGCAATTGTTAAACGGTCAGTCATGTTGAGTTCTTTGACACCTTCGCCAGCAAATTCTAATGCTTTATATAAAGCTCCGTCTACACCGATCATGCCGATTAAAGTGAGCATAACATCTTTACCACAGATATATTTAGGTTTTTTACCAGTGATATTGACTTTGATAGTTTCAGGAACTTTGAACCATGCTTCACCAGTAGCAAGGGCAACGCCTAAATCTGTAGAACCAACACCTGTGGAAAATCCACCTAAGGCACCATATGTACAAGTATGAGAATCTGCACCAATAGTTACCATACCAGGAGCTACAATACCTTTTTCTGGTAAAATTACATGTTCAATACCTACACGACCAATTTCAAAGTAGTTTACAATATTATGTTTATGTGCAAAATCACGAACAATTTTAGCAAGTCCAGCGGATTTGATATCTTTATTTGGTGTAAAATGGTCAGGCACAAGAGCTATTTTTGTATTATCAAAAACAGGTTTGCCAATTTTTTCAAATTCTTTAATCGCAGGTGGAGCAGTTACATCATTTGCAAGTACCATATCAAGTTTGCAATTGATGAGCTGTCCAGGTTTTACCACATCAATTCCAGCATGTTTAGCCAAAATTTTTTCGGTCATAGTCATACCCATGAAAATCACTCCAATATCGTTTATTTTAAGTTAACAAATTAACAATGTCATTAAAAGATATGATATTACAAGTGGAAAAATTTTGTCAAGAGTAATATTTTAGCGAGAAAAACGGTAAAATTTTGGGTAAAAGTATATTACTAGGGAGATTTTTTCTTTTTCTAGGAAAGTAAAAACGGACTTTTGATTTTTAGTATAGGAAATTTGTTTTTGCTAAAAGTATAAAAAGGTTTTATTTTCATTGATATTAATATTTGATTTTAATAATAATTATGATAAAATTTACCTATCAATAAAATAAATTTCTATAAAGGAGATGGAATAATGAAAAAGTATTTGAGTTCAGTTTTGATTATGTTATGTATTTTATTATCAGCAGTAGTGGCAAGTGCTGAAAAAGCTGAATGGAAAGCAGACAATTATGATTTAAGTAAAGTACAAAAAAATTTACGTTGAAGATGATGTAGAAAAAGACGAAAGTGTTTCTTTTTCTGATTTAGAAGCTTTGAAAGTACGTCAATCTTTGGACGAAAATGAAAAATATATAAAAAAATATAGAATTGTAAATAATAAAAATATAGCAGATGCTGTTTTATCTGTGAAAATGTTGACATGGGGAACTAAGAAATATTGGGTAGATGAACAAACTGTTACAGAAAACCAAACTATTACGCATACAGGCAAAGATGGGAAGACTTCGTTACAGTAACAATTCCTGTAACAGTAACAAAACCAGGTTGATTATTATTATACTCAGTATTTTTCCGCTAAATTTGTCTTAACTGATAAAGACGGCAAGACAATATTTGAAAGAATTGATAAAAGAGAAGATGAGAAAAAAGCCTATGATATGTTTAATAGAGCAGTAAAAGATTTCTATAAAGACGTCAATTCTTTAAAATAAAATGTAAATTTGTATACAAAACACTTGCAAAAAATTATGCTATATGATAAGGTATTAAACAGCAATATTAAACAATTATAAATATAAAAATATGAAGAAAAGGAATAGTAAAATTATTTTCTTTTACAGAGAGCTGTTGATTGGTGCAAAACAGTAAGGAAGATTTTTTGAACTCGCCTTGGAATAGCTGGCTGAACATCTTAGATTATAGATAATTAGGTTAAGTCGGTACTCGACCGTTATATTGAGTTTAAAAATGAGTGCATGTAGATATTTTTACATGAATAAGAGTGGTAACGCGTAAGTACAGCTTTCGTCTCTAGTTTTAGAGATGAAAGCTTTTTTATAAATTGTTATTGGAGGAATACATAATGATGAATGTTAATAAATATACTAAAGGTTATTTTATGCCACCAACAGTAGACATGAGTTGGACTCAAAAAGAATATGTGGACAAAGCTCCAACATGGTGTAGCGTAGACCTTCGTGATGGTAATCAATCTTTGATTATTCCTATGAGCTTAGAGGAAAAAATCGAATTTTATAAACGCCTTGTAGAAATCGGATTTAAAGAAATTGAAGTAGGTTTCCCAGCAGCTTCTGAAACTGAATTTGAATTTTTGCGTACATTGGTAGAACAAGATTTAATTCCTGATGATGTAACAGTACAGGTATTGACTCAAGCTCGTGAACATATCATCAAAAGAACTTTTGAAGCTTTAAAAGGTGTAAAAAATGCTATAGTTCATGTGTATAATTCCACTTCTGTAGCACAGCGCCAACAAGTATTTAGAAAATCTAAAGAAGAAATCAAACAAATCGCTATTGATGGTGCAAAATTACTTAAAGATTTAACTGAACAAGCAGGAGCAAATTATCGTTTTGAATATTCTCCAGAAAGTTTCACAGGAACAGAACCAGAATTTGCTTTAGAAGTATGTAATGCTGTTTTAGATGTATGGCAACCAACAAGCGATAGAAAAGCTATCATTAATTTACCTGCAACAGTGCAGATGTCCATGCCTCATGTATATGCAAGTCAGATAGCATATATTTCTCAAAATCTTAAATATCGTGAAAATGTAGTATTATCACTTCACCCACATAATGACCGTGGCACAGGTGTTGCAGATTCTGAAATGGGCTTACTCGCTGGTGCTGACCGTATTGAAGGTACACTCTTTGGTAATGGTGAACGTACAGGTAATGCCGATATTATTACTATCGCTATGAATATGTTTGCCTTAGGCGTTGACCCTAAACTTGATTTTTCCAATATGCCAGAAATCATTGAAATGTACGAACGCGTAACTCGTATGCATGTATATGAACGTCAACCATATGCTGGTAAACTCGTATTTGCAGCATTCTCTGGTTCTCACCAAGATGCTATCGCTAAAGGTATGAAATGGCGTGAAGAAAATGATGAACCACATTGGACTGTTCCATATCTTTTAATTGACCCACAAGATGTTGGTCGTCAATATGATGCAGATGTTATTCGTATCAATAGCCAATCTGGTAAAGGTGGCGTAGCTTATGTTATGGAACAAAAATATGGTCTTAACATGCCTAAGAAAATGCGTGAAGACTTCGGTTATTGCGTAAAAGGTGTATCTGATCATAAACATAAAGAACTTATGCCAGAAGAAATTTATCAAATTTTCCAAGACAATTATGTAAATGTTGAAGAACCGTATAAATTGATTGATTTTGTCTTGAATAAACAAGCAGATGGCACATTTAAAGGTAATGTACATTTGATGGAACATGGTCATGAAGTTGTAGTAGAAACACAAGGTAATGGTCGCTTTGATGCTGCAAGTAATGCTATACAAAAAGAATTTGGCATCAAATATGATAATTTGATTTATAGTGAACATGCTATGGAAATCGGTGCTACTTCAAGAGCTATGGCATATGTAGGTATTACAGCAGAAAATGGTAAAACATACTGGGGTGCTGGTATGGATACAGATATCATTACTGCTTCCATAAAAGCTTTAATCAGTGCAGTTAATCGCATGGATTAAAAGAAATTTATTTGTATATATGATTAATCTGTTAGTATAATAAATTTATTGTTTATATATTATATGTAGATAGAAAAGGTGGTTTGTTCATGAGAAGTGATTTAGTAAAAAAGGTGCAACTAAAGAAATTTATTTGTATATATGATTAATATGTTAGTATAATAAATTTATTGTTTATACATTATATGTAGATAGAAAAGGTGGTTTGTTCATGAGAAGTGATTTAGTAAAAAAAGGTGCAACTCGTTCAGCACATCGTGCTTTATTTAATGCTATGGGATATGGCCCAGAAGATTTGAAAAAACCATTAGTTGGTATTGTAAATGCTTTTAATGAAATAATTCCAGGTCATATTCATTTACGTACAATTGCTGATGCAGCAAAACTCGGCGTAGCTGCTGCTGGCGGTACACCTATTGAATTCCCAGCTATTGGTGTTTGCGATGGTATTGCTATGGGACACCCTGGTATGAAATTCTCCTTGGCTAGCCGTGAATTAATTGCTGATTCTATCGAAGCTGTAGCAACAGCTCATGCTTTTGATGGTTTGGTACTTATTCCAAACTGCGATAAAATCGTTCCTGGTATGCTCATGGCTGCTGCTCGTTTGAATATCCCTTGCGTAGTAGTAAGTGGTGGTCCTATGCTTGCTGGTCGCTATCAAGGTAAAGATGTCAGCGTAAGTACAACTTTTGAAGCTGCTGGTAAATTTACAGCTGGCAAAATCACAGAAGATGAAATGTATGATTTAGAAGCAAAAGCTTGCCCAGGTTGCGGTTCTTGTTCTGGATTATTTACAGCTAATACAATGAATACTTTAACAGAAGTATTAGGTATGGGTCTTCCTGGCAATGGTACAATTCCAGCTGCTTATACTGGTGCTAGAATTTCACTTGCCAAACAAGCTGGTCATGTAATCATGGATTTAATTGCAAAAGATATTAAACCTCGTGATATTTTAACTCAAAAAGCATTTGAAAATGCAATCACTGTAGATATGGGTATTGGTGGTTCTTCTAATACTGTACTTCATCTTACAGCAATTGCACATGAAGCAGGTATTAAACTTCCAGCTCCATTATTTGATGAAATCAGTGCTAAAACACCTTATATCACAAAATTAAGTCCAGCTGGTACTCATCATATGCAAGATTTAAATGAAGCTGGCGGTGTTTGTGCAGTAATGCATGAACTCAGCAAAAAAGGTCTTATTCATTTAGATGCACTCACAGTAACAGGAACTGTTAAAGATAGAATAAAAAATAGCGAAATTCAGCGTGCTGATGTAATCAAAACAGTAGAAGCACCATATCGTCCAACAGGTGGTATCGCTATATTACAAGGTAATTTAGCTCCAGATTATGCAGTAGTAAAAGCTAGTGCAGTAACAGAAGATATGCTTTGCTATAAAGGTACAGCAAAATGCTTTAATTCTGAAGAAGAAGCTATCCAAGCTATTACTGGTGGCAAAATCAAAGATGGCGATGTAGTAGTAATCCGCTATGAAGGTCCAAAAGGTGGCCCTGGTATGCGTGAAATGCTCAATCCAACTGCAGTTATCGCAGGTATGGGCTTAAAAGTAGCGCTTATTACAGATGGTCGTTTCTCTGGTGCTACTCGTGGTGCTTGTATCGGTCACGTATCTCCAGAAGCTATGGCTGGCGGTCCAATCGCATATCTTGAAGATGGTGATATCATTGATATCGATATTCCAAATCGTAAATTAAATGTATTAATCAGCGATGAAGAAATGGCTAAACGTAAAGCTAACTGGGTAAAACCTGAACCAAAGGTAAAAACAGGATATCTTTCCCGTTATGCAAAACTTACAACATCTGCTAGCACAGGAGCTGTTTTAGAGTAAGTGAATAAACAAAAAAGAATTGCTTTAATAAATGATATAACAGGTTTTGGTCGCTGTTCTGTAACAGTACAATTGCCGTTGATTTCAGCTTTAAAGATACAAGCTTGTCCGCTTCCTACTGCAATTTTAGCAGCGCATACTGGTTTTCCTGTACATTATATGGACGATTATACTCGTCATATGAAAGCTCATATGGATAATTGGCAAGCTTTGAATTTAGAATTTGATGGTATTTTGACAGGTTTTTTAGGTTCTAAAGACCAGATTGAACTTGTATTAGAATTTGCAAGACGCTTTAAAAAAGAAAATACTTTGTTTGTCGTTGACCCAGTGATGGGCGATGGCGGAAAATTGTATTCTTCTTATAATGAAGAACTTTGTTTAAAGATGCGACAATTATTGAATGTGGCTGATGTTTTAACGCCGAATTTAACGGAGGTTTGTCAATTATTGGATATAGAATATCCAGATAAAATGCCAACTGAAGCTGAGTTATTAAAAATGGCACAAGCTATAGCTACTAAAGGCGTAAAGCAAATTGTAATCACAGGTCTTGTCAATGAAACAGCTGACAAAGTTTATAATTATATTTATGAGCAAGGTAAAAATCCATGTATGCAAGAGAATAATCGCATACCAGAAGAACATTCAGGTACAGGAGATGCTTTTGTGGCTATCTTGACAGCTTGTTTAGTTCGTGAAGAAGCTTTACCGAAAGCAGTGCAAAAGCAGCTGATTTTGTAGGAAAAGCAATGGCATATACTAATTCTTTAAATGTGCCATGGAATTATGGCCTATGTTTGTAAGAATATTTTAACTGAATTTTAAAAA
>ENA-OQJT01000372-OQJT01000372.1-human-gut-metagenome-genome-assembly--contig:-NODE-372-length-11311-cov-1.104971_pt1 | contig 11311 bp, 15 predicted proteins | sample MGYA00242612_ERZ504779 | MGnify/ENA primary metagenome ERZ504779 (study PRJEB26092, sample SAMD00036366) | human gut metagenome | host: Homo sapiens | study: EMG produced TPA metagenomics assembly of...
CTGGTCGAGAATGTAACAAACTTAAGCATTCACAAATATCTTGCTGGACATCTCGGAGGAAAACAGCAGCTCGGCTCACAGATTGAACACAATCAGATGGATCTTTTGATTTTCTTCCGTGATCCACTGACACCTCACTCACATGAACCGGATGTTAATGACATTGTTAAGCTTTGTGATATTTATAACATTCCGATCGCAACAAATATCGCAACTGCTGAAGCATTGATCCTTGCTCTTGACAGAGGCGACCTTGACTGGCGGGAGATGTATCGATAATATGAGTAAACCATATAAAAAGAAGAGAAGACGAAGAAAGCAACGGCATTCTGTCAGCCGCATACTTATTCCTGTCATATGTCTTATTGTTGTATTGTCCGGAGCTGTCGGCGGAGTCTGGTATTACAAAGAATATGGTGGTGATCCTGTCCGGACATATGAGACAGCCACTTATAACTCTAATTTATACCAGGGAAGTTTGTTTGCTGATGATTTATGCGTCGCTGCTGATGATGTGGCTCTCACTGGATTTGATGATGAGGATTCTCTTCATGCCGCAGGATTATTCAATCTAAATGATGAAACAGTTGAATATGGATATAAACTTTATGATAAATTATATCCTGCAAGTACAACAAAGCTTATGACTGCATACCTTGCTTTTAAGTACGGTAATATGGATGACATTGTAACTGTTTCTGACAGTGTTTCAAGCTTTGCCTCTGATGAAGTAGTCTGCAACCTGCAGCCTGGTGATACAGTGACACTTTATGATTTATTATGTGGTCTTTTACTTCGTTCAGGTAATGATTGTGGTGTTGCTATCGCTGAACATATTTCCGGAAGTGTAGAAGCTTTTGCTGAGCTTATGAACTCAGAAGCGAAAGCTCTTGGTGCCACTGGCAGTCATTTCGTGAATCCTCACGGACTTCATAATGAAAACCACTATACAACAGCATATGACCTGTATCTGATCTTTAATGCCTGCATTCAGGATCAGAGATTTATGGACATTATTTCCATGGATTCTTATACAATGAATCTTACCGGAGCAGATGGTACAACAAGAACATTTGATGTAGTCCCAACCAACTATTATTCCTCAGGGAAGATCAATGCCCCTGAAGGGATTCGTGTATTTGGCGGTAAGACCGGTACCACAGATGAAGCAGGGTGCTGTGTGATCCTTTATAGCGAAGATCTGGAAAAGAATCCTTATATTTCCATTATTATGGAGGCTGAAGATAAGAGTTTTCTTTACCAGGAGATGAACCGGCTTCTTGAGGCTGGAGAAACAACTAAAACAGAATAAAGAATAACCGATACGAAAAAGCCATGTGGCACAGAGCAACAAATTAGAAGCTTTCATTTTTAATCTGTCCGCATGGTTTTTTTTCTATCTTATTTCATGTAATATTCTCCTTTACCGTTTCCTGTTTTCAGTAACGCTCTTTTGATTTATTAATATGTATTCTTCCCCTGAAAGGCTGGAAATATACACAAAAAAAATGATATACTAACAAAGTTAAAGCAGAAATGACAGGAGGTAATATTTTTATCTTGGCAAAGAAAAAAAACAAGTCTGTAAATATAAAAAGATATAAGGCAAAAAAAGAATTTAATATTGGAATGTTTCTGTTTGCAGTTGTATTTATTTATCTTATTGTTACTATTACCGCATATCTTTTAGAAGATAAGCCTTCTATTTATGAAGTGCGGGAGGGCAGTATTGTGAAGGATAATACCTATACCGGATTGATCATCCGCCAGGAAACAACTGTAAATGCAGAATCAGACGGCTACATTAATTATTATCAGAATGGGAACAGCAAAGTCAAATATGGCGCACCTGTTTATGCAATTTCAAAGAATGCTTTGAATTTTGATGATTCATCTACGGAATCATCTTCAACTGCAGATCTTAGTCCTGATGTTCAATCAGGACTTGTGACACAACTTCAGACATTCAATGAAAACTATGACAATTCCAACTTTTCAAGTATCTATACCTTAAAGAATGAGCTGCAAAATACATTGCAAAATGCATACTGCACAACTAAAACTGCGCAGCTTGCATCTGTAATTGAGAGCAGCGGACAAACTGTCACAACCGCTTCTGCCGGACAGGACGGAATTGTTTCCTATACGATTGATGGTTTAGAGTCCTTAACTGTTGACAATTTTACAGCAGATAATTTTAATAAAACAAATTATAAAGTAACTGAGCTTACTGATCAGATGAAGATATCAAGCGGTTCACCGGCTTACCGCTTGATTACCAGTGAAAACTGGTACGTAGTGATACCTTTAAAAGAAGACACCGCAAAAGAATTTCAGAAATCTAATTTACAGAATGTGCAGGTTCGCATAGATAAAGACAGTGAAAAGATGTGGTCCGCTTTCTCTGTTCTTGAACGAGATGGGAATTTCTATGGTGTTCTGACCTTTGACAACTCTATGATTCGTTATGCATCAGAGCGTTTTCTGAACATAGAACTTATCTTAGAAGATGAGTGTGGCCTGAAGATTCCAAAATCTGCCGTAGTAGAAGAGCAGTTCTTTGTAATCCTCATGATTACATTACAAACGGAGGTAACAGCTCTTTAGAAGGTGTTATGGTTTTGGATTCAAAAGGAACTGCCTCATTTCAGGCTGTTGATATCTATGACACCTCCGATGATGGAGAAGTTTATTTAAGTCGAGATCAGCTGAAATCCGGAACAGTGATTGTAAAACCGGATTCTTCTGATACTTATACGATTGATACCCAAAAGCCATTAAAGGGAGTCTACAATATCAATAAAGGATACGCTATTTTCAAAAAAGTATCCATTTTATGTGAAAGCGACGAATATTACATTGTTCAGGAAGGAGATTCTTACGGACTTTCAAATTACGATCATATCGTACAAAACGGAGCCGGTGTTTCCTCTGATGATGTTGTATTTCAGTGATTTGATTTTGTAGCCCTTTGAAAATTGGATACAAAATCAAAAAGAGGATAATCAAATTTAAAAAAGGAGAGATAACTTATGCTAGAAACACAGTTAAAAGAAGTAGAAGCAAAGATTCAGGCAGCCTGTGACCGTGCCGGACGCAAGCGGGAAGAAGTTACATTGATCGCCGTAAGTAAGACAAAACCGATAGAAATGCTTCAGGAAGCTTACGATCTCGGTGTCCGTGTGTTTGGTGAGAATAAAGTGCAGGAAATCACAGCCAAATACGATGCACTTCCTGATGATATCCATTGGCACATGATCGGACATCTGCAGACCAATAAGGTAAAATATATTATTGATAAAGTAGATCTGATCCACTCTGTCGATTCTGTCAAGCTTGCAGAGACAATTGAAAAGGAAGCTGCAAAACATAATCTTACAGCTAATATTTTAATTGAAGTAAATGTTGCTCAGGAAGAAAGTAAGTTTGGACTTAAAACAGAAGAAGTTCTCCCGTTTATTGAAAAGATTGCAAATTTCGAACATATCAAGGTCTGCGGACTGATGACAATTGCACCTTTTGTCGATAACCCGGAAGAAAATCGTCATATTTTCGCAAATTTACATAAATTATCTGTTGACATTAATGAGAAAAACATTGATAATGTTTATGTGAACATACTTTCAATGGGAATGACCAATGATTACGAGGTTGCCATAGAAGAGGGAGCAACTATGGTTCGAGTTGGAACTGGTATCTTTGGTGCAAGGAACTATAATATCTGACTTAATCTATTAACCTGAAGAATGAGTTACTGTTTACAGTATTTTTGGAACAGTAATTGAATAGTATCATTTTTTCGTTGGACTGTATGAATAAAAAAGAGCGCCACCTGAAAAAGGGGACAAGATAGGAGTGTAAAAATGGGTGTATTTGATAAATTTCTTGACATCATGAAGTTAAATGATGACGATTATGATGACGATGAATTTTATGATGATGATGATTTTGCAGATGACGGTGATTTTGAGGAAAAACCGCGTCGTTCTTTCTTCGGTAAGAAGAATAATAAAGAGGAATCTTTCAATGACTTTGATGCTGATGAAGATAAGAAGTTTCAGCCTTCTGCTTCCAGCAAGGTTACACCAATGCGTCCTGCTGCAAAACACGGCGGAAACATGGAAGTATGCGTTGTAAAACCAACTTCTGTAGATGATTCCCGTGAGATCACAGAGACATTACTTGCAGGTCGTACTGTAATTCTTAACTTGGAAGGTATGGATCTTGAGATTGCACAGAGAATTATTGATTTTATTTCCGGAGCAGCATTTGCGATCAGCGGAAACCTTCAGAAGATTTCCAGCTATATCTTCCTTGTTACACCTACAAATGTTGATATTTCCGGTGATCTCCAGGATCTTCTCAGTGGATCTATGGAAACACCAAGTGTTCGTGGAAGATACTAGAATTTAACTTCAACTATAGGAACTGGATTTTAGAATTATTATGATAAAAGAAAATCAGAAAAAAGAAACAAAGCTTTTGGAACACAGATTTATTGAACTTTCCAGAATTGCTTTTGAACGTGAAATTGTTACATATTCGGATTTTCTTAACCTGAATGATCAGAATATCCTGCATACCCTGCCAAAGGACAAGCTTTATTCAAGATATGTCCTCTTTGGCGGGTATGATATGGCGGAGCGTCAGATGGCTGCATTTATCCCTGAGGCTCTTTCTTTGCGTTATGGGGTATCTGATATTACTCCGAAAGAGATTGATTATCCGTTTTGTGCTGTGAAAATAGAACCAAAAAATAAAAGATTTTCCGAAGACCTGACTCACAGAGATTTTCTTGGTTCCATATTAAATCTTGGGATTGACCGTTCAAAAACCGGAGATATTCTTGTGACAGAAGATTCAGCACTTCTTTTTATCAATAAGGACCTTGTATCTGTTGTAACAGAAGACTTAACCCGGGTTCGCCACACTGTTATAGATAGTTCTGTCATCAACTTAGATATGATAAACTACACACCTGATTTCCAGCAGATAAAAGGAACTGTTTCATCTGTTCGCTTAGACAGTCTACTTCCACTTGCATTTTCTTCTTCCAGAAGCAAACTGTCCGGACTCATTGAAGGCGCAAAGGTCTTTGTAAACGGCAAATTGATTACAAGCAATGGATATCAGGTAAAAGAAGGAGATCTTATCTCTGTACGCGGATTAGGTAAGTTCCGTTTTGAGGAGGCGGGGAAAATCACTAAAAAGAATCGGATCAGTGTAACTATTCAGAAATATGTATAATCTAAAAAGCTTAGAAAAGAGGAGCTTATCGACTCATGAATAATACAAAAACAAAGACAAAGAGTTATCTTTTCGCTGCCATTGGGTTTCTGCTCACATTAGCACTTGACCAATGGACCAAATATCTTGCATCTACTATTTTGCGCCGTCTCGAGTCTTTCTCTTTGATTTCCGGAGTTTTTGAACTTCGCTATCTTGAGAACCGCGGAGCAGCATTTGGTATTATGCAGAATCGACAGATTGTGTTTGTGGTCGGAGGTATTATTATACTTGCTGTTATTTTGTATCTGTACCAGAAGATGCCATTTACACCACATTACAGACCACTGCGTATCTGTGCCGTACTGCTTGCATCCGGAGCTGTGGGAAATATGATCGATCGTGTGAAACTTGATTATGTTGTTGACTTTTTCTATTTCCGACTGATTGATTTTCCAATCTTTAATGTTGCAGACTGCTATGTTGTAATTGCATGTATTTTATTTGTTGTTCTCATTTTATTTTATTATAAGGACGACAAGGATTTTGAATTTTTAAATTTTAAGAACAGATAAAAACGCACAACAGGAAGGATTCTGAAAGCTTATGGAAGAACTTCATTTTAATGCGGATATTACAGGGGAAAGGATCGATAAATTCCTTGACGGGAGAATAGAGAGCCTTTCCCGTTCTTATATCCAGAAATTAATTAAAGAAAAAAAAATTCTTGTAAATCAATTACCGGTTAAAGCGAATTACAAGTTAACAACAGGGGATACTATCATTCTTCAGATCCCTGACCCGGAATCACTTGATATTCAGCCTGAAAATATTCCTCTGGATATTCTCTATGAAGATGATGACATTCTCGTCGTTAACAAACCAAAAGGAATGGTTGTACATCCTGCACCTGGACATTACAGCCATACGCTGGTCAATGCGGTTCTATATCACTGTGGAGAAAACCTGTCGGGAATCAATGGTGTAATCCGTCCGGGAATCGTCCATCGGATTGACATGAATACAACCGGTTCCCTTCTGATCTGCAAAAATGATAAAGCCCATCAGATTCTTGCAGAACAATTAAAAAGAACATTCTATCACAAGAAAGTATCACGCTATCGTACATGGCAATCTGAAGGAGGATACAGGCACTGTGAACGCTCCGATTGGTCGACACCCTACAGATCGTAAGAAGATGAGTACAAAAGCACCAAATGGGCGACATGCAGTCACTCATTACCGTGTATTGGAAAGATTTGGTAATTTTACCTACATTGAGTGCCAGCTTGAAACCGGTCGGACACATCAGATTCGTGTTCATATGTCCAGTATCGGACATCCAATTCTGGGCGATGAGATTTATGGTCCTGCAAAATGTCCTTATAAACTCCAGGGACAGACTTTGCATGCAAAAATCCTTGGTATCACTCATCCATCTACAGGAGAATACATAGAATTTGACGCACCTTTGCCAGACTATTTTAAAGATTTATTAAATAAATTAAGAAAACAAATCTAAGTATAGGAAATAGTATAGGAAATAGTGAATTGACATTGTCTTTTTTCATCTTTTTGGTTATAATATACATAAGATTTCGCATAGACTTGAAAAGGAGTGTGACTTATTATGAAGACAAATACTATTATAACAATCGGACGTCAGTACGGAAGTGGTGGAAAAGAGATCGGACATTTCGTTGCCGAGGCATTTGGAATTAAATTATACGACAAAGAAATGCTTGCACGTGCAGCAAAAGAAAGTGGTATCTGTGAGGAATTATTTGAGACTCATGACGAAAAGCCAACGAACAGTTTTCTATATTCTCTTGTGATGGATACATATTCTATGGGATATGCCGGCAACACATACACGGAGATGCCTATCAATCACAAAGTTTTTCTTGCACAGTTTGATGCAATTAAAAAGATTGCAGATGAGGGACCATGTGTCCTGGTAGGCCGTTGTGCAGATTATGCACTTGAATCCTATCCAAATGTTGTCAGCATCTTCATTCGTGCAGATATGGAAGATCGTATTCGTCGTGTAGCAACAAGACTTGATCTTACGGATGCGAAAGCAAAAGATCTGATCAATAAGACGGATAAAAAGAGAGCAAAGCTATTACAATTATTATACAAACAAGAAGTGGGGTGAGGCAGCCAGCTATGAGCTTTGCTTAAACAGTTCTGAACTCGGAGTACAAGGTACAGCGAAAGCAATTGAACAGTATATTCTTTTAAAAGAAAGTATTGAAAAAGAAGCCAGAAATATTGTTTAATCTTATTTATTAAAATGTATAGTGCAAAGGATACAGAAGAGCAGTAGTGCATTCTTTCTGTATCCTTTTTATCTATTCTTATTCTTTTTACTTCCTATACTTCACGAAGCTTTACAGCACCTGCCGCCTGACGGCGTCGGTCTTCATCGATTGCTGCATAATGTTTCTTTGTTGTATTGACATCTTTATGCCCCAGAACATCTGCGACAAGATAAATGTCTCCGGTTTCTTTATAAAGTGCTGTTCCGTAAGTGCTGCGCAGTTTATGTGGAGTTATCTTCTTATTCGGAGTGACCTCCCTGGCGTACTTCTTTACCATATTTTCAACTGCCTGAACGCCCATACGTTTTCGCTGGGTAGACAGGAACAGTGCGTTTTCATGACCGGAGAGTGGTACAGTTTGCTTTCTGGTCGTGTAAAGATACGTCTTTAATGCATTCTCAACCTCTTCACCGAAATACACAACCATCTGATTCCCACCTTTTCGTGTTACAGTAATTCCGTTATTCTTAAAATCAATATCCTGAAGATCCAGTCCAACACATTCTGATACACGGATTCCTGTTCCAAGCAGAAGCGTCAGAATTGCCAGATCTCGATTTTTTGTCTTTTCAAAATAGGCTTTCCGCTGACCTGTAAGATTATCCCCTCCATGATCAACATAATCCAGGAGCATTGCGATCTCATCCGTATCAAGCCGTATGATCGCTTTCTCGTGCATCTTTGGCATCTCCACAAGCAACGTAGGGTTCTTTCTGATAATTTGACGCTTAAAATAATATCCATAAAAGCTGCGAAGCGCAGACATCTTTCTTGCAAGTCCCTTTTCTGTGTTCGTGATACATTTTTCTTCGTCATTCTTATAGACCTTCAGATATTCCTGGTATTCCTCAATATCTACAGGCTCCAGGCGTTCCAGATCATGTACCTCAAATTGTTCGATCGTATAATTTTTATAAACCGGATTATTCTCCATAAGGAAATGAAAGAAAACACGAATATCATAAGCATAAGAAATCCTTGTCCGCGCAGATGTCGTTGGTTCCACCGCACGAAAATAATCCTTTGCAAATGGAGGTAATGTCTTCAGGATCTCTCTAAGACGTAATGTGTTATCTATATATGTCTGTTCATGATATGTTTTTCTGTTAGAAGTTTCTGCCATATTAAAAGCTCCTTTATAGATTCAAATGTACTGAAAATCCCATATTTCTTATATATTTTAACATAAGTACTGTTTTTCGTCTATATCTTTTGGAAAAATCGGTATTTGTCGTATAGATTGATTTCTGTTAATAAAATCCGAAGAGACTATCTGCTGCTATTTAAAGCGCTATTTCTGGAAAGCAGATAGCAATCTTCTTCGGATTCAGGGAGTGTATATATCAATACATAGGGTGTATATTGATACCATTTATAATTTTTCGTAAGCGATCATCAGGTATTGACCTGCATGAATCGTATCTGAATCAAGATGATTCATCACCTTAAGTGCTTCTACATATTCGCTTACGGAGCCGTATCCGTCTGTAATTGTTTCTTCTGCAATGCTCCAAAGGCTGTCACCTGGTTCAATTAATCTGCTTGTGTAACAGATCTCAATAGCATCTGAAGTTCTCTGTTGATCTATTTCCTTTGCCGAAACTCGGAACATTCCAAAGTACATACAGCTGCAGAGAATAAAAAGAATACTGCATATTACCAAACCAGAATGACGAATAACACCATGTTTCTTCTTTGAATTTACTGAATGATTTCCTGAATTACTTTTTCATAATCCTCTTCCTCTCTTTTCGCTTACTGTATACTTATCTTCTGTTATTGCTATGTATCGAACATCTGTTCTTTTGTATTTTTTATTATATCGTTCGAACAAATGTTTGTCAAGCATTTTACTTCATAAAACCGAACATATTTTCGCAACAAATGTTTGCTTTCTAAAAAATGCTGTGTTATTATGTTCTTATGATTATAGTAGATTCGGAGGGAACAATATGTCAGAAGGGAATATTACTCCTAAGCAAAAAGAGATTTTAGAATATATAAAAGACCAGATTTTAACAAGAGGCTTTCCGCCGGCAGTTCGTGAGATCTGTGAGGCTGTGAATTTAAAGTCTACCTCTTCCGTTCATTCGCATCTGGAGACGCTGGAAAAGAATGGTTACATAAGAAGAGACCCTACCAAGCCTCGTGCAATTGAGATTCTAGATGATAATTTCAACCTGACAAGAAGAGAGATGGTGAATATTCCGATCATAGGCCGTGTCGCTGCCGGCGAACCGCTTCTTGCAGAACAGAATATTGAAGATTATTTTCCTATTCCTGTAGAATATATGCCAAACAAGCAGACATTTATGCTTCAGGTACAAGGTGAAAGTATGATCAATGCAGGAATTCTGAGTGGGGATTATGTTATTGTTGAGCAGACTCCATCTGCTGAAAATGGGGAACAGGTAGTTGCACTGATTGAAGATGGCGCTACAGTCAAGACTTTCTATCGTGAAGAAGGTATTATCCGCCTGCAGCCGGAAAATGATGCATATGATCCGATCATTCTTACAGATGTCACTATCCTGGGTAAGGTAATCGGTGTTATCCGTATGTATTAAATCCCATTACTGGATATAGGATTTTTAATTAGAACTCAAAGTATAAAAAACTGGCAGAATGTAGTACTCCACTACTCTTCTGCCAGTTTTTTATAACTCTCACTATTTATGCTTCAAGATCTTCAACAGATACATGATGTCCATCTTTCCAGATTCTCTCCAAATTGTAGAACTGTCTGTTCTCACGATCAAAGACGTGTACAATAATATCACCAAAATCAAGTAACACCCATCTTCCGGATGCATTTCCTTCTCTCTGTACCAGAGAATATCCTGCTTTATGCAATTCTTCCTCAACATTGTCCACAAGGGCATTCACCTGACTGTCACTGTTTCCATTTACGATCAGGAAATAATCTGCAAGTACAGACACGCCTGAGATATCGATGATCTGGATATCTTCTCCTTTTTTATCACTGAGGGCTGTATATGCCAGCTTTGCCATTTCTTTTGACTGATTCATCTTTTATTCTCCTTTGTCGCTATAATATTGATAAGTTTCAATGCTCATCGGATCTACCGGCTTACCATTCTTACGCAGATAATTAACCGTATTCCCTGCACAAAGACAGATTGCGTGGTCAATATCGACAAACACAGTTTCACGGATCTCCTGAAGACCAGGAATTATCTTTCTGTTCGGTTCAATATAATCAGCAATATAAATAATCTTCTCAAGCATTGTCATCTCCGGTCGTCCTGTTGTATGCCATGTAATTGCACTAAAACGCCTTTATTGGTCACACCATACTCTTTCTCCGCGAAATATGCTCCCAGTTTCGCATGGACCAATGCCGGCATCTCAAGTTCTGATTGTGTAAGCAGAATACCGTGTTTTTGACATCTCTCAACCTGTTCCTGCGCAGAACCATACTTTCCACAATCATGCAGAAGTCCTGCCATCATAGCATCATCGATATCTTCATGATAACGCATTGCAAGAGATGCTGCTGTATACATAACTCCGATTGTATGTTCAAAACGATCTTTTTTCAGCTTTTTTTCCAGTTGTTTTCTAATGTCAATGAAAGCTTCTTTCATAATCGTGTTCTATCTCCTCTCTGGTTACTGTTCACTCCCGTGTCAATCACTTCGCTGATTGACACGGAGGATGCATGTTTTGGCTTGAATGCATCTCGTCATTTTGACAAGTGCAGATAAAATATGCTTTAAATATATAGATTCTTTTCTTTG
>ENA-OQJT01000373-OQJT01000373.1-human-gut-metagenome-genome-assembly--contig:-NODE-373-length-11305-cov-0.828860_pt1 | contig 11305 bp, 14 predicted proteins | sample MGYA00242612_ERZ504779 | MGnify/ENA primary metagenome ERZ504779 (study PRJEB26092, sample SAMD00036366) | human gut metagenome | host: Homo sapiens | study: EMG produced TPA metagenomics assembly of...
TAGGTGATATCAATATTTACTGGTATGGCTTAATAATTGTCTTTGCATTATTAATAGGCTTAGGTATAAGTAAAATAATGTTTAAATTATATGGTGAAAAATTCAGCCCTATGTGGGATTTATTGATTTTTATAATTCCTGTGAGTTTGATATGTGCTAGAATTTTTTATGTAATTATACATTTAGATGCATATATGTCAAATATAGGTCAAATTTTTTGTATTTGGCAAGGTGGTCTATCTATTTATGGAGCATTATTGGGTTTTCTAGCAACAAGTATAGTTTTTTTGCGCAAATATGGTTATAATTTATGGTTGTGGTTTGATTTGATGATACCTTCAATTTTGTTTGGTTTGATTATTTTGCAATTGGCAAACTTTATGATGCAATTTTCATTGGGAACTCCGCTAGGTTTAGATATTCCTAATGACCATAGTTTAGCTGAATATGTAGAATATAGGTATCGTCCAACAGGCTTTGAAGCATATCAATATTTTCAGCCAGTAGCTTTATATCAGGCTTTTGCTTATAGTATAGTATTTATAATTTCTGTCTTGTGTTTACTTATAAATAGAAAATATAAATTTTTAGCTGAAGGCACAGTTTTTTTATTTAGTGTTATTTTGATGGCTATTATTAGATTTGGTATTGGCTTTATGTATTTTAGTGTTAATAAAGATATGTTATTATATCCAATGCAGTGGATAGCATTGACTGTAATGATAGCGACTGTATTTATATATATAGTAAAACGTTTTCAACATAATTGAGTGTTTATTTTAAGATGAAAGAGAGAAGATAGGTGTGTTTAAACAAAAAATATATACAAAAATAATATTATTTATTATGTTAGTTTGTTTGCCTTTAGTTTTATCCAGTCCTAAAGTAATGCCTGTATCAGCAGCAGAAAATGAAGAAGATATTCCAATTACTATATTAAATTATCATAAGGTTGATAATATGAATATAGCTTTATCAGTATTACCGGAAGATTTTGACCGACAAATGGCTTATTTAAAAGAAAATGGTTATAATACCATAAATACTGACCAATTATACGATTATATGGTAAATGGAGCAGAGCTTCCAGAAAATCCTATCATGATTACTTTTGATGATGGTTATGAAGATAATTATCAAAATGCGTATCCAATTTTGAAAAAATATGGTTTTACAGGTACTATTTTTATAATTACAGATTTTGTTAGCAATCAGCCTAATTATTTAACTTGGGAACAAATAAAAGAAATGAAAGCAAATGGCATGGATTTTCAATCGCATACAGCTAGTCATAAATCTATGACAGAGCTTACAGAAGCGCAGTTAAAAGATGAACTTACAAAATCTAAACAAACATTAGATACGCAATTAAATCAAGATACGAAATTTATGGCTTATCCTACAGGCACATATAATTTATATATTGCTAAATTAGTTAATGACGCAGGTTATCGTGGCGCATTTACGATAAAATATGGTAATGTGGATAGAGCAAGTAATATTTATGCTTTAGAAAGAGTACCTATTTTCCATACAGAAAATACATTTTTATCTTTTTATGAACGCATGCATTATGTACCAGTATTTGAACGATTGGGTTGGTATAAGAGTTAATCGAATTTGCTATTGAAATAAATTTTGATGGCTGTTACAATTATACTTGTATAAATATGATTATTTTATAAAATGAGAGGGGTTTCATTGGTGGAATTTGAACATATTAGTGTTCTACCAGAAGAAGTAATAGCAGGGCTTGCTATTAAACCTGATGGTATATATGTGGATTGTACTTTAGGTGGAGCAGGTCATTCATCAAGAATTGCAAGTCAATTAAATGAAAATGGTCATTTAATTGGTATTGACCAAGATGAAGATGCTATAAAAGTTGCAACTGAGAGATTAAAACAATATCAATGTAAAATAGATATTGTGCATAGTAATTTTAAAAATTTAGAAGCCATATTAAATGATTTAAACATAGAATATATTGATGGAATTTTATTTGATTTAGGTGTTTCCTCATATCAATTAGATGAAGCAGATAGAGGTTTTTCTTATATGCAAGATGCACCACTTGATATGCGCATGGATAAAACACAAGATTTTTCTGCATATAATGTGGTTAATGAATATGATGAGGAACAATTAAATCATATTTTTAAAACATATGGTGAAGAACGTTGGAGCAAACGTATAGCTGAGTTTATTGTAAAATATCGTCAAGAAAAGAAAATAGAAACTACAGGCGAATTAGTGGATATTATTCGCCGTGCTATACCAGCCGCTGTGCGAAAAAAAGCAACGGGTCATCCAGCAAAACGCATTTTTCAGGCTATTCGTATAGAAGTAAATAATGAATTAGGAATTTTAGAAAATACTTTTAAAAACAGCAGTAAAAACATTTAAATAAGGGTGGGAAAATAGCAGTAATAACTTTTCACTCTTTAGAAGATCGCATAACAAAGAATGTTTTTAAAGAGTTATCTCGTGGGTGCATTTGTCCACCGCATTTACCAATTTGTGTATGTAATCATAAGCCTGAGATAAAGCTTTGCAGTAAAGCTATAAAGCCATCAAAATATGAGATGGACGATAATTCACGTTCTAAAAGTGCAAAATTAAGAGTAGCAGAGAAGTTATAATCTTAGGAGGATTTTATTATGTTAGCGCAACGCAAAATTGTTTATGACGAAAGTCAAAAAAATTATAAACAGATGAAAACTAAAAAATTAGTAAAAGTAGAACAGGCAAAAAATGTAAATGTAAATAATGCGTTGCGTTCAAGATGTATTATTTTATTTGTGGTTGTTATAGCTTTAGCAGGATTTTTTATATTGCGTAGTGGTGTAGCTGCTAGCAATGCTTATTATTTAAATCAATTAAAAAATCAATCTACAGTATTAGAAGCAGAAAATTCTCGTCTTCATTTAGAAATAGCACATTTAAAATCACCAGAAAGAATACAATCTATTGCTACACAAGAATTAGGAATGATAGTACCGGATAAGTTTTTTCTTTTCAACTAAAAATTGATTATCAATTAAGCCATAAATTTCTTAAACAAATTTTTATTTTAAGATTTTATGGCTTAATTTTTTGTAGTATACATATATAAATAAGTGAGCTATAATATAGTTTGATTTTAGATTGCTAAAAGATATAAAAAGCAAATTCAGGAGGGTTTCCAATGACCATTGAACAACTAGTGTCAGTATTAAATAATGTAGAAGTAAAAGGAGATGTGAATAAAGAAATTGAGTTTATAACTCATGATTCACGTCGTGTGAGAAAAAACACTTTATTCGTATGTATCTGTGGTACTAGGGTAGATGGTAATAAATTTATTCCTCAAGCTATAGAAGCTGGAGCTTGTGCGATTATGACTGAAAAAGATGTAGAAGTTCCTGCAGATATTACAGTTATAAAAGTGCCAAATATGCGTGAAGCATGGAACTTGCTGTACCATATTTTTATGATTATCCAGGTAAAAAAATGCGTATGATTGGTGTTACAGGAACAAATGGTAAAACAAGTAGCACATATATGCTTCGCGATATTTTGCGTAAAGCAGGATATAAAGTGGGCGTCATTGGCACAATTAAAATCATGATTGAAGATGAAGAGATGCCAATTCATAATACAACACCAGATGTGATTGACCTTCAAGAAATCTTAGATAAAATGTATAAGCAAAATATCGATTATGTAGTTATGGAAGTATCTTCACATGCTTTAGATATGAATCGTATTGCAGGTTGTGAATATGATACTGCAATGTTTACAAATCTTACTCAAGACCATTTAGATTATCATAAAACTATGGAAATTATGCCCTAGCTAAGGCAAAATTATTTGATAGTTTATCTGCACCAAATTTAGTGAAGTCTAATAAAAATGCTGTAATTAATTTAGATGATGAACTTGGCAGTAAAACAATGATTGAGCATACAAAATGCAATTTAATAACTTATGGTATTAAAAATGATGCTGTATTAAAAGCTGAAAATGTAGAAATAAAAGCATCTGGTGCTTCTTTTGATGTAAAATACAAAGATGATTGCGTTCATTTTGATTTAAAAGTTACAGGTATGTTCAATGTTTATAATATTTTAGGTGTAATTGGCGTAGCTTTAGCTGAAAAAATTTCTTTTGATTTAATCAAAGAAACTCTTGAAGCATTTGAAGCTGTAGCAGGACGCTTTGAACTTGTACGTCAAGGTCAAGATTTCAGTGTAATTGTCGATTATGCACATACTCCAGATGGTTTAGAAAACGTTTTAAAAACAGCACGTGAAATCGCTAAAAAACGTTTGATTGTAGTATTTGGTTGTGGTGGTGATCGTGATAGAACAAAACGTCCTATTATGGGTCGTATTGCAGCACAGCTTGCTGATGTGGTAATTGCAACTTCTGATAATCCAAGAACAGAAGATCCAGAATTTATTTTATCTGAAGTAGAAGCTGGTGTACTTCCTGCGCTTCATGGCAATTTCCATGAAAAAATCACAGATAGAAGAACAGCTATTTTCAGAGCTATTGAACTTGCGCAAAAAGATGATATCGTACTTATTGCGGGTAAAGGTCATGAAAATTATCAGATTTTGAAAACAGGAACTATTCATTTTGATGATAAAGAAGTAGCTATTGAAGCAATTAGGGGGAAGATTAATGGCTAATTATCAATTTTCATTAACACAAGTAATGCAAGCTACAAATGCTATCTTAAAAAAATTGACTTCAGCTTCAGTTTTTTGGCGGTGTAACAACTGATACTAGAAAAATTGAAGAAGGAATGTTATTTATTGCCTTAAAAGGTGAAAATTTTGATGGGCATGATTTTATTGCTGATGCTGCTAAAAAAGGAGCAATTGGGGCTATTGTAAATAAAGATTATGATATTTCCTTGATTGAAGATATTGATATAGATATTTTAGCTGTAGATGATACATTAAAAGCATATCAAGATTTAGCTCATTTTTGGCGTAAGAAATTCAATATTCCTGTAATAGCAATAACTGGTTCTAATGGTAAAACTACTACAAAAGATTTAACAGCTGCTGTATTATCAGGAAAATATAATGTATTGAAAACACAGGCTAATTTTAATAATGAAATTGGACTTCCTATGACTTTATTGCAATTAGATGGAAGTTATGATGTAGCTGTTGTGGAAATGGGTATGCGAGGATTAGGTCAAATTAAAGAATTGACTGATATCGCTAAACCTACAATGGGTGTAATCACTAATGTAGGCGAAACTCATATGGAACTTTTAGGCTCTATGGAAAATATAGCTAAGGCTAAAGGTGAAATGGCACAAGCTATTGAAATCAATGGAAATGTTATTTTAAATGCTGATGATGAATTTGTTTCTAAAATGAATAGATTGACAAAAGCTCACGCAATTTATTTTGGTATCAATCATGCAGGCGATATCAAGGCTTTTGATATCAAAACTGTAAATGATGGCAAAACAGAATTTGACGCAATTGTTGGCGATAAAGTAGCTCATTTTACATTGAATATGATAGGTATACACAATGTTTATAATTGTTTAGCTGCTTTAGCTGTAGGTTATGCTTGTGGACTTACTGTTGAGGAAATGCAAAAAGGATTAGCTACATTTAAACCAACTGCTATGCGTTTTGAATATAAAAGATTAGCTGATTTTAATTTAATAAATGATGCGTATAATGCAAGTCCAATGTCTACAAAAGCAGCTTTAGAAAATTTAACTAAAGTAGCTAAGAAACGTAAAATTTTAGTAATGGGTGATATGTTTGAATTAGGTAGTGTAGAACAAAAAGCTCATGAAGATATTGGTTTATTAGCTGGTAAATTAGGTGTGGATATTGTAATCACTAGAGGCACATTGACAAAATTCACAGCTGAAGCTGCAAAAAAAGTAGGGGTAGCAAAAGTTTTTGAATGTGCAAGTCATGAAGAAGCAGTAGATGTATTGAAAAAAGAATTACAAAAAGAAGATACTGTTTTATTTAAGGGCTCTCATGGTATGCATATGGAAAAAATAATTGAGTTATTGGAGAAAGAATATAAATGATAGAAGCATTTAATTTAAATATGATATGGGCAGCAGTAGCTGCTGCCCTTGTAGTTTTGGCAGTAGGACCATTTTTAATTCCGGAACTACATAAATTAAAATTTGGTCAAAGCATTCGTGAAGAAGGACCAAAAAGTCATCAAGCAAAATCAGGAACACCAACTATGGGTGGTATTATGATTGTTGGTGGTATTACTATTGCAACTTTAATTTTTGCAGATTTTACTATAGAAGTGGCTTTAGCTTTATTTGTAATGTTAGGTCATTTTGTTTTAGGATTTTTAGATGATTATATAAAAGTTGTTTTAAAACGTAATTTAGGTTTAAAAGCTAAACAAAAATTACTAGGACAATTTATTATTGCAATTATTGTAACTTATATTGGTATAAATTATACAGGACTTACTCAAGATGTTTGGATACCATTTATTGGACAAACTTATGATATTGGTTGGTTTTATTATGTTTTAGTAATTGGTGTGCTTATTGGTACTACAAATGCTGTAAATTTAACTGATGGTTTAGATGGCTTAGCATCTGGTGCTATGGCTGTAGCTTCATTAGGTTTTGCTGCTGTTTGTTTATATTTCAATAAAGCAAATTTAGCGATTTATAGTTTTGCTTGTTTCGGTGCATGTGTAGCTTTCTTGAAATTCAATTACCATCCAGCAAAAGTATTCATGGGTGATACTGGTTCCCTTGCTCTAGGTGGTGTTTTAGCTGGTCTTGGAATTTTGACAAAGACAGAATTGTTATTGATTATCTTAGGTGGATTATTTGTAATCGAAACTTTATCTGTAATCATTCAGGTAACATCTTTTAAAACTACAGGTAAACGCGTATTTTTAATGAGTCCAATTCATCATCATTTTGAATTAAAAGGTTGGTCAGAAACTCGTGTAGTTATGACTTTTTGGTTTGCTGAATTTGTTTTTTGTATTTTAGCTTTATTGACTTTACATTATAGTTAACACTGATTAATATTTAGATAGAGCTAGGTTTCTTTCATTTATTTCTTACGTATAAAAGAAATAAATTTAAAGATTTTAGGAGGTTTTTTTAATGGATTTGAGCAATAAGAAGGTTATTGTAATCGGTGCAGGCATTAGCGGTTTTGCAGCAGCTAAACTTGCTAAAAAAACTAGGAGCAGATGTTATTTTAAGTGATGCTAATGAAAAAACTAGGTGAAAAGCAACGATTTAACTGAGCTTACTGCTTTAGATATAAAAGTAGTTTTAGGAAAACAAAACAGAAGCTTTATTTGTAAGGCTCAGATTTAGTGATTATTTCTCCAGCTGTACCAAGACATTTACCACTTTTTGAAAAAGTAGCTGAAAAGGTAAAAATTATTAGTGAGGTAGAGTTTGCTTATAAATTAGCTAAAGCTCCTATTTTTGCTGTTACAGGTACAAATGGTAAGACTACAACTACTATGCTTTTAGGCGAATTGATGAAGACTATTTATGGTGAAGATAATGTTGGTGTGGGTGGTAATATTGGCACACCACTTTGTGAAGAATGTTATCGCATTGGCGAAAATGGTTGTATTGTAGCAGAAATATCCAGTTATCAGATGGAAGCTTCTAGTGATTTTGCAACAAAAGGTGCAGCTATATTAAATGTAACTCCTGACCATTTGGCTCGTCATAAAACTATGGAAGTTTATCAAGCTGAAAAAGAAAAAGTATTTGCTCATCATACAGAAGAAAATTTCTTAGTTTTAAATTATGATGATGTACATACTCGTGATATGGCAAACAGAGCCAAAAGTACAATCTGCTTTTTCAGTAGTTCCCAAGAATTAGAAGAAGGGGCTTTTGTAAAAGATAATCAACTTGTTATTCGTTGGAAAGGTTTAATGCATGTTATTTGTAATGTAGATGATATGCAAATCAAAGGTAGCCATAATATAGAAAATGCTTTAGCAGCTTTAAGCTTAGCCTTTTTGGCAGGTGGCGATACTATAAAAATGGCAGAAGCTTTGAAAGCCTTTGCTCCAGTAGAACATCGTATTGAACCTGTTAAAACTATTGATGGAGTAACTTATTATAATGACTCTAAGGCAACAAATCCAGAAGCTGCCAATAAAGCAATTGCAACATTCCCACATATAATTTTGATAGCAGGTGGCGATGATAAAAATACTCCACTTGATGAATTTTATGCTTTAGTAAATGAACGTGTGGATAATTTAATTTTAGTTGGCGATGCTACAAAACGTTTTAAAGAAGAAGCTTTAAAACATAATTATCCAGAAGATAAGATTTATGAAGCAGGATATTCTATGCAAGAAGCAGTAAATTATGCTCATAAAATAGCCAAAGTTCCACAAGTAGTATTATTATCACCAGCATGTGCAAGTTTTGATATGTATGAAGGTTATGAAGCTCGTGGTCGTGATTTTAAACGTTTAGTTAATGAATTGAAATAAGTTTAAATAGAGAAAGTGAGAAAATAGTATGAGGATAATTGTATCTGGCGGTGGCACAGGAGGACATATTTATCCAGCAATTACATTGACAAATAATATAAAAAAATTAGTGCCAAATGCAGAATTTCTCTATGTAGGTACTAAAAAGGGTTTGGAAGCTGATATTATTCCACGTGAACAAATTCCTTTTGTTACTTTAGATATAAGTGGTTTTGAACGTCATTTGACTATGAAAAATTTTGTAGTAGCAGGTAAGGCGTTAAAAGCTGTAATGAAGGCTAGAAATATAGTTAAAACTTTAAACCAGATGTGGCTATTGGAACGGGTGGATATGTATGTGGACCTATTTTGATGGCTGCAAGTTTGATGGGAATACCAGCTTTGATACAAGAACAAAATGCTATTCCAGGTGTTACTAATAAAATTTTAGCAAGATTTGTAGATAAAATAGCAGTAGGATATAAACGAGCTTTAAGTTATTTCCCTGAAAATAAAGTAGTATTCACAGGCAATCCTATTCGTGATGACATTTTGTTGAGTACAAGAAATGAAGGTTTAATGGAATTTTCATTAGATACTACGAAAAAAACTATTTTAATATCTGGTGGAAGTCGTGGTGCGCATAGCATTAATAAAGCTATGCTTGAAGTTCATAAACATTTTGCCAATAATTATCGTGTGCAGATTATGCATGTTACAGGTAAAAATGAATATGATTTTGTAAAAAATGGCTTAGCTGATTTAGGTGTTAATTTAGATAAAGTAGATAATTTAGCTGTTTATCCATATTTGTATGATATGCCAAAAGCATTAGCAGCTACAGATATAGCTGTTTTTAGAGCTGGGGCTACAAGTTTAGCAGAGCTTACAGCAAGAGGTGTACCAGCAGTATTAATACCATATCCATTTGCAGCAGAAAATCATCAAGAATTTAATGCTCGTGAATTAGAAAAAATGGAGCTGCTAAAGTTATCTTAAATCGTGAACTTACAGGCGAAAAATTGATAAATGTATTAGAAGATATGCTTGCTAGTGAAAATCGTCTACAAGAAATGGTGGAAGCTAGCCGTAATATGGGAAAACCTAGCGCTGCTTTAGCTATTGCTGAAATGGTAGTGGATTTGGCTAAAAAAACAAATTATTGATTGTGAGAGGTGTACTTGAAAAGTGCTTGAAGGTATAAAAAAATTACATTTTGTTGGCATTGGTGGCGTAGGTATGAGTGCCATTGCTGAAGTAATGTTAGACAAAGGATATGAAATATCTGGTTCTGATTTGAGTGAATCAGCAGTAGTAAAACATTTAAAAGCAAAAGGTGCTACAATTTATAAAGGTCATGATGCTTTGAATGTAGAAGGTAAAGAAGCATTAGTTTTATCTTCTGCAATACATCAAGATAATCCTGAACTTGTAGCTGCTAAAGCTAAAGGTTTAAAATTATTTCATCGTTCCGATATTTTAGCTTATCTATTAAATGATGCTAAAGGAATAGCAGTAGCAGGTGCTCATGGAAAAACAACTACATCTTCTATGATCAGTGTAGTTTTAGAACATGCAAAAGTTGACCCTACAATTTTAATTGGTGGTTTTGTAGATTATTTAAAAGGCAATGCAAAACTTGGTAAATCTGATTATTTAGTAGCTGAAGCTGATGAAAGTGATGGCTCTTTCTTGAAGTTCTATCCTAAAATTGCAGTTGTTACTAATATTGAAGATGACCATATGGATCATTATGGTTCTATGGAAAATATCATCAAAGCATTTATCCAATTTGTACAGAATTTAGATAAAGAAACAGGTCTTGCTGTATTATGCTTTGATAATGAAAATATTAGAAATATAGCAGATAAAGTGGATAGAAAATATATTTCTTATGCTTTAGATCATGATGCTGATTATATGGCAAAAGATATTAAAATAGATGGACCACATACAAGCTTTACTGTTATTTATAAAGGTGAAGTTTTAGGAGATGTAGCTCTTAATATTCCAGGCAAACATAATGTATTAAATGCATTAGCTACAATTGCAGTATGTCATCATATGGGATTGAGCATAGAAGAAATAGCAGAAGGATTTAAAGTTTTTTCTGGTACAAAACGTCGTTTCCAAACAAAATTTAGAAATGAAAATGTTTGGATTGTAGATGATTATGCACATCATCCAACTGAAATTCAAACAACTATAAAAGCTGCTAAACAGACAAATCCAAAACGTTTAATAGTAGCTTTCCAGCCACATCGTTATAGCAGAACACAATTATTGCAAAAAGAATTTGGTTCTTGTTTTGTAGGTGCAGATGTATTGGTGTTAACTGATATTTATGCAGCAAGTGAAGACCCTATCGAAGGAATTTCAGGTAAAACTATTGTAGATGAAGTAAAAAAACAAACAGGTGTAGACGCTGTTTACATTGAAAAATTAGAAGATATTGCACCATGGCTTAAAGAAAATATTCAAGCTGGAGATTTAATCATTACTATGGGTGCAGGTAATATCTATACTGTTGGTGAAAGTTTAGCTCAAAGTTTATAATTGTGAGGAATAGAAAATGAATTTTAAAAAGATTGTTGTCTTGATGGGTGGCCCATCTAGTGAAGCAGAAATTTCTAGATTAACTGGTACAGCTATTTTAAATGCTTTACAAGAAAAAGGTTATAATGCAGTAGGCATGGAATTTGTGCCAAAAACATTAGTGGAAGATATCAAAGAAAGTGGCTGTGATATTGTATTTAATGCTGTTCATGGTAAATATGGTGAAGATGGCAGAATTGCAGCAGTACTTGAAATGAGTTGATATGCCATATACAAG
>ENA-OQJT01000374-OQJT01000374.1-human-gut-metagenome-genome-assembly--contig:-NODE-374-length-11277-cov-0.828341_pt1 | contig 11277 bp, 10 predicted proteins | sample MGYA00242612_ERZ504779 | MGnify/ENA primary metagenome ERZ504779 (study PRJEB26092, sample SAMD00036366) | human gut metagenome | host: Homo sapiens | study: EMG produced TPA metagenomics assembly of...
TTTTTATTTTAATATATTATATGTAGTATATAAATATTATTAGAGAAAAAGATAGACAAATTAGCCTATCTTTTTCTTATTTTTTTATTATTGTACTCGTTTAAACATCTTTTCCAAATCATAAGTGCTAAATTTTATAATAGTTGGTCTGCCGTGTGGGCAGGTGTATGGTAAAGTTGTTTGAGCGAGTTCATTTAAGATTATCTTCATCTGTGTGATATTTAAGATATCGCCTGCTTTGATAGCTGCTTTGCAAGCTGTCATAGCTAAACAGGAATGACGAATTTCTTGAGGAGTAGGTGTGTGCAACTGAGAAAGTGAAATTAAAATTTCGCGGAAAATATCTTCACTTTCTTGTGGTTTTATATCAGCGGGAACTTCTTTTAAACGGATTTGATTTTGTCCTGCTAATTCCACGTTAAAGCCTAAATCATATAAAATTTGTTGATTTTCTTCGATTAGAGTTAATTCACTATTATTTACATCTAAAAATAAATGCATCAATAATGGTTGAACAGGAATTCGCTCAGTTTGTTTAGCAAATTTATCGTATAAAATGCGTTCATGTGCTGCATGTTGGTCAATGATATACATTCCTCCATTAGGACCTTGAGCAACAATGAAGCAAGCATCAATTTGTCCAATTGGCGTTAGATTGACAGCTTCTTTTAATAGTTGAGTAGAATTTTGACAATCTGTTGAGTTTTCGCTAGATGAAATATTTATATCTGTTTGAAGATTTGTAGTGGTATTTGTTTGGTAATCTTGAACGGCAGTTTCTTTAACAGTATTATTGTGATGATTAGATAAATTAGGGTGAAGCGCTTCTCTTGCTTGGCGAAATTTATTTAAATCTGCTGTTAAAGGAGTTGTATTATTTTTTAATGATGGTATATGGTTAATTGAATTTTGTTTAAATGAATTTGATGGAGTAAATGGAATGTTTTCAGGTAAATCCATATTGATTTGTTCCGGCACTGTTTTTTCAATATGCAATGCTTTATCTGTTACAGGAATAGCAAAATCACTTAAAGCTTGATTATCACTAGGTTTAACAGCTTCTAAGACGGCATGGTATATAGTCTTGAATAATAAGGATTCATCTTCAAATTTTATTTCCGCTTTTTGAGGGTGTACATTGATATCAATAGTTCGTTTGTTGATTTCGATATTTAAAATAACAAATGGATATCCAGATTTTGGCAGCAATGAATGGTAAGCATTGTCGATTGCTTTGGAAATAATTCTACTATTGACCACGCGACCATTGATGACGAATGTTTGCCAAGAACGAGAACTGCGAATAATAGCAGGTTTGGAGATGAAGCCTGTTACTTTGATATCGTCAGTTATCGCTTCGATGGGCAATAATTCTTCGCTGACTTTAGCACCATAGATACATTCAATAGCATCATATAGAGAGCCATTACCTGGGGTAGTGATAGCTATTTTTATTATTATTAATCAATTTAAAAAGCAATATTAGGTTTAGATAAAGCTAATTTTATGATAAAATCATTTATTTTTATTTGCTTCTGTGGTCGTGGTTTTGAGAAATTTTTTACGAGCAGGTACATTGAAAAATAAATCTTCTACTTTGATAGTAGTACCGATATTACAGCCCATATCTTCAATTTCATCAATGCGACCACCTGTTAATTTTATAGTAGTGCCTAAATCATCTTGAGGGCGACGTGTAATCAAATTAATCTTGATACAGCAGCGATAGATGGCAAGGCTTCACCACGGAAACCTAGAGTATCTATGGACATCAAATCATCTACTTGTTTGATTTTACTAGTAGCATGACGCAAGATAGCTAGTCTAGCATTTTGATTATCCATGCCATCGCCATTATCTGTAACACGCATAAAAGATGTTCCACCAGCTAAGATTTCTACTTCGATTTTATCCGCATGAGCATCTATGGAATTTTCTACAAGTTCTTTAATTACAGAAGCTGGTCGCTCGACAACTTCACCAGCTGCTATTTTATCGACAGTGATATCATCTAAAATATGAATAGAAGTCATAATATCACTCCTCTTGTTTTGCCTGTTGTTGCAATTCGTATAATTTATTCATAGCATCAAGTGGTGTCATACTCATTAAATCTAATTCTTTTAATTGAGTACTTATACTTACACCGAATAAAGTTGGCATTTCTGCTACTTGCATGAATTTCAATTTTTTAGTTGAATTAGCAGTTAAAGTTGGTGTTTTTTCTTGATAATCAACTGTTTTCGTATCTTCTTGATTATCTTGAAGATAATTTACTTCTTGGGAAGTATCATTTGTGATAGCTGTATCTTGTTTTAGTGTAGTATCTATATTGTTTTCGTCAGAAATATCTTTAGAAATAATAGTTTTTTCTTTAGTCGGAGCTGTATTTTCTAAATCAATGAGAATTGTTTCCGCACGTTTGACCACTTCTTGAGGTAATCCAGCTAATTTAGCAACATGGATACCATATGATTTATCAGCACTACCGCGAATAATGCGACGTAAGAAGGTTACATCCGAACCTTTTTCTTTTACGGCGATACAATAATTTTTTACATGAACATCATCTTCTAGGTCAGTTAGTTCATGGTAATGCGTAGCAAATAGAGTTTTAGCTCCAATATGGTCGCGTATATGTTCAATAACAGCACGAGCAATACTCATACCATCATACGTACTTGTACCGCGTCCAATTTCATCTAAAATGACAAGACTTTTATTTGTAGCGTATTTTAGAATATGAGATACTTCATTCATTTCTACCATGAAAGTACTTTGTCCGCTGACTAAGTCGTCGCTAGCACCTATACGTGTAAAAATTTTATCCACAGGGGAAATGGAAGCTTCACGAGCAGGTATGAAAGAACCTACTTGTGTCATCAATGTGAGTAGAGCAGATTGTCGCATATATGTTGATTTACCAGCCATATTAGGGCCAGTGATAATCATGATTTCATTTTGAGCATTATCCAAATGGGTATCATTTGGCACGAATAAATCTCGATTTAAAATGCGTTCAACAAGAGGATGTCTTCCATCTTTGATATGGATAGTGCCATCATCTAATAATTTTGGACGAATGTAATTATATTCATCACCTGCTTGAGCTAAGCTTACTAAAACGTCTAAAATAGCTATTTCATGAGCAGTATTTTGAATAGAGCTTATTTGGGTTTTTAAGATATCGCGAAGTTCTGTAAAGAGGTTATATTCTAATTGAACAATTTTTTCTTGTGCACCGAGAATTTTAGTTTCAAATTCTTTGAGTTCTGGTGTGATATAGCGTTCAGCATTGGCTAAAGTCTGTTTACGAATATAATTTTCAGGTACCATTTCTGTGGAGCTATGGCGGACTTCGATATAATAGCCAAATACTTTGTTATAGCCGATTTTTAAGGATTTGATACCAGTTTTATTTTTTTCGTCTTCTTCCATTTGCTGTAAAAGACGTTTGCTGTTTTTAGCGATATTACGGTATTCATCTAATTCTTGATTGTAGCCATCTTTGATGAAGCCACCTTCACGGATAGAGAAGCTAGGATCTTCAACGATTGCTTTATCGATTAGAACTACTAAATCATCATAGGTAGAAATCTTTTGATGAATATTTACTAATAATTTAGCAGTGACTTTAGCTAAGGATTTTTTTATAGCAGGCAATACATATAATGAAGATTTTAGGGCATTCATATCGCGGGCATTAGCTGTACCTACTTCCATACGAGTCAATAATCTTTCAAAGTCATAGATTTCTTTTAATTGTTCACGAAGATTATTACGCAAGGAAAAATCAGATACAAGATTAGCTACAGCATCTAAGCGGTCATTTATCTTTTTAGGGTTAAGTAATGGATATTCTAGCCATTTACGTAAAAGACGGCTACCCATAGCTGTTTGGTGAAGTCTAAAACATCATATAATGTATCTTTTTTGCCACCATCGCGAAGATTGCGAGTTATTTCTAAGTTACGCAAAGTATAGGTATCGATAAATAGAGATTTTGAAGAGTCTAAATAAGTTAATTTATTTAGATGAGTTAAATCTGTTTTTACTGTTTCATGTAAATATTCAAGTAAAGTAGCAATTGCCTTATGAGCGATTTTATTATCTGGGCGATTATGCACATCAAAATGTTGGAGCATAAGGTCTTCGACTTGTGATGTGATTTCAGTCAATTCATTAACTAAGCAATTATTTAAACGAAGAGATAAGAAATTTTTCAATTCACGTTCATAAGAAAAAGGCTTAATTAATAATAATTCTGGCATCATCAAGCGATAAAGTTCGTCAAATAATAATTGGCAACGGTCAGGGCCATCATAAATACTATAGAAGCATTCTCCAGTGGAGATATCAGCACCAGCTAGATAAATAGCATGATTTTCTTCATAGATTAAAGCTATATAATTGTTTTTACTGCTAGTCAAAGCAGATTCATTCATCACTGTACCGGGAGTGATAATTTTGATGACTTCGCGTTTTGTGAGTCCTTTTGCTTTAGGGTCGCCGATTTGTTCACAAATAGCTACTTTATAGCCTTTATTTACTAATTTATTAATATAAGATTCAGCAGCATGATAAGGCACTCCACACATAGGAATGCCATCACCTGCTGTACTTCTTTTAGTTAAAGTGAGTTCTAATTCTTTGGAAACGAGTATAGCATCGTCCAAAAACATTTCATAAAAAATCACCTAGACGAAAGAATAATATTTGGTCTGGGTGTGCATTTTTTTACAGCTTGATACTGTTGCATCATTGGAGTGAGTTTCAAAATTTACGCCTCCAATTCACCTTTTAATACCCATGTCTGTGGATGTGTGATTTTTACTTTAACTAAATCGCCGATTTGTTCATCTTTATGATCCCAAAGTATAATTTTATTTGTACGAGTATGACCTGTATAGACATTAGGATCTGTTTTACTAGGGCCTTCAACCATTACTTCTATTGTTTTATTTAATAAAGATTGATTTATTTCTAAGCTGATTTCATTTTGAGTGTCCATTAATTTATGGAGACGTTCTTTTTTGAGTTCTTGAGGAACTTGATTTTCCATAGTAGCTGCTGGTGTACCAGAACGTTTGGAATATAAGAATGTATAAGCTGCGTCATAGCGAATTTCTTTTAAGAATTCGAGCATTTGAGCGAAATCTTCGTCTGTTTCTCCAGGGAAACCTACGATCAAATCAGTAGTGAAACTAGCTTCTGGGAATTGACTGCGGATTTTAGCTACAAGTTCTTTATAATAAGCTGTAGTATAACCACGATTCATAGCTTTGAGCATTTTGTCAGTACCATATTGAACTGGTAAATGGAAATGTTCACAAATATGCTTGCTATTTTTTATAGTTTCGATAACTTTATCTGTTAAATCACGAGGATGAGAAGTCATATAGCGAATACGTTCAATGCCTTCGATTTTATCTACCATCGCAAGTAAATCGGCAAAGTCAGCATCATCTCTATCTTTCCGTAGGATTAACATTTTGACCGAGTAAAGTAACTTCTTTTACACCATTTTGAGCAAGTTTTGTTATTTCTGCAACGATTTCTTGCGGTGCACGACTGCGTTCACGACCGCGAACGTAAGGAACGATACAATAAGTACAGAAATTATTGCAACCATACATAATAGGCACGAAAGCAAATAAAGAGTTGTTTTCTGCTGGTTCTACATTTGGTGGCATATCATAATCGCCAGCTAATTTGACAATATGACCACGAGAAGCAAAAATTTCTTCTAATACAGCAGGTAAATCATACATTTTATTTGTGCCGAGGACAAAATCTACATGAGAAGCTTTTTTGAAGATGGCATCACCATCTTTTTGTGCCATACAACCAGTGATACCTAAGATTAAATCTGGTTTTTGTTGTTTTAAATGTTTGATTTCTCCAATTTTGCCGTAAATTTTCTTTTCGGCACTTTCACGAACACAGCAAGTATTGATGATGATAATATCAGCGTTTTCTAATTTTTCGGCAGGTTTATAGCCCATGCGTTCTAACTGACCTGCGAAGCGTTCCCCATCAGAAAAATTCATCTGACAGCCATAAGGTAAAATTTTATATAATAATTGTTTATGATTTAACAAAAGATACATCCTTTCTAAAAATAAATTGAATTGTAATTAAATAACTAAGATAAGAATAGCCACCAGCTAATTAATACTGGTGGCTATATCCACAATAAAATAATTATATCATTTTCTAAAATGGACTTCAATACTTAGTGATTTTGAAGACGGCAAGTATAATTTTGCAGATAAGATGCATTAGTATGATGAACTTTAACATAAATTTTTATTTTAGATTTTTGATGATTGAAAAAAATGATTTTGGTTTTTGTTTTAAAATCTTGATTTTGTTATGAAAAATGAAATTTTAAATACAAATATATATTACAAAAAGAAAAATATATAGTATTTATTATATTAAGTGTATCATTGACAACATAAATAACTTTGGTATAATTATACGATAAAGATATAAGATAAATGCAATTAATTAATAAAATTTAAAAGAGGAGTGGTCGATAGATGAAGAAAAATATGAAAAAAGATATTTTAGTTATGGGTTTTGCGATGTTTGCCATCTTTTTTTGGTTCAGGTAATTTGATTTTTCCACCAATTATAGGTTTAGTATCAGGTGAACAAGTTGGCTGGGCAATTATTGGTTTAGCACTTACAGGAATTTTATTTCCTATGATGGCTTTAGCTTCTGTAGGTAATGTAGGATATAATTTGCAAGATATGATGAAACATATCAATAGTTGGTGGCATTATTTATATATGGGACTTGGTTTATTAGTTGTTATCTTTGGTACTATACCTAGATGTGGCGGTGTTGCTTTTGAGTCTGGTATGCAAGGAATTTTTGGTGAATTGCCATTTATGGCGAGAATTATTTTTCTAGCTATATTTTTGCAATATCATATTATTTTGCTATGAACCGTTCCACTGTTATTGATAAAGTGGGCAATTATTTGACACCAGCTTTACTTATTACTTTATTGGCAATTGTTGTATTAGCCATTGTAAATCCTATCGATACATTACATAGTAGCTCTATTTCTACAGCCAAAGAGTCATTTTTGAATGGATTTTTTACAGGATATAATACAGGTGATGTAGGTACAGGTATTATTTGTGCAGGTATGTTTATCACTGCTTTTCGTGAAAAAGGTTATTGCAACAAACAAGAATATAATAAGATGATGCTCGGTATTATCTTAGTAGGTTTTACTTTATTATTTGTTGTTTATGCTGGTTTAGCATATTTAGGAGCTCAAGGTGTAAATTATTATAGTTTAGATGTAAATGCTACATTTTTACTCACTGATTTAGTGAAAAATTTAGCAGGTTATGAAGGTAGTTTTATTTTAGCTGTTGCCGTTATTTTGGCTTGTTTGACTACTGCTATAGGTATGATAGCTACTGCTGGTCAATGGGTAGAAGCATGGTTTAAAGGTAAAATTTCCTATAGACAAGCTTCTTTGATGATTACTATTGCTATTTTTATGATTTCTTGTCTTGGTGTTAGTAATGTGCTTAAAATATCTGGCCCTATTTTTATGATTTTATTCCCGATGTCAGTAGTATTGACTTTCTTAGGTTTAGGTAAAAAATGGGTGCCAAATGATGGTGCATGGAAAGGTGCTGTTTGGGTAGCTTTTATTATGTCATTATTTGATGCTTTGAATTTAGCAGTGATGACAGGATTAGTGAATATAGATATTTCTGGTTTAATGAATATCATCAATCAAATTCCATTAGCTAAACAAGGCTTTGCATGGCTTATTCCTACAATTTTGGGTTACATCGTAGGTGCTGTTGTCTATAAATTTAAGAAAAAAGAAAGTATTGCTTACGAAGTTTGGGACAATTAATTTTAATTAGTATTTGGAGTATATTTTATGGAAGAAAATAATTTTATTTATGAGAATGGAAAAATTTTCACATCAGATGAAGATAATCTTCATGCTGATAGTATGATTGTGGAAAATGGATATATAAAATGGATTGGGAAAAAAGAAGATAGACCAACTTGTGATTTTCCAATAATAGATTTAAATAATGCTTGCGTATTGCCAGGATTTGTAGATGCACATATGCACCCTGTAATGCTTGCTGATTTTAGCAAAGAAATATCAGCATTACCTCCGTGAATTCTATAAAAGACTTGATTGCAGAAATAAAAACAAAAGCTCAACAATTGAAAAAAGATAATAAGAATGAATGGACTTTGGGCTGGGGTTATGATGAAGGGAAATTCGCTGAAAAACGTTCTATAACTCGTTGGGATTTAGATGAAGGAACAGAAGATTTTCCTGTGGCAATCATTCGCACTTGTGGTCATATAAGATGTGTAAATAGTAAAGCATTAGCTCTAGCAGGAATAGATAAGAATACGAAAGACCCAGAAGGTGGGCAAATTGAATGTGATGAATTTGGTGAGCCTACAGGTGTTTTAAAAGAAAATGCTAGAAATTTAGTTTTGCCTTATATACCTGAATTAAATGAAGCTGAAAAAGTACAGAATTTAGTAGATTTAGGCGATTTATTAACTTCACAAGGTATAGTGGCTGTCTGTGATATGGGCAATTTGGATAAATCCGATAATTATACTTATTATAAAGAAGCAATAGCAAAAGGTTTTAAACAAGAAGTTTCTATGTATTATATGTGGGATTTCTTTATGCATGACAAGGATTTCGCTATTAGCAAGGAAAAACAAAATAATGGTAATCAAGTATTTGTTGCTGGATTGAAATTAATTGGTGATGGCAGTGTATCTGGTAAAACTGCGTGGATGGATAAGCCTTATTTAAATAGCGATAGTTGCGGTATAAGTGTATGTTCTGATGAACAATTAGAGACTGCAATTGATTTTTGTAAGCAAAATAAATGTCAATTATCCGTACATGCTATGGGAACGAATGCCATAAAACGCGTGGTGGATAGAGTTTATGCAGAAAAAGATTGGCTCAATCAAGATAGACCATATGTAAGAGTTGAACATATTACTTTACCTAGTCAAGATAGCATTAATAAAGCCGTAGAAAAAAAATATTGGTTTTGTAACTCAACCTATTTTCCTTTATGCAGAGATAGAAAGTTATTTACAAAATTTAGGCGAAGATATCATGAAAGAATGTTATCCAATAAAATCTTTATTAGAGCAAAAAGTAAATCTATGTTTTTCTACAGATGCACCGGCAACATCATGGGCTGTGCCATCTGATCCATTTGTATGTATCAAAGGAGCTGTTACAAGAAAAGCTTATGATGGTACGGATTGTGGTGATGACCAAATCATAGATATGAAAACTGCGATAATTTTATATACAAAAAAATCGGCACAAATTGCAGGTTTTAAAAATCTTGGTCAATTGAAAACAGGATATAAAGCAAATTTCATAACACTTGATAGAGATATTTTTGCTATAAATCCTCAAGATGTTGATAAGGTAAAAGTTAATAAAACTTATATTAATGGCAAATGTGTTTTTGCTAGATAAGCTAAAAATATTAAATAATATTTAATAAATATGAGAAAATAAGAGAGAATTCTATAATATTACGGAATTCTTTTTTATTTATATTGATGTATTTGTAAAAATCAGATTATTTTTATTTAAAGAGTAGAAAATAAATACAGCTTGCTATATAATATTAAGGAATATAACTTTTATTTTTGTAAAAAGAAATGAAGTATATTAATAATAGAGAGGGATTTATAATATTTTTGTTATAAATTTGAAAGGAAGTTCTTTATGAATTCAAAAAATGAAAATTTAGCCATGTTATGTGATTTTTATGAATTTACAATGGGAAATGGCTATCTAAAAAATAATTTACATAAAAAAAATGTGTATTTTGATGTATTTTTTCCGTAATATTCCTGATGATGGTGGTTTTGCTATAGCAGCTGGCTTACAACAAGTAATAGAATATATAAAAGATTTACATTTTGATAAAGAAGATATTGAATATTTTCGTTCTAAAAATATGTTCAGTGAAGATTTCTTAGAATATCTAGCTGACTTTAAATTTACGAGGGATTATTTATGCTGTTCTGAGAACTTGTATTTTCCCTCGTGAACCAATTATGACTATCAAAGCTCCTGCTATTGAAGCACAGATTTTAGAAACTTTTATTTTATTGACTTTAAATCATCAATCTCTTATTGCTACAAAAGCAAATCGCATAGTAAGAGCTGCTCAAGGTAGACCTGTATTAGAATTTGGTTCTCGTCGTGCTCAAGGTGCAGATGGTGCGGTAAAAGGTGCTAGAGCTGCATATATCGGCGGTTGTGCTGGAACAGCTTGCACACTTACTGATGAACTTTATCAAGTGCCAGCTAGTGGTACTATGGCTCATGCTTGGGTACAGATGTTTGATTCTGAATATGAAGCATTTAGAGCTTATTGTGAAATTTATCCTCATAATGCAGTATTATTAGTAGACACTTATAATACTTTAAAAAGTGGTGTACCAAATGCTATTCGCGTATTCAAAGAAATGCTTGTGCCACAAGGTATTACTAATTTTGCAATTCGTTTAGACTCTGGGGATATTTCTTATTTATCTAAACAAGCTAGAAAAATGCTTGATGAAGCAGGTCTTACAAATTGTAAAATCGTAGCATCTAATGCTTTAGACGAACATTTAATCCGTGATTTATTAATGCAAGGTGCTAAAGTAGATGTATTTGGTGTAGGTGAAAGAATGATTACTTCAAAATCTGCACCAGTGTTTGGCGGTGTATATAAATTAGTAGCTATTGAAAATGAAAATGGTGAAATTACACCAAAAATTAAACTCAGCGAAAATATCTCTAAAATAACAAATCCACATTTCAAAAAAGTATATCGTTTGTATGATAAAGAAACTGGTAAAGCTATCGCTGATGAACTTTGCTTATATGATGAAACAATTGATACAACAAAAGAACATACTATTTTTGATCCAAATGCTACATGGAAACAAAAAACTCTCACTAATTTCACTGCTAGAGAATTGCAAGTTCCTATCTTCAAAAATGGTGAATGTGTATATGAAAGCCCATCTATAGAAGAAATAAAAGCATATTGTCAAAAAGAAGTGGAAACTTTATGGGATGAAGTAAAACGCTTTGAAAATCCACATCGTTATTATGTAGATTTATCTCAAAAATTATGGGATATTAAAAAAGAATTATGCGTTAAAAATGCAATGAAAAGCAAATAATAAATAAAATTCATTTTTCTTTTGTTTTAAAAAGAAAA
>ENA-OQJT01000377-OQJT01000377.1-human-gut-metagenome-genome-assembly--contig:-NODE-377-length-11253-cov-0.722811_pt1 | contig 11253 bp, 14 predicted proteins | sample MGYA00242612_ERZ504779 | MGnify/ENA primary metagenome ERZ504779 (study PRJEB26092, sample SAMD00036366) | human gut metagenome | host: Homo sapiens | study: EMG produced TPA metagenomics assembly of...
GGCCTTTTGAGTCTTGTAATTCGATGAATGAAGCTTTACCCATCACACGGCGGCTCATCATACGTCCGGCTACCGATACTTTGCGAGGTTCCTCATCATCTTTGAACTCAGCTTTTATATCTGTCGAAAATGCATTGGTTACATACTCAGCTGCGGGGTATGGTTCGATGCCCATAGCTCGCAATTCATTCAGACTGTTTCGTCTGATAATCTCCTGTTCACTTAGTTCTAATACGTTCATCCTGTTAAAACATTAACTCAATTTGTTGGCAAAAGTACGAAAGATTTTTGCAAAGTACCTCATTAAGACGTGTTTTTATTTCGATAAAGCCTGTTCTTGAGCCAGTTCGCATACCATAGATATCATGAACAGTACACCGATTGCACCGCAAGCAATAATTAAGGCGAGATTAATCATACGGGCACGGAAAAGGGTAGAAGTATGCAGATGGGAAGCTGTGTATTCTTTAAAGAACAGATAAAGTCCTGGTACAGCCGAACTTGCCAGCAGAAAATCTTCGGGAATATGGAAAAAGTAAGTTTTGGTGAAACCGATCAGCGCCCAGTGGCAGAGAAACATGACGAGAAAGATATTGACTCGTTTGGAAAATGCCAGCAGCAGTCCGATGGTGAAAACCGCTACCGAACAAGGCATTACAGGTGAGGTCATCATGGGAAAGCTCATCCCCCTTATAATGGAGAAGAGTGGATAGGCCAGTGGCAACATACAAAGCAGGACGGCTAGTGCGGTATGTTTGTGAGTCCGATCAAAAGGGGTGTAGTTTTTACTTTCAGGTCATAATCCAGAAGATGGCCATGATTCCCCAAAATCCTGCCAAAGCACTGTTATAACTTCTTGGTTCACAATAAATCATGTAATACACGGCAGCTATCCATACATTCAAGAATATAAGGTATAACTTCATTGCTACCTTTATTTTTTTTGTAGGTTTTTTGAATAGAGAACAGGTTAAAATAATGCCGGTAAGGGTAATAATAACTTGATAAATCCACGTACCCGCATTATAATGAGTGATTGTATCCCAAAAAATATTCATCTTCTTGATAAGTTGGTAGTTATTTTAGGTTGCAAAGTTACTACAAAAAAGTGAAATGCGGAAAGATATAGTGATAGAATTGAGTTACAAGGGTTTTAGTTAAAGTGGCGATAATTCGTGAAGCCATTACAATCCTTGCCGAAGCCAAATCTTGACGCCGCAACGTTACTTGTTCGTAACCATGTCCGAAAATGCGACAAACGGGTACGGATGACGAAACAAGACGCTAAGGAATAGTGAGTTACCGACAACTCACGCGAAAAATTTGCTTACGGAAAAAGATTGCGCCGTTCCTCCCCGTTTTGCGTACCGACACCGGACTCTTCACCAACTAATTTTGAAACCAAAAAAATTAAGGACGATGAAGAGTACATTTTCAGTAATCTACTATCTCAAGCGTCAGGTAGTGAAAAAAGACGGGACAGTTCCCGTCATGGGACGCATCACGGTGGACGGCAGCCAGACGCAGTTCAGCTGCAAGCTGACTGTCGATCCGAAACTGTGGGACACCAAAGGGGGACGTGTCACGGGCAGAAGCACGGCGGCACTCGAAGCGAACCGTATGCTTGACAAAATGCGGGTACGCATCAACAGACACTATCAGGAAATCATGGAGCGTGACAACTTCGTCACGGCGGAAAAGGTGAAAAAACGCCTTTCTCGGACTGGAACACCGCTATCACACGCTGATGCAGGTGTTCCGCCAGCACAACGAGGACTATGAGAAACAGGTGGAGGCAGGCATGAAAGCCAAAGGCACACTGGAAAAGTACCGTATCGTTTACAAGCACCTGCAAGAGTTCCTCGACATCCGCTACCATGTGAAGGACATCGCCCTAAAAGAGCTTACTCCCGCTTTCATCTCCGACTTCGAGATGTTCCTGCGCACGGACAAGCACTGCTGCACCAATACCGTGTGGCTGTACGTCTGCCCGCTACGGACGATGGTATTCATCGCCATCAACAACGAGTGGCTGACGCGCGACCCGTTCCGCGAGTATGAAATCAAGAAGGAGGAAACGACACGCAGTTTCCTGACCAAAGATGAGATCCGCCTGCTGATGGAGGGCAAACTGAAAAACGCCAAACAGGAACTGTACCGTGACCTCTACCTGTTCTGCGCTTTCACCGGATTGTCATTCTCGGATATGCGCAACCTCACGGAAGAGAATATCCGCACCTATTTCGATGAACACGAGTGGATAAACATCAACCGCCAGAAAACGGGCGTGGTGTCCAACATCCGCCTGCTTGACATCGCCAACCGCATAATCGGCAAATACCGTGGACTGTGCGAGAACGGCAGGATATTTCCCGTCCCGCATTACAACACGTGCCTTGCCGGTATCCGTGCCGTCGCCAAGCGTTGCGGCATCACCAAGCATATCACGTGGCATCAGAGCCGCCACACGGCAGCCACGACAGTTTTCCTTTCCAACGGCGTACCCATCGAAACGGTCAGCTCCATGCTTGGACACAAGAGCATAAAGACGACGCAGATTTACGCGAAGATAACCAAAGAAAAACTCAATCAGGATATGGAAAACCTTGCCGCAAGGTTAAACAACGTCGAGGAATTTGCAGGTTGCACCATCTAAAAAAGAGGAGCCATGAAACGTGACATAATCATCATAGAGGACAAGGCGGTCAGCGTAACCGGTAACGATGTGTGGATGACCGCCACCGAAATAGCCGGACTGTTCCATACGACCGTCCCGGCAGTGAACGCCGTCATCAAAGCCGTCCGCAAGTCTGACGTGCTGAACGACTACAAGGTGTGCCGCTACATGCAGCTTGAAAACGGGCTGTACGCGGACGTGTACGCGCCTGAAATCATTATTCTGATTGCTTTTCGGCTGAACACCTACAACACCTACCTGTTCCGCATGTGGCTGGTAGGAAAGGTTCTCTCACAAGAGAAGCGGCAAACATACGTGATGTTTATACAGAACGGAAAAACTGCGTACTGTTGAAGATATCAAATGAAAATTATACGAAAGAATTTCTATATGGATCCTTATCTAAATAGCCATATCATATCTCAAAAAATATAGAGGTAATAATATGGACTATTATTTAATTCTTTGATTTGTCGTTATGCAACGAATTCCGTTCATAAAATGTTTTAATATATATTTGTCAAATGAATGGAGATTAGGTATTTTTTGTTCAAGGTATTCAATTCCTATCGTGTTAAATTCCTGTATAACGATTGTAATCTCTTTAGAATCGTCTTCAAGATTTATAAGACCTGCATTTTGTATCTTTTTACTAATCATCCTCGGTAATCCGTATTCTTCAAGTTGAAATACAATTTTAGGTAAAAAGGCATTTGATGCTTTATATACAAAATTGGCGATATTTGAGGAATTAGGATAAAGTTCTTGACGTATAATATTAATTACCGCAATAATAGATGAGAGATTAAAGGATACATATCTTTCAAATGTAAATATATCCTCATATGTAATACCATAATCTTTTACTGTGTTATATAGCTCTTTTATAGTCATTTTCCATCCATTACTACATGCACATGCATAATACCGTAAATGTCCTTTTCGATGATATTCCAAAATTTCTATGATATCTCCTAAAGCATCCCTCCATTCCCATGTATTATTGTTTTGTAAAGCATCGCAATTTGTTGGCCAATTGGAATCAGTTTTCAATTTTTCCGCAATTATCTTTAACATTGATGGTTTACAACTTCTGATTTGTGGTATTCTTTCAATTCTATGCCAAATATCCGTTCCAAGAAGTTCTATCATTTCATCTTGATATCGTTGAATTTTTACATATTGTTCATTATTCAATTTTATACCGGGGTCATTTCCATCAAGTTTTTTTACTACATCATCAGGAAACTCTAATCTCAATTTAGTATTTTCTTGACTTGGTGGCTCTTCAAGCATATAGACACGACCTACAAAATAACGAAACATTCTGCCTGCGCGTCCAATGATGTTGCGAAAGGTAAAATAATCAATCTTATGAGCCCCGTTCTTATTTGACCATAAAACGACACTCTCTGCTTGAGTATTTACTCCTTCAATTATAGACGAGGTCGATACCAAATAATCTAACCCATTCTGTTCTTCAAATAGTTTTATTTGAATTTGACTAAGAGAACGATGTAGCTGACCATTATGAATACCAATACCATGTTTGACTAAATCTTTAAGAATATACTTTTCTCCATAATTGCATTCCAGCCAATCAGAAAATTAGCAAGCAGTTCAGAGTCTTTATTATATAAATTTCTGTTAAGAATTGTTGTTACTTCTTCAATTCCCTTATATGTGCCGGTATATATCAAAGCTTTACCTATACCTGTATTTATTAATTCAATAAGTTTACGTGTCTTAAAACTCTGTTTATCTTCATTCTTTGGTCTGCTTTTATATAACCGCCATGCATGCGTTACAACGGTCTTAAAATCCATACGCAGAAATGTCATCCCCTTCAGTGAATACATTTTCTTCTATTTCATGGATATTTGGGGCAAGATAATATCTTTGTTTAGCTTTCTTTCCGAGTTCTACCATTGAACTGAGTAAAGTGGAGCTTCTTTCAAGATCAAAATTTGTACTTGCCTTATAAAACTCATCAACGATTAGAATATCAATTGAAGGAAGTTTATCTATATAGGCAAAAGCTCTTTCTTGCGGAAATACCAATATGTTTTTCTCCGCAAGTTCTACATCTGTTGTTGTAATTATTTTATATTGATGAGAGAATTTTCGGCAAATTCGTCTTCTTGTTTCATCTGCAAGAGCAACCGTAGGTACTAATATTACAACATTAATTGGTTGTTTAATCGCAATAAATGCATCAATAACAAAACTTTTACCAAAACTTGTAGGAGCACTCACCGCAACGCTTTTCCCTTCTAATAACTTCTTTAATACCTGTGATTGAGCAGTATGTAAGACACAAGGTTTTCTTTCTCCAATATTAACTTTTAAAAACTTCACATACAAACCGATCTTCCCAAGATGCAGTATATGTATCAATATACGGTAAAAAGCCCCACTTCACGAATAAGATGGTTGACTAATTCCATATATGAATTATTGTTAGTACCATTAATCTCATGAAGTAATGTAATTACTTTGGATCTTGCATTACTTATATCACCAGCATTTAGAACATTACTTATATCTAAACATGTATTATATATATCATTCGTCTGCATCATTTTTGAGATTTTTTGCTTGTGAAATAAACCAGTTTACTATTTTTGTTTTATCAGGAACAGGAAAAAGAATCAAATGAAAGTTTATTTCCGAATACTTATGAACAGAACTAAGCTTGTTGATCTGCTTCTTAAAAAACGAATGAGCACGATCTCTATGAAAAGAAATAATACTATTTTTATACTCATCACTCATTTCAGTAGTACTTGCTGTTATCTGGCATTCATGTAATAAAAGAATAGGTATATGTAGTTTGGGTTTTATTTCGTCAATGGAAGTATTCTCATCGAAACATTCTTTTATCTTTTTAAGTAATGTTTGGTTTTCAATTTGTTTATCAAGTTCATTGAGATTGGTCATTATTCCGCATTCCTTTTTCATTAATAGGTTTGCGCAACATTTGTTCAACAGAATTTATTGGTTCGTATAATCGCGCATCCTCAAGAGAATTATAAAATTTAGCTTCTCCTAACCAAAGTTGAAAGCCTCCATTTGGGTCAATTACAATGTGTACAGAATCAGAGCCCTTTGCATTATCATTATCATTCTGTTTATAAAAAATTTTAGGTTATTGCAGATAAGGCTTTATAATGGTTCTTCATTATGCCATATAGAATAATTTCCGCTATTTCACTTCCCTTTCCATTCTGCTCTTTGTCAACAAGTCGTAAATGTTTGGCAGCCTCAATAAGCCTACCGTAATCATTATCTATTAATTTCTCTCGTTCTTGTGCAGACAAAGCTGTTTCTGCAATATTACTGAAAACAAATTCTTTGAATTGACGATATCTCCAACTGCCATCTTCAAAGCCATTAGCAACTGATAATAACCTGTCATTATGATCTGGATTTATTTCTTGCTTTTTTGTATTAAAATTAACAAAACAATCATCAACTAATATATCAAAATTCCAAATTTTATTGCTCATACACTTTATTTACATGCTTAAAAATGGTGAAACATCTATATTCCTTTAGATACTATTTTTTTGTATGACAAATAAGTTCATGAACATCAACATCAAGCAAATTTGCAATACGAACAAATGTGTACAAATCAGGTTGAGAATGATTATTACACCATTTAGATACTGTTGCAGGATCTTTCTGTAATTGTTTTGCCAACCATTTGCTCATAACTCCTTTTTCTGATAGTACATTTTTAATGTTGTTTAAAATTGCCATTACAATTAATTTTTAGATTGCGTTAAATGCAAAGTTACAACTTTTTATTAACTATATGAATTTCTAACGATAGAAATTGGTTGGATCAATCAAAAAACTGGTTTTAAGGTCATTAAAACACCCAAGTATATAAAAGTAAACGGGCAGCACCACAAAATGTCGCCCGTTTCCTTTTCATGTTGGCCGCCTCACTCCAGCGGCTTGCGGTAGTTCGCTTCCAGCACCTCGCGCAGCCCCGTTTCCGGGTAAAGCACCTTCCCTCCCAAAAGGATAAAAGGCAACACGCGGTTGTTGCGGTATTCCTGCAAGGTGCGTCGGCTCACACGGAGCAGTTCCGCCACCTCGCCGTCCGTCAGGTAACGCTCCCCGTCCAGCGGAGGACGGTAACTTTCCAGAAATGCGGACAGCCATTTAGAGCCTTTGCGCATATCCTGCATCACAGAGGCTATCGGCTCGTCTTCCATCGTAAAAACATCGTTGGTCTCGTTCATCATAACTTCGGATTCAGTGGGTGAATAAATCAAATCATCTGCCATGCGGATAGAGCGTGCCGACAAGCGGTATCAGCCGCTTCACCTCCTCCGGCTTGTAATAGAACCTGCGGTTTATCTGCGAGTAGCCGATAAGCCGCCTGTCGCGCAGCGTCTGCAACGTGCGCGGGCTTATTCTCAACTGCCCGCAGACCTCCTCGCCCGTGAGCCATCTTTCCATGCGCCCCGTGTCGCTTTTGCGCCTCAGGGCGGCGACCTTCTCCGAGAGTGCGCCGAATGCCGCCACCATCATCTCGAAAGTCTTTTTCTCGATAGATACTATTTCCATATTCATGCAATTACCGGTTTGCCCGCAAAGGTAACGATGCAGCCCTTAACACGTACCGTTTTCCGCTGAAAGGCTGCCTGTTGCGCCGTTTGACCGGGTTATGGAGCCATCTTCCGTAAAAATCTTACGTGAGTCACGTAGTGAGTTGTTAAAGCCCCTTTTGTTTATTGCCGAATTTTGCCGCAGAAACAAAAAGAAAGGACTGAATATGAAAGTGATAACGATGGAAAGTTCCGTCTTCCGGTCATTGACGGAACAGATAGCGGAGATTGCGGCACACGTCCGTGCCGCCTCCGGCGACAAGAAAGCGGCATCGTCCGACAGGTTGCTCACCACACGCGAGGCGGCGCAGCTGCTTAACGTGAGTACCCGCACCCTCCAGCGTATGCGCAGCGAGCAACGCATCGGTTATGTCGTGCTTCGCGGTAAATGCCGCTACCGGCAGTCGGAAATAGACCGCCTGCTTGAAGCGTGTGCCGTCAACGAGGACGCGGCGACACCGCAGGAATTGAAACGCAACCACACGCTGCGCACTGGCGGCAAACCAAAAGGAAGGAGGACATAGGTCATGGAACTGCTCACACGAAACAACTTCGAGGGCTGGATGCAGAAGCTGATGGAACGGCTCGACCGTCAGGACGAACTGCTGCTGGCGATGAAGGCTGAGGGGAAACAGCCTACTATCACGGAAAGCATCCGCCTTTTCGACAATCAGGATTTGTGCATGCTGCTCCAGATAAGCAAGCGCACACTGCAACGCTACCGCAGTGTCGGCGCATTGCCCTACAAGACACTGGGCAAGAAAACCTATTACAGCGAGGAGGATGTGCTGACATTCCTTTCCAACCATATCAAGGACTTCAAAAAAGAAGATATAGCCTTCTACAAGGCTCGTATCCATAATTTCTTTCATAAATAACCCATTAAAACATTTTTCAAATGGCAAAGAAAAAAGACGAAAAGGACGTGCTGGTAGTCCGTGACGAGAAGACGGGCGAGATCAGCGTGGTAGCCGGGCTGAATGCAGACGACACACCCAAGCGTACCCCTGCGAAAGCTGAGAACGCGCAGAGTTTCCTGCAATTCGACCGACACGGCGACGTGCTGGACAACTTCTTCAAGAACTTCTTCCGGCAGTGCAAGGAACCCAGCCGCTTCGGTTTCTACCGCATCGCGGCAGACCAAGTGGATTCCATGCTTGGCGTGATGAAAGACCTGCTTCAGCATCCGTACCAGAACAAACAAATCCTTGCACCGCACAAAATCGACACCTTCCCTTATCAACAGCAGGTGCAGGAAGAGATGGCGGCACAAAAGACAGAGAAACAAGAACCTCAAAAACAGGAGAACATGGAACAACAGAAAGAACAGCAACAGGACAATTCCGAACAGACGCAGGGCAAACGGGGCTACCGGCCCATCGACGAGAGTAAAATCAACTGGCAGGAACTGGAGGACAGATGGGGCGTGAAGCGTGACGACCTTGAAAAGTCCGGTGACCTTACGAAGATGCTCCACTACGGCAAGTCCGACTTGGTGAAGGTCAAACCGACCTTCGGCGGCGAATCATTCGAGCTGGACGCCCGCCTCTCCTTCAAGAAGGACGGCGAGGGGAATGTCAGCCTCGTGCCGCACTTCATCCGCAAGGAGCAGAAGTTAGATGAGTACAAGGAACACAAATTCTCCGACAATGACCGGAAGAACCTCCGCGAAACGGGCAACCTCGGCAGGGTCGTGGACATTGTGGACAGGGAAACGGGCGAAATCATCCCCTCCTACATCAGCATCGACCGCAAGACGAATGAAATCACGGACATTCCGGCAAACAAGGTGCGCATCCCGGAGCGCATCGGCAAGACGGAAATCACCAAACAGGAGCAGGACATGCTCCGCGCCGGACTGCCCGTGCGCGACAAGCTCATCGAGCGCAACGATGGCAGGAAGTTCGTCACCACCCTGCAAGTGAACGTGGAGCAGCGCGGCGTGGAGTTCGTGCCGGGAACCGGCAAGTCACCCCGTACCGCACAGACGCAGGAAGCCAAAGGTGACACCTCGAAAAGTCAGGCGCAAGGCGGGGAAAATGCCGCACAGACCAAGAAGGAGCAACGCCGCAACACGTGGATGAACGAGGACGGCAGCATCCGCCCCATCAGCAAATGGAGCGGCGTGAACTTCACCGACAAGCAGAAAGCCGACTACGTGGCGGGTAAAGCCGTGAAACTGGAGAACGTGACCGACAAGCAGGGCTTCCATGCCACGATGTATATCAAGTTCAACCCGGAGAAGGGACGCCCATACCGCTACGACACGAACCCCGATGTCGGGCAGCAGGTCGCCCCGTCCAACGAGAGCCGCACGCAGGTGGCGGTGAACAACGAGGGCAAGACCAACGAGGCGACAAAGAACCTGAAAGAGCCTTTGCAGAAAGGTCAGACAGCCCCGAAGACCGCCCGCCAGCAACAGCAGCAGGACAAACCGAAGAAAACGGGCAAGGGCATGAAAATGTAATCCCGTGTCCGCCACTGAATCCAAAATAAAATCCAAAGTATCAACAACAAAAGCAAGAAAACATGAAGACAATCATTGCAGAAAAGCCCTCCGTGGCACGTGAAATCGCCCGCATCGTGGGCGCGACAAAAAGAGAGGAAGGATATTTCGAAGGAGGCGGCTATGCCGTGACATGGGCATTCGGACACCTCGTCCAGCTTGCCATGCCCGACGGCTACGGCGTGCGCGGATTTGTCCGTGACAACCTCCCGATTATTCCCGACACATTCACGCTCGTCCCCCGTCAGGTCAGGACGGAGAAAGGTTACAAGCCCGACAGCGGCGTGGTGTCGCAGATAAAAGTCATCAAAAGACTGTTCGACACAAGCGAACAAATCATCGTGGCGACCGATGCCGGACGCGAGGGAGAGCTTATCTTCCGCTACCTCTACCACTATACGGGTTGCACCACTCCTTTCGTGCGTCTGTGGATCAGCTCGCTCACCGACAAGGCTATCCGTGAGGGACTGCGCAACCTCGAAGACGGCAGCAGGTACGACAACCTATACCTCGCCGCCAAAGCGCGGAGCGAATCCGACTGGCTCGTGGGCATCAACGGCACTCAGGCGTTATCCATAGCCGCCGGACATGGCACGTATTCGGTGGGGCGTGTGCAGACACCCACGCTGGCGATGGTGTGTGAACGCTATTGGGAGAACCGCCGTTTTACGTCCGAAGCATTCTGGCAGCTCCATATCGCAACGGACGGTTGCGACGGCAAGGTCGTGAAATTCTCATCCTCTGAAAAATGGAAGTCGAAAGAACCGGCAACGGAGCTATATAATAAGGTAAAGGCGACAGGCTTCGCAACGGTAACGAAAGCCGAGCGCAAGGAGAAAACGGAGGATACCCCGTTGCTGTACGACCTGACCACGCTCCAGAAAGAAGCCAACGCCAAGCACGGCTTCACGGCGGAACAGACGCTTGAAATCGCGCAGAAGCTCTACGAGAAGAAGTTGATAACCTATCCGAGAACGGGAAGCCGCTACATCCCCGAAGACGTGTTCGCTGAAATCCCCAAGCTGCTCGCCTTTATCGGCACGCAGCCCGAATGGAAAGACAAGGTGCGGGCAAAAGCCATCCCGACACGCCGCAGCGTGGATGACGGCAAGGTAACAGACCACCATGCCCTGCTCGTCACGGGAGAGAAACCGCTCTTCCTCTCCAAAGAGGACAGCACCATTTATCAGATGATTGCCGGACGCATGATAGAGGCATTCTCCGAAAAATGCGTCAAGGACGTGACTGCTGTCATGGCGGAATGTGCCGGAGTGGAGTTTACCGTGAAAGGCAGCGTCATCAGGCAAGCCGGATGGCGTGCCGTCTATGGCGAGGAAAACAAGGATGAAACCACTATCCCCGGCTGGCAGGAAGGCGACACGCTGACACTGAAAGCCTCTTCCATCACAGAAGGGAAGACCAAGCCCAAGCCGCTACATACCGAA
>ENA-OQJT01000378-OQJT01000378.1-human-gut-metagenome-genome-assembly--contig:-NODE-378-length-11210-cov-1.118470_pt1 | contig 11210 bp, 10 predicted proteins | sample MGYA00242612_ERZ504779 | MGnify/ENA primary metagenome ERZ504779 (study PRJEB26092, sample SAMD00036366) | human gut metagenome | host: Homo sapiens | study: EMG produced TPA metagenomics assembly of...
TTTTACCGCGAGTCGTTGCTGCAGAGCGTGTGGGGCTGGGACTTCGACGGCGGTTCGCGCACCGTTGACGTGCACGTGCAGACGCTTCGCCAAAAACTGGGCGAGCATGCCAGCGCCATCGAGACCGTGCGCGGCGTGGGCTACCGCTTGGCCGAGCCTTCTGCCGGCGATGGTGCCAAAGGCGACGACACCGCGGCCACCGCATCGGAGGAGTAACCCGTGGTCTTCGCCCCCCAGGGAAAACATACGCTGTCGCACCGCGTTTTTGTGACGATCTTTGTCTGCGCCATGGCGGTTATCGTGGCGTTTACGGTGCTGGGTGCGTTCTTTGTGCAAAACACCTTGGCGGATGCCACGAGTGCCAATCTGGCGCAGGAAACCGAGCTCATTGCTGCCGCTCTCGACGAACAGCAGGAGCCCATCCCGTTCTTGCGTAGTCTCGATCGCGAGGACTTGCGCATCACGCTGATTAACAAGGATGGATCGGTTGCCTACGACAACGAGGCGTCGCCTTCCACACTGCCCAACCATGGCGATCGCCCCGAGGTCATCGAGGCCTTTGAGAGTGGTTTGGGTTCCGCGGAGCGCGCAAGCTCTACGCTCGACGAGATTATGCTGTATCGCGCCGTCGCCCTTGATAACGGCCAGGTTGTCCGCTTGGCGCAGGCCCAGCCTGGCGTTGCGGCGATTTTGCTGTCGATGGTGGCGCCGATGCTGCTTATCGCAGCAGCGGGTGCGGTACTCTCGTTTTTTATGGCGCGCCGCGAGTCCCGTGCCATCATCGCGCCGTTGCAAGAGGTGGATTTGGACCACCCACGCCGTAGCTATGAGCACGCCTATGCCGAGATGGTCCCCATGCTTGAGCGTATCGAGTCGCAGCGCCAGGAACTCAAGCGCCAAATGGCGGTGCTAGCGGACAACGACCGTATGCGCCGCGAGTTCACGGCGAATATCACCCATGAGCTCAAGACGCCGCTTACGGCGATTTCGGGCTATGCCGAGCTCATCGCAAACGGCATGGTCGAGGGCGAGGGCGACCTGCGCAACTTTGGCGGTCGCATCTATCGTGAGGCGGGCCGCTTGGCAGCGCTTGTCAACGATATCCTTACGCTGTCTAACTTGGACGAGGCCGAGCGTGCAGCTGAGGGCGAGGCGGTGCCCATTGGGTCCACGGAGCCTATTGAGCTCTCGCGTGCCATCTACGCGGTCGAGCAGCGTCTTGAACAGGTCGCCCGTCAGGCGAATGTGACGATAAGTCATGAGACCAAGCCTGTGGTCATCGAGGGCGTGTCGCGCTTGATTGACGAGCTCATCTATAATCTGGCAAGCAACGCCATCCGCTACAATCGACCCGGCGGTACGGTTACGCTGCAGTGCGGCACCAACGACGAAGGCCATCCGTTCCTTGCGGTCGCCGACACGGGAATCGGTATCGCGCCTGAAGAACAGGGCAAGGTATTTGAGCGGTTCTATCGCGTGGACAAGAGTAGGTCCAAGGCACGCGGCGGAACCGGTCTGGGGCTTGCCATTGTCAAGCATGCGGCCCTGTATCATCACGCCACGCTCGATCTGTCGAGCGAGTTGGGCGTGGGAACCACCATTACGGTGACGTTTCCCATACAGCAGGACGAGCCATTCGCATAGCGATACAACATAGATATTGATGTAGACGCCGCATTTGACTTTCGGGTGCGGCGTTGTTGTGCAATTTTACGATTGCTTCCGACATTTTTACAGGAGAGCCTGTTTCTTATGTATAGAGTTTGGTCTCGGAAAAAAGATGCGATAACATACGGACAGTTTTGTCAATCCGAACTGGGGAAATGAAAGGCAAGCTGCATGACCCTTCTCGAACTGTTCCAGCTGCTGAAGAAGCACCTTCAGCTGGTCATCACCCTTCCGGTGGTCTGCGCGATCGCCATGGGCATCGTGTCCTTCGTTGCGATGGACAACACCTATACCGCGACGACGAGCATGTACATTCTCGCCAAGACCGACGATAGCGGTCAGATGAGCTACAACGATCTCTCGGCGAGTCAGATGCTTTCCAACGATATCGCCACGCTGCTGGATAGCGATAGCGTTAAGAGCGGCGCAGCCAATGAACTGGGCCTCACCGATCTGGATGACTACAAGGTGTCTGTTTCCTCCGAGACCACCACGCGTGTCATTACGCTTTCGGTTACCGGCACCGATGCCAAGGAGACGGCTAAGGTCGCAAAGGCCATAGCTAGCTCGGTGAGTACGGTCGCTCAGAACGTCGGCGCTGCCAGAGCATCAACGTTATCGACGAGGCTAAGACCCCCGAAGCCCCCAGCGGCCCCAAGCGTATGCTGTACGTTGCTGTCGCGTTCCTCGCGGGCATCTTTATCGCAGTTGCCTATGTCGTTTTGGCAGACATGCTCAACACCCGCATCCGCGGTGCCGAAGAGGCAGAAGAGCTCCTGGGCATTCCCGTTGTTGGCCGAATTCCGGCTATGAAAGGTGGTAAATAGGCATGGCTAAGGCAAAGAACACCGATAAGCTCGTTGTACAGAATGCCGCCAAGACCCTTCTGGCCAACATCCGCTTTGCGAGCGTGGACGACCCCATTCGCACCATCACCGTTACCTCCTCGATTCCCAACGAGGGCAAGTCTACGGTTTCCATTAACCTTGCTCAGGCAATTGCCACGAGTGGCAAGTCCGTGCTCCTGGTTGAGGCCGATATGCGCCGCAGGTCCCTTTCCGATATGCTCGGCGTTCGTTCGCGCGGCGGACTCTATGCGGTTCTTTCCGAGCAGATCTCCATTGACCAGGCAATTGTCGAGACGGGTCAGAAGAACTTCTACTTCCTTGATGCCGAGCCGCATATTCCCAATCCTGCCGACATCATCGTCTCTCACCGCTTTGCCAAGCTGGTAAAGGCACTGTCTGCTAAGTTCCAGTACGTCATCTTCGACGCTCCCCCGGTCGGCACCTTCATCGATGCTGCCGAGATTGCCAGCCTGACCGACGGCACGCTGTTCGTGGTGCGCGAGGACTTCACCAAGCGCGAGGAGGCGCTCAACGCCATCGGTCAGCTTAAGAAGTCCGAGAAGGTCAAGCTCATCGGTACCGTTATGAACTACTGCGAGACCGAGACCAGCGAGTACTACTACTCCTACTACACCAAGGACGGTAAGAAGGTTAAGAAGGGCTCCGACGATCAGGGGACTTCCAAAAAGGGCATCTTCACCAACCGAGCAAACGTTTAGTTGATTAAGGCTGACCTATGCGTGACATTCATTGCCATATCTTGCCGGGTGTAGACGACGGCGCCGCCGATCTCGATGAGAGCTTGGCGATGCTCGAGGCTGCCAAGCGGGCCGGTGTAACCAGAATCGTTTGCACTCCTCACTGCCGTGATCCCTATTTTGATTACGACAAGATGTGGGATGCCTTTGAGCTGCTGCGTGATAACGCTGACGGTTTTCCGCTCCAGATGGGCTTCGAGGTCAACCATCGAAAGCTCGTTGAGCTTGGTATCGATGCCGCGGAGCACTTGCATTTCGATGGGACCAACGAGTTTCTGCTCGAACTTTCGACGCATGCCGATGCGTATGCGTTTAGAGAGTACGAGAACACGATTTACGATTTGCAGTGCCGTGGCTACCAGGTGATCATCGCTCATCCTGAGCGCTATCGTGCGGTTCAAAAGGATGTAAGCGTGGCGGAGCGTCTGGTCGATATGGGCTGCAAGCTGCAGGCTTCGGCGGACTTTATTGCCGGCGGTCGCTTTGGTCGCGAGAAAAAGCCGGCACAGCGCCTGTTCGATCAGAACCTGTACAGCTTCATCGCGAGCGATGCCCATAACGTGGGTCATTACGACTGCCTGGCGAAGGCTCGCGCGAAGTTTAGCGTACGCGGAGCTCATTTTCGCTAAAATCTGTCCCTAACGTTCGCATTGAATGAAAGGGCAGCCATGGATATCCAACTTAAGACGGGATGCTTTGATGACGCGGCGTTGGTGCGCCGCGTCGTTTTTATGGACGAGCAGGGCTACGAGAATGAGTTCGACGCTATCGACGAGGATCCAAACTGCATTCATGTGACGCTCTATGTAGACGGCGAGCTTGCCGGTTGCTCGCGCGTGTTTCCCGAAGAGCTTGAGCGCGTGGCTGACGCAGAGGCCCCGGTGTTGCCGGCATGCGACATGGACGAAGGCGTTGCGGCGGGGGAGACCTACATTATGGGGCGCGTCGCCGTGCTGCCGGCTATGCGTCGTCGCGGACTGGCGAGTGCGATCGTGGAGACCAGTGCTTCGTGTGCACGCGATGCCGGCGCCAAGCTTATTAAGCTGCATGCGCAGGAATACGTGCTGCCGCTCTATGTAAAGGCGGGCTACACGCAAATTGCCCCGGTAGATTACGAAGACGAGGGCCAGCCCCATGTCTGGATGGCCAAGCGCGTAGATGGCAGATAGGGACGTTCCTTTTCTGCCGGCAGCTGGGGACACTCCTTGGCAATTGACGCATTGGAGCGCTCGGACATACAGTTTTTCGATTCCGTATGTATATATGCGCGCTATTGGGTTATAAAATCTAAGAGTCTGAACATAGCAGGTCTGCGATGCGGCTCGGGCAACCGGGCCGTTTTTGCGGACGGGGGTAGCTGCGAAAGGACTGCACATGCGTCAATTTAAGACCGAGAGCAAAAACTGCTCGACCTCATGATCAACTCCATCTACACCAATAAGGAAATCTTCCTGCGCGAGCTTATCTCTAACGCGAGCGACGCCGTCGACAAGCTCAACTTTAAGAGCCTGCAGGATCCGAGCGTCAAGATCAACCAGGGCGACCTGGCCATTCGCGTCTCCTTTGATAAAGACGCCCGCACCATTACCATCTCGGATAACGGCATTGGCATGACCGCCGAGGAGCTCGAGCGCAATCTGGGCACCATCGCCCATTCCGGCTCCGAGGAGTTTAAGACCGAGAACGCCGAGCAGCAGGGCTCCGATGTCGACATCATCGGCCAGTTTGGCGTGGGCTTCTACTCTGCCTTTATGGTTGCCAGCCATGTGAAGGTCGTCAGCCGCGCCTATGGCGAGGATGTCGCCCATGTGTGGGAATCCGACGGTCTTGAGGGCTACACCATCGAGGACGGTGAGCGCGCCGAGCACGGTACCGATGTCATCCTGACGCTGCGCGAGAACGAGAAGCTCGATGCCGACGGCGAGGCCGAGACCTACGATCGCTTCCTGACCGAGTGGGGGTCTCAAGAGCCTGATTCAGCAGTACAGCAACTATGTGCGCTACCCGATTCAGATGATGGTGTCCAAGAGCCGCCAGAAACCCAAGCCCGAGGACGCCGGCGACGATTACAAGCCCGAGTACGAGGACTACCAGGAGCTCGAGACCGTCAATTCCATGACACCGATCTGGAAGAAGCGCAGCTCCGATGTCGAGCAGAAGGACTACGACGAGTTCTACAAGTCCACGTTCCACGACTTTGACGATCCTGCGCGCACCATCAGCTTCCATGCCGAGGGCACGCTCGAGTACGATGCCCTGCTGTTTGTGCCGGGCCGCGCGCCGTTCGATCTGTACAGCAAGGATTACGAGAAGGGTCTGGCACTCTACAGCTCCAACGTCCTGATCATGGAGAAGTGCGACGACCTGCTGCCCGACTACTACAACTTTGTCCGCGGCGTCGTGGATTCCGCCGATGTGTCGCTCAACATCTCGCGTGAGACGCTGCAGCAGAACCGTCAGCTCAAGGCCATCGCCAAGCGTGTGGAAAAGAAGATCACCGCCGACCTTGAGGATATGCGTGACAACGACCGCGAGGCCTACGAGAAGTTCTTTGAGAACTTTGGCCGCGGTCTTAAGTACGGCATCTACTCGAGCTATGGCATGAAGGCCGATGAGCTCGCCGATCTGTTGCTGTTCTGGTCTGCCAAGGAACAGAAGATGATTACCCTGGCCGAGTATGCCAAGGCATGCCCGAGGATCAGAAGGCCATCTACTACGCCGCCGGCGACTCGCGTGAGCGCTTGGCCAAGATGCCCGTGGTAAAGGGCGTGCTCGACCGCGGCTATGACGTGCTGCTGCTGACGCAGGACGTGGATGAGTTCACCTTCCAGGCTATGCGTGAGTACGTTGCCGCCGATATGCCCAAGATCTACGAGGACGATGCCGCCCGCGAGGCTGCCGAGAAGGCCGTGGCCGATGGTGCCGAGCCCGAGGTTGAGGATCGTCACCTGGAGCTCAAGAACGTCGCAACCGGTGATCTTGACCTGGCGACCGAGGACGAGAAAAAAGGAGGCCGAGGACGCCACCAAGGAGAACGAGGACCTCTTTAACGCCATGAAGGAGGCACTCGGCGACAAGGTCGAGAAGGTTGCCGTCTCTGCGCGCCTGACCGATGCTCCCGCGTGCATCACCACCGAGGGCCCGCTTTCGCTCGAGATGGAGAAGGTGCTCCAGAAGGGTCCCGAGGGCGCGCCCGACGGTATGCCCAAGAGCCAGCGCGTGCTCGAGCTCAACGCCAAGCACCCGGTCTTTTCCAAGCTCGTCGCCGCTCAGAAGGCGGGCGACGCCGACAAGATCAAGCAGTACTCCGGTTTGCTCTATGACCAGGCCCTGCTGGTCGAGGGCATCCTCCCCGAGGATCCCGTAGCCTTCGCGGCGGCTGTTTGCAACTTGATGTAGTTCGGGGATACGGCACCGTAACTAGATTAGAACGAGAGTGGATAATCTCCCACTTTTGGCTCGAATGCGGGCTTGAAGTGAGAGATTTTCCACTCTCGTTTCCTTTTGAATGATCCCTCCGTCCCCAAGGGATCATTTATTTGTGCGGGTTGTGGTTTTGTGACCTGCTGAAATTTAAGATACTGTACAACTGTACGTTAACTCATCTTCGTAGTATATTGCTACCCGCAAAACTCAACACCATTGTGCTTTGAGACGTTAAAGCGCCTACTACAATGGTTGTCGATAGTAAGATTCGATTCAACGACAGGATGGATGGTCCAAGCGTGAGTCTCGGCAGCAAACTATCCAATGCAAAGGTCTCCTTTGCGATATTTAAGCGCGACATTAAGCGACTGCTTGTGAACCCCGTCGCCTTGGTGGTTACCCTTGGCGTGTGCGTTATTCCCTCGCTGTATGCCTGGTACAACATCGTGGCCAACTGGGATCCGTACGGAAACACCCAGGGCATCAAGATTGCCATCGCCAACAACGATCGGGGCACCCAAAACGACCTGGTGGGCGAGCTCAACGCGGGCGATCAGGTCGTCGATCAGCTCAAGGAGAACGATCAGCTGGGCTGGACCTTCGTCGATTCTGCGGCCGATGCCAAAGAGGGCGTCGAGAGCGGTGAGTACTATGCGGCCATCGTAGTCCCCAAGAACTTCTCGGATAACCTGGTTTCGATGCTCGACGGCAACTACCATCAGCCCAAGCTTACGTACTACGTCAATGAGAAGAAGAGCGCTATTGCGCCCAAGGTTACCGACACCGGTGCAAACACCATCGAGGAGCAGATCAACTCGGAATTTGTCTCCACGGTGGGCGAGACCGTTGCCAGTATTGCCAAGGATGCCGGAGTCGATTTAAAGGACAAGGCAACCCAGACTCAGGATTCGTTGGCCGGTTCGGTATCAGAGGCTTCCGATACGTTGGGCGAAGTGCGTGATTCGATTGGCGACATGAATGCCGCCATCGATAAGACGAGTGGTTCCATTGCCTCGGCAGATGCGGCACTTGCCGGTCTGCAGGGTCAGGCGCCGTCGCTGACGCAGGCGATCTCCCAGGGCAATGACCTGCTGGGCGAGGCTCGCGCCACGGCGGGCAACTCTGTCGCCTCGCTCTCCAAGGCGCTCTCGGAAGGCAGCCTTGCGCTCACCAAGACGTCAGCCTCTGCGAACGCTGCCATCGGCAAGCTGACGGGCACGGTCACATCTACGACCACCCGTATCGACAACTCGCTCGAGTCTCTCCAAGCGACGATCGACCACAATAAGGCCGTTATCGGGCACTTAGAGATTCTCGCCAATGACACGTCGACAGGTTCCGAGGAAATTGACGCGCGCATTGTATCGACCATCGATTTGCTTCGAGAGCAGAATGAAAAGCTTCAGAGCATCAAGGACGGTCTGTCCGCGCAGTCGAGCGCCATGGCGAATGACGCAGCGGCTGTTTCGGGTGCCAGTGACGCTATCAATAACGCAATTCATACCGGTGCGACCAACCTTGGCCAAGCCCAGACGGACTTGGGCCAAAACGCGCTGCCGAAGGCCTCGAGCGCGCTCGACTCTTTTGCTGCCGTTTCGGGCCGACCTGACCGGTATCGTCTCGGGTATGACACCTACACTTGCAAATGCGCGCGGCACGTTGGCGCAGCTTAGCGCTACGCTCGGCCAGGCCAAGACCACGCTGTCCCAGACCGATTCCTCGCTTGCCAAGGTCCAGGACAAGCTTGCAACCGCCGCCAATGACATCGCAGCGCTGCAGACCTCCGAGTCCATGGGCGAGCTGGCCGATCTGATGGGCGTCGATGTCAATGACGTGGCAGATTTCATGGCGTCTCCGGTTGAGTTGACGTCCAAGTCAATCTATCCGGTCAAGAGCTTTGGCTCGGGCATCGCTCCCTTCTACACCAATCTGGCGCTTTGGGTGGGCGGCTATGTGCTCATCGCCATTTACAAGCTCGAGGTCGACCGTGAAGGTGTTGGCAGCTTTACGGCGCGCCAAGGCTACTTTGGCCGCTGGTTGCTCATGGTGATCCTGGGCGCGTTGCAGGCCATCATCGTTACGGTAGGCGATCTGGTGATTGGCGTGCAGTGCGTCAGCCCGCTGCTGTTCGTGCTGGGCGGCATCGCCATTTCGTTCACCTACGTCAATATCATCTATGCGCTGTCCACCACGTTTAAGCATATCGGCAAGGCTATCGGCGTCATTCTCGTCATCGTGCAGATCCCGGGTTCGTCGGGCATGTACCCCATCGAGATGATGCCCGGCTTCTTCCAGTGGCTGCACCCGCTGCTGCCCTTTACCTACGGCATCAATCTGCTGCGCGAGACGGTCGGCGGCATGTATTCGTTCAACTACCTGTTTAACCTGTGCATTCTGGGCGTGTTCTTGATCGTGGCGCTCTTTATCGGCCTGCAGCTGCGTCCGCTGCTGCTCAACCTTAACCTGCTCTTTGATAAACAGCTTTCCACGACCGGTATGATGATTTGCGAGTCCAACGACCTGCCGCGCCAGCGCTACTCGCTGCGCACGGCCATGCGTGTCATGCTCGATTCCGATTCGTACCGTCGCGAACTGCTCGATCATGCGGTCGCCTTTGAACATCGCTACCCGTACTACATCAAGGGCGGTTTTGCCGCCGTGGTGGGCGTTCAGGTCCTGCTCTTTGTCCTGTCGACGGTTCTCGATATCGACAATAACGGCAAGATCATCCTGCTTGTCATTTGGATCATCTCGGTTATTGCCATCTGCGGCTGGCTTATCAATATCGAATATATCCGCGCGAGCCTCAATACCCAGATGCGCATCTCGGCGCTTTCGGATGAGGACCTGCGTCGCGAGATGCGCGAACACACGGCCGCCATTCCTGCCGCCCGCCACATGTTTGGCCTCAACGCCAGCGAGCGTGGTGCCAAGGGCGGCGATCAGTCCACGGGCCGCTTGCCGCATATCGGCTCGCGCCATAAATCTCAGGGCAGCGACAGCACAGCCACAAATGATGGAGATACCACCGCGCTTGGCAAGCACTCCAAAGGAGGTGAGGCATAAATGAAGAACATCCTGCATCTGTTTAAGCGCGATGTCCAAAACGTGTCTCGCTCCGTGATCGGCTTGGTTGTCGTGATGGGCCTCATTATCGTACCGTGTCTGTACGCGTGGTTTAACATCGCCGGCAGCTGGGATCCGTACGGCAACACCGGCAATCTTAAGATCGCCGTGGTCAACACCGATGAGGGTTACGAGAGCGATTTGATCCCCGTCGAGGTTAACGTGGGCGAAAACGTGACCGCCACCCTACGCGGCAACGAGAGCTTCGATTGGGTTGTGCTCAACAATCGCGAAAAGGCTATCGAGGGCGTTAAGTCGGGCACGTACTATGCTGCCGTCGTTATCCCCAAAACGTTTAGCGCTGACATGATGACGCTTTTCTCGACCGACGTGAAACACGCCGATATCGAGTTTTACGAGAACCAGAAGGCCAACGCCATCGCGCAGATCGTGACCGAGAAGGGTTCGAGCGCCGTTCAAAGCCAGGTTAACGAAACTTTTACCGAGACCATTACGAGCATCGGTCTTAAGACGGTGTCCAGCCTGCTCGATTACATGAGCACCGACCAGGTCAGCAACTTTATCGCCAACCTGTCCTCGACGCTCGGCGATTCGGTCCAGGACCTGCAGGACGTTCAGGCCAGCGCAACGTCGCTTGCGGGCATTTTGAGCTCCACGTCCGATTCGCTGACGTCGGCGAGCGGTATGCTCAAGCGGACCGGTGCCGTCGATGAGTCGACAAAGCAGCTCATGGAACATGCCAAAAGCGGCATCGATGATTCCAAAGAAGCGCTTAAGGCGGCAAACGATGCCATCGATGCCGCAATCGATGGAAGTGCTGGTTCGTTCGACAATGTGTCTGCCGAGCTCGCGAAGGCGTTCGACACCGCAAACCAGCATGTCGACCTTACGGTGTCCCAACTCAACGATGCCGCTGCGGCCCTCAATGCGCGCGCCAAGGATATCGATGCGATGGCCGATCAGCTCCGCAGCCTTGCCGACCAGGTGAGCGATGAGAATTTGAAGGACGGCCTCAAGTCCGCCGCGACGTCGCTGGGCAGAATCGCCGTTGAGTACCGCAACAATGCCAAGGATCTGGCGGCTACCGCGAAGTCTCTCTCCGATAGCATGGCCGAGGTCAACAACTCGCGTGCCGAGGTCGATCAGGCCATCGCCGATGCCAAGGCCGGCATCGCGGGTGCCAAATCCGATTACGATTCCACGTTCTCGGTTAAGGCCAAGGAGCTCAAGAAGACGGTTTCGGGCATTCTGGACTCGCTTGATGGCATCTCGGGCGACCTGGATAGCGCCGTAGGCGGCCTGACCGACGCATCCGGTTCGCTGGCAAAGGGCCTCTCCAAGGCTGCAAAGCTGGTCAACAAGGCTTCTGATCAGCTGGGCGAGGCGTCGGACAAGATCAGTGCGTTTAAGGACGAGCTCGACG